>Ga0207991_1002070_pt1 | contig 11611 bp, 7 predicted proteins | sample ETN07SmetaG_FD_185786 | JGI IMG/M metagenome (GOLD analysis project Ga0207991, IMG submission 185786) | Marine microbial and viral communities from oxygen minimum zone, Eastern Pacific Ocean - ETNP2014F14-07SV275 (SPAdes) (version 2) | ecosystem: Environmental > Aquatic > Marine > Oceanic ... | reverse complement strand
TAAATTCAGTAGCAGTAATTTACGTTCAGTGTTCGACCAAAAGGAGGCCAAAGCGAATGCAACGGGAAACGCGTGAAGAAGTAATTCAAACATAATGATCACAGTAAAAAAGTCAGTGGTTTACGAGCTGCGGAAGACAGCTATTGGGAACGCGCGCAGTGTAATTTCCAACCAGCATAAAGCCAATCAAAATTTGACCAATTTCGACGAATTGCATATCAGCGCGATTTCTCTTCAAACCGCTGTGCTGCAAGGAATTACGTTAAAGAGCATTTAACTTATTTTTACATTATCTTAAGATGGTTTTTGTCATAAAACGTATAGATAAAAACAGACAGGAAAACTCATGGGTAAATTTAAATCATCACTCACCGCTATGGCGGTTGTGGTTGCACTCGGTGCATGTTCAGAACAAAAAGCACCTGAGACCACCAGCACAGATGTACAAAATACAGCGACATCTCAACAAGCACAGTTTGATAACGTGCTGCTTCAAGAGTTTAAAGGCCCGTACGGTGGCATGCCTGCTTTCGATAAAATGAATTTGGAAGATTTGAAGCCTGCGCTAGAAAAAGCCATGGAACTGAATCTTAAAGAGATCGAAGCCATCGCAAATAACGAAGCGCCACCAACGTTTGAAAACGTCATTGTTGAAATGGAGCGCGCAGGTGCAGAGCTTGGACGCGTATTCACGTATTACGGCATTTGGAGCTCAAACAAGTCTAGCCCTGAATTCCGCGAAATTCAGGCCGAGATGTCACCAAAACTGTCAGCTTTCTTCACTCAAATTACGCAAAATGAAAAACTCTTTGAAAGAGTGAAAACGGTGTACGAGTCTGATGAACTGAAATCGCTCACGCCAGAAGAACAGCGTATTACGTGGATGACTTACAACAGCTTCGCGCGCAACGGTGCAACGTTAGATGGCGAAGCGAAAAAGCGCTATGCTGAAATTAACCAAGAACTTGCTACTCTGCACACCAAGTTTTCTAACAACGTGCTAGCAGACGAAGAAAACTACGTTACTTATATTACTGAAGACCAGCTTGACGGCCTACCCGCTTCGTTTGTAAAGGCAGCTAAAGCGGCAGCAGAGTCTCGCGGCGAAGAAGGTAAGTATGCGATTACCAATACGCGTTCGTCTATGGACCCGTTCTTGACCTACTCAACCAATCGTGAGCTTCGCGAAAAAGTATGGCGTACTTACTACAACCGCGGTGACAATGCCGACGAGTTTGATAACAATGACATTATCAAGCGCATCCTAATCCTTCGAGATGAGCGCGTTGAGCTGTTAGGTTACGAAAATTACGCACAGTGGCGTTTAGAAGATCGTATGGCGAAGAACCCAGAAAACGCCATGGATCTGATGATGAAAGTATGGCCTGCCGCTATTGCTCGCGTTGAAGAAGAAGTGGCCGACATGCAGGCCATTGCCGATGCAGAAGGTGCAGACATCACTATTGCGCCATGGGACTACCGCTTCTATGCAGAAAAAGTGCGCCAAGCGAAGTACGACCTAGATTCAAACGAAGTAAAGCAGTACTTACAGCTTGATAAGCTGCGCGAAGCGATGTTTTACGTTGCAGGTCGCTTGTTCAACTTCAACTTCACACCTGTTGAAGAAGGCAAAGTACCCGTTTTCCACGAAGACGTGAAAGTATGGGAAGTAACTGACAAAGACAGCGGTGAGCATATCGGTCTTTGGTACCTTGACCCATTCTCACGCCAAGGTAAACGCTCTGGTGCTTGGGCAACGACGTATCGCTCTTACACCACGTTCGATGGCAAGAAGACCGTATTGTCTTCAAACAATTCGAACTTCGTGAAAGGTGCTGATGGCGAAGCTACACTTATTTCGTGGGATGATGCTGAAACCTACTTCCATGAATTTGGTCATGCTCTTCACTTCTTAGCGTCTGACGTAGAATACCCGTCTTCGCATTCTGGCGTACGCGATTACACTGAGTTCCAGTCTCAGTTATTAGAGCGCTGGTTGACCACCGATGAGGTAATCAACAACTACCTGGTTCACCATGAAACAGGCGAGCCAATTCCAGCAGAACTAGTTGAGAAGATTAAGAAGGCCTCAACCTTCAATGAAGGCTTCAAAACCACTGAGTACATGGCTTCTGCCATTATGGATCTGAAGTATCATACTACCGATCCTAGCAAGATTGACCCTGATACTTTTGAGCGTGAAGAGCTTAAGAAGCTTGGTATGCCAGAAGAAATCGTTATGCGTCACCGTTCACCTCACTTCGGTCACGTGTTCTCGGGTGAAGGTTATGCTGCGGCCTATTACGGCTACATGTGGGCAGAGGTTCTTACTGCTGACGCAGCAGAAGCCTTTATGGAAGCACCGGGTGGTTTCTACGATAAAGAAGTAGGCGATCGCTTAGTGAAATATCTATTCGCCGTACGTAACGCAATGGATCCAGCTGAAGCATATCGCAAGTTCCGTGGTCGTGACGCCAAGGTAGACGCATTGATGCGTGACCGTGGTTTCCCTATTCCTAAGGAAAGCAAAGAGTAAGTTAACGCACTTACCCTTCCTAGGTCCTGTTGTTATTCGCTCTACATCAAAGAGCAACAGGCCCTAGCTGTGGCTAATTAAATATTTAGCTTCAGTACGCCATTGGCCCTCTTGTTTTCTTCGTAAGCCAGAGGGCTTTTTTATAACTGACGTTTTTGTAAAGCCTCATCTTTCTATTGACCTATTGGTCAATTATGCTTCACAATCTCTTTGCCCTAGCAAAAAGTATAAACTTTGCAGGGAAAAGGTCGATAACTTGTCTGCGCTTTAAAAATAACAATAGCACTAGCGTAAGAATCAGAGAGTAGTACTGACCCGCCTAGGACTCAGTATCAGACGTTGCTGTGCCTGCAATGCCACGTCACCCTTGATCATAAATTTCAGCATTAACTTACGTGGTCGAAAGTCATGACTTTCAGTATAAAACAAAAACTCATTATTTCTCTTATTGTGGCGGTGCTCGCTGCTGCTATTCTTGTAGGTTCTATTAGCCAATGGATTGCCCGTGATCTCGTTAAAGAGAACATGGAAGAACTTCAGCTTCCTTCATTACTTAAACAAGTTGGTAACCGAGTGGACGGGGAAGCAAGTGTAATGCTTACCGTTGCTCACGGCATTGCTTCTAACCCCGACATTCTTGCCTGGTCGTCGGCAGGCGCAGATAGCGCTGGCGAACGCCGTCTCCTTAGCTATTTAAGTAATATCGTTGAATTTAACGATTTAACGGTAGCCTCATTTGTAGACAGAACCACCTACAAATATTGGAACCAAGATGGTTTCTTGCGGGTGCTACAAAACGATGAATTTGATGGGTGGTTTTTCGCTTACAAAAATAGCGGCGAACCAATTTCACTAAGCCTATACAACGAACCGGGCCAAGGTTACCGACTTTTTGCGAATTACCAGCAAGTAAACGGCAGAGGTATGTCGGGTGTCGCTAAATCGGTCGATGAGCTGCTAGATATCATCAATGCGGTGAAAATTGCGCAAACCGGCTTTGTCTTTCTTGTTGACGGAAACGGCACCATTATCGCGCATCCCAATACCGAGTTATTAGGAAAGGCTAAGTTAGCGTCCATAAGCGATTCAAGCACATCAGGGCAACTACTCAATCGTCAGGGCTTTGCTATGGCCACCAGCGACGCGGCAGGCGACACGCAACTGTTTGCCAGTACCTATGTGGAAAAAGCCGGTTGGTACGTGGTTGCACAAGTACCCGAGCATGAGCTTTACGCATCGCTAAATGCAGGCAGCCGCCAGATTATTATTTGGGCTTTGGTGATAGCAGGCGCTTTCGCACTTATTGGTATTTGGCTAGCAGGCACGCTTACTAAGCCACTTGAATCACTGGCCGATGTTTTCCAGCAGCTTGGCAGAGGACAAGGCGACTTACGCTCTCGTATTCCTATGCCAGAACAAAAGGAAATTGCCCGATTAGTGGAAGGGTTCAATAACTTTATTGATCACCTTCACGGCACCATTTCGCAAGTGGCGAAAACAAGTCACGCACTAAAGGCGTCAGCACAAGATGTTGCGAAGCAGTCTCATCAAACAGAAAACTCTACCAAGAGCCAGCGCGATCAAACCTTACAGGCGGCAGCCGCGCTAACAGAGATGGGCAGTACGGTAAATGAAGTAGCCCAGTCAGCTACCCATGCTGCGCAAAATGCGAATATGGCTACAACTAATTCCGCTCACGGTCGAGAAATTACCCAACGTGCAGTACACGCGATAAACGGTCTTTCGGGTCAAATTCAAGATGTGTCTCGGGTTATTCAATCACTAGATGAACACACCGCAGCCATTGGCGGTATCCTCGATACAATTCGAGGTATTTCAGAGCAAACCAATTTACTTGCGCTAAATGCTGCTATAGAAGCAGCTCGGGCTGGCGATCACGGCCGAGGCTTCTCAGTCGTTGCTGATGAGGTGCGAACACTTGCACAACGTGCCGCTCAAGCGACTGATGAAATACAGGTGAAGATCGATAAGTTCCAGCAAGACTCTAAATCTGCCGTTTCGCAAATGGAGTCAAGTCGAGCACGCACAACCGATGTGGTAACCGCAACCAATGAAATAGACAAATTGCTTCAAGATATCGCCGAAGAGATTGCTCACATTAATGATGTGAACACGCAAGTGGCGACGGCTACGGAAGAGCAAGCCACGGTGGTTGAAGATATCAGTCGAAACATTAATGACATTAGTGCATCAAGTGAAGAAACCCTGAATGCGACTAAGATATTGGTTAGCGTGAGTGACAAGCTCGATGAACTGGCGCAAGAACTCTCGTCTGAAGTGAGCAGATTTAAGCTATAAGTTTACTTATGCCTTATGAATGGCAAAGCGGTGAGATAACACAACCTTATGCGCCACCATTTAGAAAGTGATGGCGTATTCTACTTTTACTTGATTGTCACGGCTGGAACGCCATGGCAATTGCATTGATGCTCCTTCACTTTCCCACGACTCTCTCATAGCTCCAACAGTAAGAAGGTGCTTGTCTTCCTTGAATGGAATTTCTACGTAAAGGCCTGCTGATGTACTGGTAGGCAGACGAATTGTATCGGCAACCGGAATGCTCATCTCATGACGGGGGCGTACTTTATGGCTTAACCCCAACCGATAATCACCTCTATCCCACCAGCTAACCACTTCAAATTCGTGGCTTCTGACACGCTGAGACATAACACCGTAGTCAAGCAACCCTTTGTTGTAATGGACAATGGCTTCAACGTTAAACATTGGCGCCAGTTTTTGGCTAAATGCAAGTTGATACTGCTTTTGTTTGCAGCCTTTGAACTTAATTTTATTTTTAGTGAGAGTTAGGGAAAACGTATCGTCACTGTCTGAATATTTGTTGAGCCATTCTTGTGCCTTTTCGACCACAGAGGCATTAGCTGCACCCGCCAATAAAAAACATGGACAAAAGCACATTGCTAAAAAGGACTGGTTTAAACGTCTCATTTTTCGCTGCCTCTCAAATTGTGGTTGGCTACAACTTATTCGATCACAATTTCAGTATAGACAGGAAAGTAGGCAGTTGGGTATTAGCCATTTTACTAACATCGACTAAAAGATAACTTTAAAAGAACAGCTGCTGACAATGAAAGAGCGCTTATTCACAACCGTGAATAAGCTTGGGGGGATTGGCTGCCAGACTTCAATCAGCTCGCTTTTTTATAGCGTTGCTCGTTACGGCGTTACCTGTTTTGGCGCTACTTGTTATGGCATCACTCTGGCGCTAGACAACGATGCTTCGCGCCCTTCCGTAGCTTCTTCGCTGAACCAATATGTGCCGCTATTATCCACGCATATGCCTTCAACTTGTTTATATTGCTCAAGCGGCCATACATCAAGAAGGGCAAAGTCGCTTGATACTTGAGCCATGAAAGTAGCAAAGTTTCCAAATGGATCTGATTTGTAGCCGGTGATAACAAACCTATTTTGGTGCTGATCGAAGTCTACCCCAGTTACCACGCCCGGCAGTCCATCAATGGACGCAAACGTACTAATGGTTTGCTCAGCTTCGTCTTCGTTCACTTTATAGATATGGGTTATACCAGTTTTCCAACTTTTAGAAAAAAGAAGCAGGTCATCGCCATGCTTAACCATCGCCTCTGAGTCAAAATCATGTGCATAAGGAATGTTATTCGAAGCGTCATTACCCTCGTATTTCAATGTAATAGAGGTGATGTCATTCACATTTGAGCGGTTTACTTTATGTATTTCGACCTGCTCTCTTTTGCCTTTATTGTTTCCCACATCCGCAATGTAAAACGATGAAGCGTCAGCGGTTATTGCTTCCCAGTCTTTATTGGTGAGCGGTAAGCGCGTTCGTTCAATAATTTCACCCTGGTAATTTATACGATAAATGATGGGAGCATTACCTGAGTCATTTAATGAGTACATGCCGTCCGTTTCGCAAAATAGACCCGATGTTTCTGAAAGTTCTTCCGGCAACTCAACGATATTTTTTATTTGTAACTGTGCAGAAGGGATGGGATATTGAACTGCGCATGCCGATGCTAGTACAAGCGATGCTGATAAAGCCGCGAATTTAAAGTGAGTGTTCAATGAAAGGCTCCGAAAAGAACGATAAGTGACGAATAATATCAAACCTACCCACTCTCTAACATGCATTTTAGTGCGCTAAATAAGGTCTATTGGTCTAAACTTTTAGCCCAAGCGTATATCGCTATAAACTTAGGTTGGCCTAAAGTCTCTGTATGACAAATGTTTAGGCTGATATACCATGGAATAATATCAACACGTTAAGGACTCACTTTGTCAGACCCGCTTCTTTCACTCGTTGCAGTTGGATTGCTGTCAATTACCTGCCAATACTTAGCCTATAAGGTTAGGCTCCCTGCTATTTTACCGTTGTTAATTGTCGGTATTGTGGTTGGCCCTGTTTTTGGCGTGCTCAACGCGGACGACTTATTCGGTGATTTGCTGTTTCCTGTCGTTTCTCTCTCTGTTGCCATTATTCTTTTTGAAGGGTCACTGACGCTGAAGTTCAGCGACATCGCGGGTCATGGGAACATGGTTCGAAACCTTTGCTCTGTGGGCGTGGTTGTAACCTGGCTTGTCGCAGCCACTGCAGCGCACTACAGTCTTGATCTTACTTGGCAGCTATCCTTCCTATTCGGAGCCATTGTTACCGTAACAGGCCCCACGGTTATAGTGCCCATGCTCAGAACCGTGCGACCGAAAACGAATTTGGCCAATATCTTACGCTGGGAAGGGATTGTCATAGACCCTATCGGCGCTCTGCTCGCCGTACTGGTTTTCGAGTTTATCGTTGCATCGCAAGAAACCGCCATTACCCATACGCTAATAGCGTTTGGCAAAACCATTGGAATTGGCTCCGTACTTGGTCTCGCTTCTGGCTATCTGCTTGGTCTGTCTATTCGCAAAGACTGGATACCGCACTATTTGCTTAACACCGCAGTGTTAACCGTTATTCTGGGTGTATTTGCAGCGTCTAATTATGTTGCGCACGAGTCTGGCCTTTTGGCCGTTACCATATCTGGTATGGTACTGGCCAATATGAAGGACGTAGACGTAGAAGACATTCTTGAATTTAAAGAAACCCTCAGTGTTTTACTTATTTCAGGCTTATTTATTCTGCTTGCCACGCGTTTGAACTTACAATCGGTAGTGGATGTAGGTTGGGGCTCCGTTGTAGTGCTTGCCGCCATTATGTTTGTGGCTCGGCCTTTGTCCGTATTGGCGTCCTCCGTTGGTACCGGACTCAAGTTAAACGAATTAGCCTTGCTAAGCTGGATTGCACCTCGAGGTATTGTTGCAGCGGCGGTATCAGCCCTTTTCTCTTTAAAGCTTGAAGAAATTGGCTATGAAGGCGCGGGTATTATCGTTCCTATTGTCTTTATGGTGATTATTGCAACAGTGGTAGTACAGAGCCTTACTTCACGCACTGTTGCGTCGCTACTTAAGGTGAGAGCGCCTGCGCCAACTGGCTATCTGATTTTCGGTGGCAGTAAATTCAACCGCGCCTTAGCGACGGAAATGATAAATCAAAAGCTAGACGTTACCATTGCAGATACTAACTGGGACGCAATAAGAGAAGCGCGTATGAAGGATATCCCAGTATATTTTGGCAACCCAATGTCTGACCATGCAGCGCGACATCTTGATCTGAATACATTCGGTACCGTGCTGATTATGTCGCCTTATAAACAGCTTAACCCACTTATTGCTTATCACTTTGAATACACGATGGGCAAAGACAAAGTATGGGCGCTGACAAATAACGAACAATCTACGCGACCAAGTCACCAAGTTAGCGAACAATACGCGAAAAAACTTACTCTGTTCGATGAAGGCGTTACTTATGGGTATTTAGCATCGGCCATTGCCCGTGACTCAATGGTGAAGACCACCCGTTTATCTGAAGAGTTTACTTACGAGCAGTACATTAAACAGTATGGTGAGCGCGCTACACCTCTCATTGCGATCAACGCTGAAGGTAAGAGCTATACTTTTATCAACGGTAACAGTATTCAGCCTAAAGCAGGATGGCGTCTGATTAGCTTGATTGAACCAGAACGAAAAGAAGAAAAAGTAGAAGTGCAAAAGTAAGAAAACCTCCTGCCCACCGGCAGGAGGTCTCTCCCTGGAAAACGCGCAACGCAGTGCCCTTTTTAAAAGGTGCATATTTATTTGGATTTTACTGTTGTTACGCTGTCGCACACTTTATAGCAAGCAGCGAACCAACTTTGACAATCCTTGTATAATCAAATAGATAGCTAAAAACCAAGTCCCTATTCATTATCTTTTAGCTGTCACAGCGCCTAATTTGGTGCATCAGACGCACAAATGCGGGGTTCCTTTTTTGTTCAATAACAACGAGTTGCTGTTTTTGACTGACGGCATTTAACGAATACTGCGATGTATACACGCTAAAGTAGAATCTAACGCGCCGCTGTTATCCTGTAGTACCTTTTTACCGGCCATTCCCGCTTTTTCAGCTTTACTGGGTGATTCAAGCCATTCTTGTACCGTTGAAGAAACGCGAGAAGCATCTTCTACAATGCTTAATGCGCCACATTCTTTTAAATAGTCGCAGATAACAGGGTTATTATAGGTGTGTGGCCCCATCATTATTGGCAACGAGAATGCTGCCGGCTCAAGGGCATTATGGCCGCCTCTATCGGCAATAGAGCCGCCAACAAAGGCAAATGTTGCTACCGCATAAGCATGATTTAACTTACCCATTTCATCCAACAGGATAACGTTCACATCGTCTGGAACGTTATCCACCTCTGAACTTTTGACGAAGTTCAGATTATGCCTTTCAAGTAATTTTGCTACGGCTTCAAAACGCTCTGGATGGCGAGGGACAATAATCACCCGTAGTTGAGGGCTCTCTTTCCATAAAACCTTTGCAGATTCAACGATAACGCTCTCTTCAGGTTCGTGCGTGCTGCCTGCAACTAGTATTGGCCTTGCACCCTTAGCTAACCCAAGAAAATGTGCAGAAGAGCTCGCTGTATTTGCGGCTTGATCAAACTTAATATTATTCGTGAGGGTTAGCTTATCTTGCGCAACACCAAGCCATGCATAATTATCATAGTCTCTCTGCCCTTGAGCACATACGTGAGATAGCTTAGCCAACATAGGGTTAAATAGCTGTCCGATTTTTTTATAACGTTTAGCCGAGCGCTCAGTCATGCGAGCATTTATTACCATAACGGGAATATTTCGCTTCCAGCACACGTGAATTAGGTTTGGCCATAGTTCAACTTCTGTAATCATTACTGCTTTGGGCTTAATGCGTTTCAGCATTGAAGACATAGTCAGCGACAAATCATAAGGCAGATAGAAATGGTGAACGGTGTCTTTGAATATATCTCGAACGCGAGCAGAGCCTGTAGATGTGGTTGTAGTAACGGTTATTTGCGCGTCTGGCTCGTGTTGCATTATTCGCTTTATTACGCATGAAGCAGCCACGACTTCCCCCACTGAAACACAGTGAAACAAATAGCCATTCTGCTTGAGCGGCTTTGGGACTATACCAAAACGCTCAAATCTCCCTCGATGCGAGTCATCGCTTGCTTTCGTGGCTTTTATCAATAAATGAATAAATGCGAAGGGAATCGCAATCGCCAATACAAGCGAATATCCCCACCGGCAGAGCGTTTCAAGTAGAGTAGGTTTATAGCCACGTGTATTGGCAACAACCATAAATACATCCTTTTTGATACAGATACTTCGACGGCACGACTACAAGTGATCGACTATCGATGTTGAATTATGCTTTTCAAATACGGTGTGCTGGGCACTGCGGAAACACCCACTTCCAGCGTTAAGCAGGTAATTCTAGCTATCTAGTGCCGCAGTTCCCGATAGATTCTTTCGACATTGTAGTGGCTAAATAGCCCGCGTCTAGGGCAAAGCGACCTATACGTAAGTAAATAGTGTATTTGAGAAAGGCAATAATATATTGATCACTCGCTTTATGCGTATAGTGGTGTTTAAACAGCAGGGTGTTACCACAACCATATAAGAAAAGCCGCAAAAAACGGTCTTAAATACAAAAGCAGCGTATACAGAATATTAAATAAATTTTAAGGAAGGCATTTGAGTATACGCGTTCTTCACATTGAACTTGGCATACATCTTCACGGTGGCGCAGAACAAGTTGCATACCTCATCAATGCGTTAGAGCACCATGATGATATATCACTTCACTTGGTTTGCGCTGAAGACAGTGAGATTCGTCATACGGCTTTTGGGCATTGTGAAACGCATACCATTAAGTATGCCGGTGAGTCAGACTTCCTATGTGTAAAGCGTTTACTGGAAGTCGTAAATGGGGTTAACCCAGATATTATTCATGTACACAGCGAACGGGGTTCGGATGTATGGGGTGCCATGCTCGCCAAAATTTCAGGTGTGCCTACGGTTTGCACAAGGCGAATAGATAACCCCGAAACTCACTTTTCATTTTATAAGTACAAACAATTCGATGCAGTTATCAGCGTATCTGAAGGTGTGAGGAAAGTGGTTTCACTACATTGTGAAGGCGTAGAACATCAGCGCGTTATATATCCAGCAGTAGACTTAACAGAGTATTCCCAACGCAAAGATAGCGGTTGGCTGCGACGTACATTCTCTATTCCTGAAGACCATATCGTCATTGCAAACTTCGCTCAGTACACATCTCAAAAAGGGCAAGCGGATATCATTTTGGCTATGCACGATGTATTGAACAAGCATGAAAATGTAACCTGTTTATTGTTTGGCGAGGGAAATCTAAAAGAGAGCTATCAATCACTTATAGAACGCCATAAGCTAGACGAGCATGTGAAGCTTTGCGGTTTTACAAAAGAGGTAGCCAAAATACTCCCTAATGTAGATATTCTGGTTCATCCTTCCTATTCAGAGGGTTTAGGCGATATTTTACTTCAGGCAGGTGCTAATAAATGTGCAGTGTTATCTAGTCCTGTGGGGGGAATACCCGAAGTTATCAAGCATAAGGAGACAGGTGTAATGGTAGCGCCGGGAGATATTGACGGAATTGGGGAGAGCTTAATTAGTCTAATTGAA
>Ga0207991_1002063_pt1 | contig 11630 bp, 9 predicted proteins | sample ETN07SmetaG_FD_185786 | JGI IMG/M metagenome (GOLD analysis project Ga0207991, IMG submission 185786) | Marine microbial and viral communities from oxygen minimum zone, Eastern Pacific Ocean - ETNP2014F14-07SV275 (SPAdes) (version 2) | ecosystem: Environmental > Aquatic > Marine > Oceanic ... | reverse complement strand
AACGACGTCGCCCTTAGCCGGTCCATCGTCACTGAATCGCCCCATTCCTTCTCCATCGTGCTGGACGATTGGGGCGTGACCAACCAGGCCCGGTCCGGCCGCTGCTGGATGTTCGCCGGCCTGAACCTGTGCCGGGTCGACACCAGAAACGTCCTGAACGTAAAGGAGTTCGAGTTCAGCCAGAACTATCTGATGTTCTGGGACAAACTGGAGCGGGCCAACTTCATCTTAGAAGCGATCATCGAGACCGCTGACCGTCCATCCGACGACCGGACCGTGGCATTTCTGCTACAGAACCCCATCTCCGACGGCGGTCAGTGGGACATGTTCACGGCCTTGGTCGCCAAACACGGCGTCGTCCCCAAGAGCGCCATGGATGAGACCGAGAGCTCGGCAAATTCGTCGCGCATGAACTCCAGCCTCAACTACCAGACACGGCAGGGCGCGAAGCGCATCAGGGACGCCTATGCCGAGGAATCGGGCTTGGACGTACTACGCCGCATCAAAGACAAGACTCTGAAAGTCATCTATGACATGCTCTGCATCCACCTCGGCACGCCCCCAACGGAAGTCGACTGGCAGTGGAAGGACAAAGACGGAGAGTTCACCCGTTCGGGAAAATTGACCCCGCTGGAGTTCGCGGCGAATTATCTTCAGACCGACATCCATGACTACGTAAGCCTGGTCCACGACCCGAGGGAGTCCAGCCCGGAGGGCGCAACTTTCACCGTGGAATACCTGGGCAACGTGGTCGACGCCCCTGCAATCAGATACCTGAACGTCGATATCCAGCTCATGAAGGACATCACCCTGAAGATTCTGGAAGACGGCAAGCCCGTCTGGATGGGGTGCGACACCGGGAAACAGATGCACCGTGACCTGGGTCTGTGGGACGCCGATCTTTTCGACTACGCCAGTGTCTACGGCGCCGATTTCTCCATGGATAAAGCCACTCGGCTGGAGTACCACCAGACCGCCATGACCCACGCCATGATGTTCACCGGCGTCGACGTGGTGGACGGTGTCCCGCGCCGCTGGCGGGTGGAGAACAGCTGGGACGACAAGGTGGGCAACAAAGGCTTCTTCCTGATGAACGACTCCTGGTTCGCGGAGTACATGTTCGAGATCGCCGTCCCCAAGGAATACCTGCCGCCCGAACTCCAGAAAGCACTGGAACTTGAGCCCATCGTCCTGCCCGCCTGGGACCCCATGGGGTCATTGGCCGACGAATAAACCTTTAAGACGAACCAACTCTGCCGTAAAAATGTCATTCCGAGGAGGCGCCAGCCGACGAGGAATCTCGTTGCCCGCAATAACAGTCCTGACCAAAGCAAAGAGACCCCTCTCCTTCTGCGGAAGAATCGAGGTTACAGCAACGCGAGAGCTTTCAGAGATCTAGAAGCAAAGCCAAACTAAGGTATATAAAAATGGTTTTCCAGTCTGAAATAATCGGCCAATCGATCCAGCGCATCGACGGTCCCGACAAGGTAACCGGCGAAACACTATATACCGCCGACGTGGTCCTGCCCGGCATGCTGACCGGCAAGATTCTGCGCAGCCCTCATCCCCACGCCCGCATCCGAGGTTTCGATACTACGGCAGCCTGGGCCGTACCGGGGGTCAAGGCGATCGTCACCGGTGAAGACGCGCGTGGTTTCTACCAGGGGAAGGTCCTGCGGGACCTTCCGGTCCTCTGCTGGGACAAGGTCCGCTACATCGGCGACCGGGTGGCCGCGGTGGCGGCGGAGACCCCAGAAGCCGCCGATGAAGCGCTCCTCCTGATAGATGTCGATTATGAGATTCTACCGGCGGTCTTTGACCCCATGGAAGCTATGAACCAAAGCGCCCCTTTGCTCCACGACGATATGTCCGCCTACGACGGCGCGCCCACGGAATTTCTGGCGCCGGACATCCACAACGGGCAGACCAGGCTCCTTTGGACCAAGGGAGACCTTGAAAAAGGTTTTGCGGAAGCCGACATTGTTCTGACGCACTCCTTCTCCATCCCCAGCCGTCACCAGGGCTACATCGAGCCCTTCGCCAGCGTGATCGCAATCGACGATGACGGCCGCATCCAGGCCTGGTGCGCCAGCAAGGCCCCCTTCCGGGCCCGCCGTCAGATGGCTCAGGCGCTGGGTCTGGACGAAGAGTTGATCCGGGTTAATGTGACATCGATCGGTGGGGATTTTGGCGGCAAGGGCGACACCCGTGACCTGCCCATCGCCTACCTGTTGGCCAAGATGGCGGACCGGCCGGTGAAGATCGTGATGAGTTCGGTGGAAGAACTCACCGCCAGCAATCCCACGCACCCCACATTCGTCACCGTAAAATCTGGGGTGACTCGCGACGGCCGTTTGACCGCACGCGAGGTCCGCACGGTGCACGCCAGCGGGGCCTACGGGGCCTTGAAGCCCAGGGCCTATCTCTCGACCCATCACTACGTCGGCGGCGGGTACCGGATACCCAACACGTTATTCGAGTTCCTGCAGGTCTACACCAACACGGTACCCGGCGGCTACTTCCGCGCGCCCGGCGCCCACCAGTACACGTTCGCCCTGGAGTGCCACACCGACCTGTTGGCCCTTGAATTGGGCATGGATCCAGCTGAGTTTAGAAGAGTAAATCTGATGGACCCGGGCGACGAGGACGGACTGGGCCGGACCATAGATATCCTCAATATCCGCGAGGTGATGGAGGCCGCCCTGGAGGCCGCCGGGTGGGACGAACCCGAAGACCGGCCGAACCACGGACGGGGTGTCGCCCTCTTTGGCCGCCAGATCGGCGGCGGGGTGGCGGGGGCCGTGTTGACTGCCGAGGCGGACGGTTCGTTCTCGGTCATCAGTCCCACAGTGGACATCGGAACCGGCACCCACACCATCGAGAAACAGATGGTGGCCAGCGAGATGGGAGTCTCGGTGGACCAGGTACGGGTGCGTGTCGGCGATACGGACACCGTGCCCTACGACGAGGGCCCGCGGGCCAGCCGCGTGACCTACACCGAGGGTGGGGCGATCATGAAAGCCTGCGACCAGATCAAGCAGGCCATCGCCGACGGCGCCGCACTGCCTCTAACCATAACCGTCGAATACGATGCCGACGAGCGGGATGACATAACCTACTTCAGCGCTCAGGTGGCCAAGGTCCAGGTGGACCGCGAGACCGGCCAGGTCCGGGTGCTACGGCTGGTCACGGCCCATGACGTGGGCACCATCATCCACCCCCTAGCCCACCAGGGACAGATCGACGGCGGGGTGATCACCGGGTTTGGCCTGGGCGTCACGGAGGAATTTGTCACCGACGGCGGCCAGGTGGTGAACGGCAACATGGGAGATTACAAACTCCCGACCATGGCTGACATCCCCGCGCTGGAGACGGTGCTGATCCAGACCGGCGGCGGCGCCGGACCCTACGAGGCCAAAGCAATCGGCGAGCTGGCCAACAACGCCACCGCGGCCGCCATCGCCAACGCCGTGGCCGACGCCGTCGGCTGCCGTGTCTTCGAACTTCCCATCACCGCCGACCGGGTCTACAAGGCACTCAGAGACACCGCAGACAAAGGGTGAGTTCTCAGTACTTCGCTGGCCGCCGAGCTTTCCGAAGAAACAAAAAACGCCCCGGTCCGAGTTTGGACCGGGGTGTTTTTTGCATCGTGCCGCCTTACCGAATCGTGTCCTGATGCCCGCATCTGTTCCGGTAATTTGCGGTAGTAACCCTGCTGGATACCCCAAATCCCTCTTCACCGAAGAACTGCTGCCCGCGGTGATCACTTTGGTGGGATGCTGCGCGGCATGGACGGCGGGGCCGCGCTCGCCGCCCTGAAAGCCGACCCGGACCTGGCCGATAATTGTAATGATGGTGACTATCATCCGCCAGAAGGATATGGGGTATGGTTTGGGCTCCGCCGAATACCTGACCAAACCGATAGACCGTGCGCGCCTGAATGGGTATGTTGAGAAAGTGGTGCGGAAAGGTCCATACTCCACTGAATCACTGATGAACCAGTTACGCCGTCTCGGTACCGCGTTTGCCAGACCGGAACGAGCTTAGACCGATGTAGGGGGAGTCATGCCGAAGATCTTGGTTGTTGAAGACAACGAGATGAACCGTGACATGCTGAGCCGGCGTCTGCAACGCCGGGGCTATGAGGTCGTGTCCGCGGTGGACGGTGAGGATGGGGTGAAGAAAGCCCAGTCCGAATCGCCGGATATGATATTGATGGACATGGACCTGCCCGTCCTGGACGACTGGGCTGCCACCCGGCAACTCAAGACTCACCGGACACCCAGTCGATACCGGTGATCGCCCTCACTGCCCACGCCATGGCGGGCGACAGAGAGAAAGCTATGGACGCCGGCTGCGACGACTACGACACCAAGCCGGTGGAGTTCTCACGGTTGCTGGAGAAGATGGAAAATCACTCGGCAAGGGGGACTGATCAATGGCAAGTCAGTAGTATTCCCTTCTGGTGGTTGACGACAACGAGATGAACCGGGACATGCTGGGCCGGCGTCTCCAGCGCCAGGGCTACCGCGTGACGATGGCCGTTGACGGCCGCCAAGCCCTGGAGTTCATCAAGCAAGAACCATTCGACCTAGTCTTACTGGACAAAATGCTTCCAGTGATGAACGGATATGAGGTGCTGGAGCATCTGAAGGCCGACCAATCATTGAGCCACATCCCAGTCATCATCACCACCGCCCTAGATGAATCGGACGGCAAGGCGAAGTGTATGGAGTTGGGCGCCGAGGATTACCTGACTAAGCCATTCAACCCGGTCATATTGAAGAGCCGCATCAGCGACTGCCTGGAACGGCACCACCGGGCCGAGTCCGGGTAGTGAACAGAGGTATGGTATGAACCGGCTAGCCGTTGGCGCCCTCGCCGAAATCGCGGGGGCAACAGGTTCGATCGCCATCGCCGCCGTCGCAGTCTACGTTGGGATACGCCAGTGGGTCGACGGCAAGCGCATCAGCCGGGAGCAGCGGGAGCTCACTGAAGAGATCGAGCGCAAAAGCGAGGCCGCGAAGCTGGAACAGGACCGAATCATTCGCGCCCAGAGCCTGGACTCGTACTTCGACGGAATATCCACCCTGCTGCTGCTGGACGAGGACGGTATCTTCACCGATACCGCCCGAAGCCTCACCAAAGGGCGCACCGACGCCATCTTGAAGATCCTCAAGGCTGACGAGAAGCGCAACCTCATAGCGTTCCTTTACGGGAGCGGGCTCATCTCCAGCAACGGCGATGGCGAACCGGCGATGGTCGCTTTGTCCGGAAGCGACCTGAGCGAGGTGGAACTCAACGGTACAGCGCTGCCCAATGCAGGCTTCGGCATGGCCAACCTACGGGGCGCGTCCATCAAAGAAGCGGACCTAGACGGCGTCGACCTGAGAGGGGCCGACCTGAGCGAGGCGGACCTGACCGGTTCCGACCTGAGCCTGGCCAATCTCCACGGCGTCATCGCCCCCGGTGCGATATTAAGCGGCGTCGACTTGAGCCACGCCGTTCTGAGCGGCGCCGACCTTCGTGGCGCTGACCTAAGTGGGTCCGACCTAACCTCAACTGACCTCAGTGGGTCGAACCTCCACGGCGCCGACCTCAGAGACGCCAAACTAGATAACGCAAACCTCAGCGGAGCAAACCTCCGGGATGCCAATCTCACGGGAGCAGTCCTTCAAGACTCCAACTTAACCAACCTCATCAGCATCGAGGGCGCCGACTTTACCGGCGTCTCCGACCTGAGCAGCGAATCCGCTGAGTATCTAGCCTCCATCGCCTCGGGCTCCCATCCGAAAACTTTCCGCCAGACCGCGCAAACCCTCAAGAGTCTCTCTGTCTCCGAGACGGAGTAAGACGGCTCCGACCTCTGGATAAGATTGTCCTTTCGGTGCGCGGGGATTGCTGTGTCCGTGATATTTGTTTAGCAGCACTATGGTAAAAACAAATAGTTTCGGCCATAATGCCGTCACTGAACCCGTTGCACGAGGGGACCAGATCCCTTCGGTCCAGTGGGAATGGTCCAGCCATCCAAGGGAGCGATCAATGACAAGCACTCAAGAACAGACCCATACCTCAGAAGAGACCGAACAATATGACGTGATAGTCATCGGCGCCGGCGTCACCGGGCTTTACGCTTTATGGCGTCTTCGCCAGCTCGGCCTCTCGGCCCGGTCCTTTGAGGAAGGCAGCGGCGTTGGCGGCACCTGGTTCTGGAACCGCTATCCGGGATGCCGGTTCGACTCTGAGAGCTATACCTATGGGTATTCGTTCTCCGAGGAACTGCTGCAGGAATGGGACTGGAAGGAACATTATTCCGGTCAGCCCGAGAATGAACGCTACCTCAATTTCGTAGCCGACAAGTTCGATCTGCGCCGGGATATCCGGTTGAACTCCCGCGTCATGTCAGCGGTATTCGACGAGAACGAAAACCACTGGGAAGTCGTCATGGAGGACGGCCACCGCGCCCGGGGCCAATTCTTGTTAACTTCGGTTGGCATCCTTTCCGCCGGCTACGTGCCCGACTTCGAGGGCAAAGACAGCTTCAAGGGCGTGTCCTGCCACACCGGCAGATGGCCGCAGGGAGGCGTGGACCTGGCGGGAAAACGGGTTGGAGTCATCGGCACCGGCGCCTCCGGCGTGCAGCTCATCACGGAGATCGCCAAAGAAGTCTCGCACCTAACCGTCTTCCAGCGCACGGCCAATTTCTGCGCGCCGCTCCGCAACAGCCCCATCGAAGATGAGACCCAGCGGGAGATCAAGGCGAACTTCCCGGCGATATTCGAGAAATGCCTGGAAACCCCCGGCTCGTTCATGCACGAATTCGATACCAGGTCGGCTATGTCGGTATCACCAGAAGAGCGGCTGGAGCAGTACGAAAGGCTCTGGCAGAAATCGGGTTTCGCGAAATGGTTGTCCAACTTCTACGACGTCATGATGCCGGGCGAGGCCAACGAGGACTACGCTGATTTCTTCCGCAACAAGATCCGCGAGCGGGTCAATGACCCGGTGGTGGCGGAGATGCTGGTGCCGAAGACCCACATGTTCGGATCCAAGCGCCTGCCCTGCGAGAGCGGATACTACGAGGTCTTCAACCAGGACAATGTCCTGCTGGTCGACGTTCTAGAGGCGCCAATCGAGCGCATCACGCCCACGGGAATCAAGACGAAAGACGCCGAATACGAATTGGATGTCATCGTCTTCGCCACCGGATTTGACGCCGTGACCGGGTCGTTGAACCGAGTCGAAATCCGGGGCGAGGGCGGGCAGACGTTGAAGGACAAATTCGCCAACGGGCCGCGCACCTACATGGGTATTCAAAGCGCAGGGTTCCCAAATCTCTTCACCATCAATCAGGCATCTGTGGGTAACTTCGTTCGGGCGGCCGAGCCGCTGGTCGACTGGGTGACCGAAGCCATGGGCTACGTCCGCGACAATAATTACTCGCGGATCTCGGCCTCCCCTGAAGCAGAAGAGGAATGGACCCAGCACGTTGCCGAAGCGGGCGCCAAGATTCTCCGTTCTCAGGCTGACTCCTGGTTCGTGGGGGCGAACATTCCCGGCAAAGCACGGGGACTGCTCACTGCGCCAGACACCGCCCCAGTGATGCGGGCCAAGCGCAATGAAGTGGCAGCCAACGGCTATGAAGGGTTCCTGCTTCAGTAGAACGGCTCCTTCCTAGCACAAACCCCCCAACCTCTTCACATGGGATCGGTTTGTTTAAAAGCTGACGGCGCCACTCTCTGAAGGCTCACCGTCAGCTTGACTGTCATTGTGCCCCCATAACGCCGGACCAGCATGGCAACTTGAGATCGATCGCCTTAGATACCAAACCGAGGAGGCGATATCCAGCCCAGATTTGACCAAAGCAGCCAGTGCCCTCTTGGTATTGGTTACTGCGGTCACGGCAACAGCGACGCCCTGTCCTGCCTGGCTGCCACTAAACGGGAGCCGGGCAATGGACCCTCTTTGTCATGTCCCCAAACAGCATCTCCCACTGTTCCAGACCTCACCGGCTTAGATCTGGCGGATTACGTCGCCCACGGGATCGCTCAGGACGCTATCGCGCCTTAGCATCTTGGCGAGGCAATTCGGTATCTAAAGAATTACAATAGGTGGTCAGACAGATACAACATAGAAAAACGATCGAAAATACTGGTGATTACATGGCCAATATCGCGGAGATGACCCCGTTCCAGGCGGTGACCTGCTACTTCGACCAGGCTTGCGACCAGCTAGGTGTCAGGGATGAGGTCAGGGACCTGATATGCACCCCGGACCGCGAGATGCGGGTGGAGATTCCGGTCCGCATGGATAACGGCGATCTGGAGGTCTTCATCGGCTACCGGATCCAGCACAATAACTCGAGAGGCCCATACAAGGGCGGGATACGCTACCACCCAGAAGCCGACGAAGAAGAGGTACGGGCGCTGGCCGCTTTGATGACCTGGAAGACGGCTTTGGTGGGAATACCCTTCGGCGGCGCTAAGGGGGGAGTGCAGTGCGACCCCCGTAAGATGAGCCCCCGAGAGCTTCAAGCCCTCACACGGCGCTTCACCCGCTCCATCAGCCAGATCATCGGCGTGAACCGTGACATACCAGCGCCCGACGTCGGCACCAACTCACAGACCATGGCCTGGATGATGTCCGCTTACTCCGAAGAGAATGGGTACTCGCCCGGCGTCGTCACCGGCAAACCTCTGGAGTTGGGCGGCTCGGCGGGCCGGGAGCAGGCTACCGGACGCGGCGTGTCTCTGATGATCAAGGAAGTGGCCAAAGACTTGGGCATATCCATGGACCACTCCAAGATCGCCGTCCAGGGTTACGGCAACGTGGGCTCCTGGGCGGCCCATTTCTTGGACCAGGGCGGCTGCAGCGTCATCGCAGTCAGCGATGTCAACGGCGGGATACACAACTCCAAGGGGCTGGACCTGGCCCAGCTAAAAACTCACATGGACAGCACCGGCACCGTTATCGGGTTCGACGGCGCGGAAGATATCACCAACGATGAACTGCTGGAGATGGAGTGCGATTTTCTCGTGCCCGCGGCCTTGGGCGGCGCCATCCACATGGGAAATGCCGCGAAGATCAGAGCTCGCATGGTGGTGGAGGGCGCGAACAACCCGGTGACCCCCGGCGGCGAGGAGATTCTCAACGACCGCGGCGTTCTCTGCCTGCCCGACCTGCTGGTCAACGCCGGCGGTGTGACTGTTTCCTACTTCGAATGGGTGCAGAACATCCAGAGGTTCCCGTGGGACTTAGACCGGGTCAACGGCGCACTGGAAGAGATTTTGGTCCGGGCCTACCGCGAGGTGAGGGACACGGTGGAAAAAGAGAAGATCACCTACCGCGCCGCCGCCTTCTCGATAGCCGTGGACCGGGTGGCCGGAGCTCTGGAGCTGCAAGGACTGCCATAGTCAATCACTCCGGGGTGCCCGGCGACTTCTCCTTACTACGCGGCCTGCAGCATCGGCCAGAGCTTGTGGGCTGCTCCGCCCATGATCCAATCGCGGTCTTCTTCTGATAACCAGTCCAGCGCCCTCTGGGCGATCACCAACTGGCCGACGTAACCGCCTTCCCGGGAGGACGGGAAATTGGAGCCCCACATGACTCGCTGCGGCGTGAAGGCTGCGATCACCCGCCTGAAGAGTTCTTTGTCAGAATCGCTTAGGTCGATGTATGGGCCGAGGCTGGTGCTGGAGACCCGCAGGTGGGCGTTGGGCAGTTTGGCCATCTCTTCCAAAGCAGCCGTCATGGCGGGTTTGTCGTCCGAGCCGCTCCAGCCTGCGAAGTGGTCCGGGGCAAAGAGCACGTTGGGGTGACGGCTGGCCATGTTCCTCATCCGGTTAACCTTGTCCGGCTGGCCACCCCCGCCGATGGATACCGGCACGCCCAGTTCTTCGGCGCGCTGCCAGATCGCGTCGCAGCTTGGGTCGTCGGGTTCTGATTGGCTCTGGAGCCGCACGCCCAACATGCCATGCTCGTTCACCCAGTAAGAGAGCTTGTCGGCGGCGTCGGGAGCGGCCGGGTCCAGTATCCCCACAGACACGGTACGCGGAGCGTACTGCTTGGCGCTGTCGCATTGGTAGATGTTATCCAGGGCGTAGGTGGCGTTGGGCTGCACCAGCGTAGCGCACTCCACGCCGGCATCGTCCATTTCCGCGATCAGGTCCTCAACGTCATTACTAACCTCGGTGGACCAGCCCCGCGCGCCGGGGTCCAGTGGGTGCTTGACCTTGTCGCTGCTAACTACGTGGGTATGGGTGTCGATGATCATCTGCTTAGCTCCTGGTGGGATTGCATCGCCCAGCCTACCACACGGTTCCAGATCAAGGAACAGGGGAGGCCGATCGCCTTGGCTCGGTGCGTCGATTTACCGAATCATGTCATAATATCGGCAACTTTCTAGGCAAATGCGCATGAACGATAAGCGAAAAACCAAGAAACAGTTGTTGGAAGACCTACAGCTTGAACGAGAGCGCTCGCTGGCCCTACAGGAAGTCTCCAAACGGGTAGCCGCTGCCCACGACACTGACGAGGTCCTGGACCTGATAGTGAACGAGGCCGCGAGACTCCTTGGTGTTGATGCCTGTTTCATCCGGCTGTTGGAGGGTGACCATCTGACGGCCAGCGTCGCCACAGAGGCCGCAGTCGAATATTTAGCCGAGCTTCAACCAAATACAACTGTCGGGGAAGGCATGTCCTTTACGGGGCATGTGCTGGCCACCAAGAGACCGAGGACCGCAGAGGAAGTGCAGGATGATGACCTGATATCTCCCGAAGCCAAAAAGATCAAAAAAAACACGGTTTCCATGGAACCCTTGCAGTCCCGCTTTTGGCCAATGACCTGGCGCTTGGCGTGCTCACTTTGTTCGACACGCGCGTACGCCAGTTCACCGAGGAAGAAATATCCCTCCTGACCGCCTTCGCCGACCAGGCGTCATTGGCACTTGAGAAAGCCCGGCTCTTGAACGATGCGGAGCGGGAGAAAGAACGCTCAGAGGCTCTCTACCGGGTATCTAATCTACTGGCGGGAGCGCATGACACGGACGAAGTGCTGGACCTGATCGTGAATGAGGCTGCGCGGCTGGTAGGTGCACCCGCGGCTTTTATTCGGTTGCTAGAGGACGACGTTTTGGTACCGAGCGCCGCCACGCAGTCGGCAGCCTGTTACCTTGATGAGACCGGTGACTTGAGTCCAGCTATCGAAGTGGGAGAACGGGCGAACCTGATGGGCCGAACGATGGCCGCCAGGAACTCCGTGATTCCGGAAGACGCTCTGGAGGAGGCGCCTTCGCAATTGAAACCCTTGATCCAAAAATACGGGTTTCACGGTAGAGCGATCATTCCGCTTGTTGCAAATGACCAGTCAATCGGGGTTCTTCTCGTGTACGACCACCGCATCGAAGCTGCCGGCGGTTGTGGAAGAATCCCTGGGTACATAAGCCGTTCAGTCAACGCCTTAATCCCAGCGCCGCAGCCCTCAGCCTGTGCTAAAATTTCTGAAGTGGCCCGGACGTGGGGGTGTAGCTCAGCGGGAGAGCACCTGCTTTGCATGCAGGGGGCCAGGGGTTCGATTCCCCTCACCTCCACCACCTTTTCCCCTCCTTGGGCCCCAGATCCCGAACACTTCC
>Ga0207991_1002059_pt1 | contig 11639 bp, 12 predicted proteins | sample ETN07SmetaG_FD_185786 | JGI IMG/M metagenome (GOLD analysis project Ga0207991, IMG submission 185786) | Marine microbial and viral communities from oxygen minimum zone, Eastern Pacific Ocean - ETNP2014F14-07SV275 (SPAdes) (version 2) | ecosystem: Environmental > Aquatic > Marine > Oceanic ... | reverse complement strand
CAAATTAACCTTGATAATCCTTAATATGCCTTGACTGCGACCATTGCTGAGTCATAGGATTGACGCTTGGTTTGTTCGCCCGCAGAGTGCTGGCTAATGTCTTTGAGGCCCTTCCTTGGCTTTTGCTGTCTTGACTGTCTGCTCACTCCTTGGCTATCTGCCTACTGCTTGGCTCTATATCCAGCGGAAGACCAACTAAGCTGTTTCCAGCAGTACCGGAGCGGTGAAAAATAAAAATGACTTAATGCACATCAAGAGGGAACATAGTATGCACGTCTACAAAAAATCCCAGTTTAAACGGAAACTGCTTTGCGCGGCGATCTCCATATCGCTACTGCCCCTGGCCGGGGCCGCGTTTGCGCAGGATGATGATGATGATGTTGCGGTGGAGGAGGTTATCGTAACCGGCTCCTTCATCCGACGCTCAGAGGGCTTCAGGTCCGCATCCCCGCTCACGCAAATAACTCTTGAGGACATTGCGGCCGAAGGCACTCCCAACATCGGCGACATCATCCACAGCTTGAGTTTCAACCAGGGCTCGTCTATCTCGTCCAACATCACACCGGGTTCCGGTGCTACCGAAACCCATATCAACATCCGCGGTCTGGGTTCGGGCGCCACACTCGACCTGGTGGATGGCAAACGCGTTCTCGATGGCAACAGCAACATCTTCCTGCCGCAAATCGCGATTCAACGTCTCGACATAGTCGTCGACGGTGCAGCGGCACTGTACGGTTCTGAGGCAGTGGCCGGTGTGGTTAACTTCGTGCCCATCAAGTCTTATGATGGCCTCAAGCTCGAGATCTATAACCAGGGCGATAGCGAAGGCGACATGCAGGAACATATGCTCTCTGTCTTGTGGGGTGGTGACATCGGTGGTCTCGATGTAGTCATTGCTGGGCAGTATCGGGAAAACGAAAATCTGCGTTGGCTCGACCGTCCGCGTCAGTTCAATGCCGGCTTTAACAGTTCTTCCTCCGGTAATCCCGGTCAGTTCTCAGTTCCGGGCCGTGATGAGAACGGTATACTCACCGGCAGCAGCTCCAGAATCGGCGACATGGGTTGTGGCGCCATGGCAGATCGGGAAAATCCGGCCGCAGTACGCTCCAACATCAATGGCAGCAAACATTACGGCACCTGCTTCATGGACTTCGGCGAATGGTGGGAGTTTAACCCTAAAGACCAGCAGGGCGTGTTTTACGCCAATGCCTCCTATGAGGTGAGCCCGGATCTGTCGTGGAATGCCCAACTCATCTGGAATAGCGAAACTTACCGGGGTCAGAATTCAGCCTCCAACCCGGGTGGGCGTGTAGCCGACTTGCCGACGATTCGTGGCGAGTTGCCAGGTAACCCTTACCGGGCCATGGACTCCAACGGCAACCCCCTATTCGCCAGAGATAGGAATGGGGATGGCCTGCCTGATCGCAATGCCGATGGCGTCGTGCAGCTGGATCCAAGCGGCATCCCCTTCAACGAAGATGTGAAGTTCAGCGGCTGGCGCCCCTTCGGCAAGTCACAGACTCGCCCCACAGGCACAAACAGCAACGGCAGTTTCCACCAAGCTGCACGGGAAAGAAGCTTTCGCGTCGCATTCGATGTCAATTTTACCGTGCCCTTCATCGAAGGCTGGGACGGTGTTGCCTCGGTCATGATCACTGAAGAATATAGTAGCTGGCGGGAAAACAACCAGAGCTTTCCCGCCATCGAGCAAGGCCTGAATTGCGATGTGCTGCTTGAACGCAACGCCTGTTTCAACCCGTTTGCAGTCAATCCTAACGTGATTGATCCGTATACCAACCCACAGAATGTGGCGGATTCTATCTTCCCCACCGAGCTCCTGCGTGCGAATACTAAGTCCAATATGCATACCCTGGATCTCATATTCAACGGATTATTGCCAACCGGTGGATTTGAACTACCTGGTGGACCTATCGCCATGGCGATTGGCGCCCAGCGTCGGGGTAACGGCTTCGCGCACACGCCTTCCAGCCTGCATCAGAGTGGTGATCTGTACAATGGCCAACAGGACTTACGGGCCAGCGAGAGCCGGGACGTAGATGCCTGGTTCGTCGAGTTAGCCGTTCCGGTTCTGGACAACCTGGAAATCCAGATGGCAACCCGTGATGAGACTTACTCAACCGGCCAGAGCTCTAGTGATCCGAAGTTCGGTGTCACCTACAGCCCATTTGACTGGTTGACGGTTCGCGGCACCAAGGGCACCGCCTTTATCGCCCCGGGCCTGAACGACTTGTTCGCGCCAGAGCGGTGTAACCTGGCCAATATCGACGATCCGTTCTCGGAGTTTTTCGCTTATGCTCGACGTTGTCAGGCCGGTAACCGGTACCTGACGCCAGAGACTGCCGATACCCTTAGTTGGGGTATTACTTTCGAGCCGATCGATAACCTGCGTTTCGATATCGACTACACCGAGACCGACTTTTCCGACCGAATTGTCAGCGTCGATCCACAGCAACTGCTGGATCTGGACTTCTTCAACTCGGGCTTTAGCAGTATGCCCACTTACGCTCAATTGTCGGCGTGGAACAGTAGTGGTGCAGATCCGCGAATCGAGCGTAATCCTGATGACTTGACCCAGATCCTCCGGGTGACGGTAGGTAAGTCCAACGCTTCCAAGATGCTGGTGAAAGCCATGGATTTCAAGGTCAGCTACACGTTTGATGTTGGTGATGTATTGGGCGGTTTTCTCGGCACCGATGACCTGGGCACCATGTCGATTAGGGGCCAGGCTACCCAGATCGATACCTGGGAGTACCAGAAGTTTCCGACCGATCCGGTGAGTTCACCACTGGGCAAGCGTAACCGCTTCCTCGGTGAGGCGCCTCCGCTGCCCGAGTGGAAAGGCAACCTGCGTGTTGGCTGGGTCAACGGCAATCACAGCGCTTCGATCATCGCGCGCTATATTGGCGCAGTAGACTGGGACGGCTACAGCTGGAATAGTGGATTTTTCCATTCCTTCAACTTCTTCCAGCCATTTGACACCACTGAAGGTAACCGAGACGAACTGCGCGCAACAACCATTGCAGACGTGTCGTACAACTACCGCGGGCTGGAACTGTGGGGAAGCTCAGTCGACCTGACTGTTGGTTCTCGTAACGTGTTTGATCGTCTACCACAGCGAGTGAATGATTTCGCTGGAATGGAGTCGATTCTGTATGACGCACGGGGCAGAATGGTCTATGGCAGGATCACAATGGAGTTTTAATACAGACTCTAGCTTTAAAAAACGGCTCCTTCTAAAGAAGGAGCCGTTTTTTTTGCGCTACTAAAAAAAGACAACCCAATCGAGAACAGGAACCGTGAGATCCAAACGATTCAAGTCGCGATTGAAAACTGTGCAATGCACTGAAAATCTTTTGCCATTATCAATTACATTGACAGAGGCTTTTAATCGATAACGTACGTTAGTCCCAATTACTTCCATGACTTCCAGCAGTCCATCTGGATCAAAATAAAAGCAGTCAATAACAATCCGAGAAGGTTCAAATACCAGTAGGTTCTGGTTCATCTCGTACAAACTGCCTTCGATGAATGCATCATCATAGATAAAGTCCAAATTGAAAGGTTGATTAGGTGGAAAGCCCTGGGGGATTTCGGCATCGTAGAAAGGTCGCCGGTAGCTTCTGCTATCAGCGCTAAGGACAGAGAATTCCAGAGTGCCGGGGGCGGAGAGATCCGCTTGTAATTCCAGGGTATAAAAGGTGTCAGCATTCGCTGCCGCATCGACATCGATCTCGGCGGAAGAGGTGGTGTAGGTCGCAATCGAACCTGAGCTTGGAACTGTTACCGTATCGAGACAACTTTCAGGAATTTGCTCGAAAGTCTTGATGGGGTCCACTAGGCGGAACCTTTCGCTACCAGGTTCTGCGCTTAGCAACAGCAGGTTTAACGCATAGGCCGGGGCGAAGCCCGGGACGCTGTTGCGGTTTTCGTCCTCGAGAACAGCACATGGAATTCGCAGTGTCGATGCCGGGCTATCAAACTGCGTTCTTGCCAGTCCGCTCCAGACATCAAGCTGGGCGCTGGCTATGGGAGTAAGGAGTAGCATGCAGAACGGAACATAGACAAACTTCTTGTTAGGCATAATCGTTGACTGCTTTCCTCGTCTCATTTCCCTCGGAAGCGAAGAATAGCAGCGATTCCCACGTAAGCCCACAGCTGATTCCAATGGGGAATTGGACAGTAAATAGCCGACTTTGATTTCCAGGGTTATTTTGGCGGACTGCTCATTGAACCAAGCCCCATGCCGGTTTTTCGGCCACCAGGCGGGCGAAAACGCTGGCGAGGCTTGCTGCCACCGCGTGCATTTTTAAGCTATTTGGATTTCCCCAGGAGCCGTCCAGACTGAGATTAGTTGTCCAGTTCAGCCAGGTGCGCCTTCAGGTCTGCCAGAATCGCCAGGGCTTCCGCAAATGCGGGATACTCCTGAATCAGCTCTGCGTAGAAGGTGTTCATTTCTTCAAATTCAGAAGCGACCTGATCACTCAGATTCTCCAGCTCCGCCACTCCCGACCATTCCTTGACAAAATTCTGGGTCTCTCGCGCCCGTGCCTCGGTCCAGAAAACAGGTTCACAGACACGTTGAGAGATCCGTGTACCCGTCAGAGCAACGTTTCGACATTCGATACTCATTTTCTTATCTGTGTTTCGGGCATTGTAGAAATGATAAATATCGTCTTCCACCTGAATAATCCGGGCTCGCACAGCCGACCGTGAGAGCTCTCCAATGACGATGATCTCTTCAATTTCAGAATCGTCGGCCTGCTGTGATATTGCTAATTGGCAAAAACAGAGGGCGGATATCGCAAGCGCTATCTTTATCATGGCTAATGCCCATTGATGTCGGTAGGGAGCAGTATAAAACCATAAACTGAATATTGGTTTGCAAAAACGACGAATGGAGTAATTTGGCAGAGGAAGCAGAGTAAGTTGCCGTCTGCGTCCATGTTTCGGTGGCTACTGCAGCTATGTGCTTCAAAGCTCCCTCGATAATAACCAAGGTCAATTCGGCCCGTCTAGTTGCGGTGGCTGCCCTGGCCCAGCTTCAAGCGCAAACGCCGTGGCGACCTGCACTCCGGAGTACGCCGCCCAGTTATTCTGGTTCATTATTTAATGCCCTTGCTTACCAGATTCTCCAGTAGTGGGATCGATAGACATGTTCGCAGGGGGCGTTTGTTTCAAGCTTTTCAACGGCATGCTAGAAATCGGCAGGGGATTTAAGACAACAAGATCTGCAAAGAAAAGCCTGCTGAATGAGCAGGCTTTGCCGATGGGTTCCGTTATCTCTGAAGGCCGGGGAGCCTCAATTAGCTCCCGCTCCCAGCCCGGTGCGATTTAACGTCTCTGAGAGATTTCTGGCGTCTTCCTGAGCCTGTATCCGAATGAATTCACGTTGTGCGACAGTGAGGCAAACAAACTGCCGTATATTGGTGCCGATCACCTGCTCTCGAGTGCAGACTAATTTCTCACTCTCGGAGCTGACGATTGCGTTATAGGCGGCGGCATCTGCCTGGGTCCGGAATCTTGGAATTCCATCATCATCATACATATTCTCGCAGCCTGCGAGTATGACGACGAGCCCGACCAAGCCTGCTATTTTTCTCAATATGTCTTCCTCCAGCCAGTGGCTTGGCGCTTTCCGGGGATCGCCGGACAAACTTGCTTCGGATTATAATCACTCCGCAATCAGCTAGAATAAAAGCAATCTTCGTCTGTGTCCACACTTCGATTGCAGAATATCCCAAGTACCAGTGCCGGATTTGGCCACTGTATCGTTGAAAGCTAAGCACTATAAACCCGGTCTGTTATGGTCGCTAGTTGGGAAAAATCCAGGAACCACAACTAATCTAGAATCAGCAAGTGGCGATCCGGAGACACTGCAGTCATGAGATTATGGGTTAAAATCAAGCCAGTTAAGCGCCTGTTGTCACTGCTTGTCTCGCTAATTTTACTGTCAAGTGTTGCCGCTGCCGTGCAGCAGGCGAGCCTCGCCGGCAATGTCATCCACCTGCCGGTCCTCACCTTCGTGGACCAGGTCTTTCAGATTGAATTATCGATCGTAGAAGCCACTGATCCGGTTGAGGTTTTACTGACCCATGCCTCAGAGTTGACGAATGCAAACACCGACGGCGCCGCCTCCTTTGATGGCGTGATGCTGTCAATACCCTCTATCGATGTGGACGGCACTATTTATTGGGCAAATTTCAGGTTGTTAAGCGCCGAGCCTCCCACTTTTGAGCTAGGCGCTGCCGGCACCGTAGCGTCGAATTCGCCATTACAGAGTTGCACCCGGCCATAACCGGATTCGAGCCATGGACCAGATGAGACCACTCTGATCAGCGGCTTTCTGGTACCGCCGTCAGAGATATTTGACGGTGGCCCCGGGCCTGACGGGATTCCGGCGATTCAATCGCCTCTGTTTAGCAATGACTTCGCGCTCACGGATATCCAGCCAGACCACCTGGTTATCGGCGTCAAGATAGGCGATGACGTTCCAGCTTATCCCCACGCAATCATGGATTATCATGAGATTGTAAATGATCGTTTTTCTTTCGATGGCTTTAATCGTGATGTGAGTCTGAGTTACTGTCCCCTAACCGGATCGGCCGTGCTCTGGAAATCGTTTTTAAGTTCCGCCAACACCAGTTTTGGTGTCTCCGGATTGCTCTACAATTCCAACCTCATCCTCTACGATCGTGAGACTCAGAGTCTATGGTCCCAGATGTTAGAGCAGGCCATCTCCGGTCAGGAAACCAGGCGCATCCCGGACAAGTTGCAGGTGGTGGAAACTAGCTGGGAAACCTGGCTGGAGATGTATCCACAGACGCTGCTGCTGATGATTGAACAGTCGGAATTTAACTTCCCTTACGATCGTTACCCCTATGGAACTTATCGCACCGATTCATCCCTGCAATTCCCCGTGAACAACAGCAACGATGACAGATTACATCGCAAGGAGAGAGTGCTGGGCATAAATGTTGGTGACTCCTCCAAGGTATATCCCATCAGTCGCTTCGCTGGTGGTGTCTCGGTAGTGAATGACCGGGTTGGGGATATGGATGTAGTCGCCACCGGCAGCGCCAGTCAGAATTTTGCCGTGGTTTACAATCGGCAACTTGAGGATTGTACGACTCTGAATTTCAATCCGGTTGAGAACCAATTGCCCGTGGTCATGATTGATGACGAAGGCAATCGGTGGGATATCTTTGGTACCGCGCTCTCGGGGCCAAGAGTCGGCACCCGACTACAAAAAACCAATTCCTATATCGCCTACTGACTGGCATGGACCGCGTTTTTCCCAGGCGCGAATATTTATCAATAAACCGACGCATCTATCTCACTTCCCTGCTAGCACCCCGGAGAATGGAGCTATACGGTCTATTGTTGATAACAGGCTCAACTTTTTGCTATCCTGAAACTCGAGATCGTATTAACAGAGATTACGATTATGTGTAGAATTCTAGTCGCAGGCGTTGCCATGCTTACGCTTGGTGCCTGTACGGCTCCGGAGTCCATATTCAAGCACATGTCCGAAGATGAACTCGCTTTATACAACGCAACAGTCCCGATCGAAGAAATGGTCTACTGTTTCGAAGAAGTACGCACGGGCAGTCATATCAGGAAGAAATACTGTTCGTCCCTGGCTGAAATTACAGCCGCACTGACCGCCAGTTACGACCAGTTAGATACCATGCAGCGGGGCAGCAATGGTTTATTGGGTTCTCGCGGAGTGGGCTACTACCCAAGAAATTGACGGTCAGTCGGAGTAAAAAGACAGCAGTTCAAATGTTGAGGAGCAGTAATGCTTTGGCTTTAAGGATCGCATTCGATACTGCCAACCTTAATATTTCAACAACTAGCTTCCAGTCAAGTCTTCACTAACTCACCGGCGTACTGGCGTTCCAAATATGGAGACCGGAGAAAGGTCTCGCGCGCTTTTAGCTTAGAAGATTGGGTTATATGCAACAGCTGACAAAATGTTCAGACCAGGAATTCAGGATCTTTTAAGTGATGACTAATATTACTGTAGAAAATCCACCGCATGCCGAAACTGAAAGCTTGCTCGATCTATATAATTCAGGAAATTTGCCACATGCCGAGAAAGATTGCAGAAAACTGCTGGAAAGTTATCCCGAATCCCCACTGGTTTTTAATATTCTGGGAATGGTGTTTGACGCACAAGGTAAAGATCTGCAGGCGATAGAAAACTACAAAAAGGCAACCGAGCTGAAACCTGACTATGCCGATGCTTTTAATAATATCGGCATTATTCTCAACAGCATGGGACGCCCTGAAGAGGCTGTAGCAAGGTTTGAAGAAGCGGTTCGTGCAGATCCCGACTTCGCGGACGGCTGCAACAATCTTGGTGTCATGCTTCAAAACCTGGGTCAGCATGAAAAAGCCCTGGAACACTTGTCTAAAGCGATCGAACTTAAATCCACTTGTCCGGCAACGCATTTCAACTACGCAAAATCTTTGCGGGCGCAAGGAAAGTTAGAACAGGCCTTGGATATATATAATAAGGCGATCAATTTAAAACCCGACTACTTCGAGGCATATAATAATCGCGGTAGCCTTTTGGAAGATCTGCAACGACATGAAGAAGCCAGGGAAAGTTACACCGACTCTATCCGGCTAAAATTTGATTACGCGCTGGCTTATAGTAATCGTGCCCGTGTACAAAAAAAAATCGGAAATTATGAAGGTGCTATGGAGGATTTTGCCAAGGCGATTGAGTTTGGTAACTGGAAGAATAATGCTTCCGACCAGAATCTTAAATCCAGGCTTTATGTCAATTTGGGTGATATTCTAATGTTCTTCAGAAACTACGCGAAGGCGCTCGCCGCTTATAATGAAGCCTTGAATATCGAGCCAGACAATCAAAACCTGATCGGCATGAAGGGTAATGCGATTGTGGCACTGGGTGACATTGAAGAAGGGCTGAAACTCAAGCAGCAAGGCTATGGCGTTGTTTCTTTCGATAGCTTGCAAGGTGTTTCAATTAATCATGGGCGAAGCTGATGCAGCGTATTGATATCCAGGGATCGAGTCCACACTTTATTGGCTGCTGGAATATTGAAAAAGACTCCTTGTGTGACGACTTGATTGAGTTTTTTATTACTCATGGAGACAGCCAGGAACCAGGTCAATCGGCGGGCGGAGTGGATCACAATGCCAAGAAGTCCACCGATATTACCATCCATCCTCGGGACCTGGAACTACCGGACCATAGTCCGGTTAAGGAGTATATGGACGCATTGTACGGTTGTTATAACGACTATCTCCGGCAATTTCCTTTTCTGGATTCAATCATGCGGCGTGTCGATGTCGGTTCTTTTAATATCCAGAGATACCTTCCGGGGGGACATTTCAAACTCGAACACAGCGAACGAACCTCGATAATTAACTCCTTTAGAGTGCTGGTCTGGATGACTTATCTAAACGATGTCACCGATGGTGGTTCTACAACATTCACTCATCAAGACCTGGAAGTCCAGCCGCAGAAGGGGAAGACGCTGATATGGCCTGCCGAGTGGACCCATGCCCACCGCGGTAATATTTTAAACTCCGGAGAGAAATACATCATTACCGGATGGATGCACTTTCCCCAGGAATCCAGCTAAGTTCATTGCCCCAACAAGAGATTGGCGTAAACCGCGGCAAGGATAGGCCTAAATAATTGCAAACAGAGCAAAAAACCCACAGCCCTGATTTTATTGAAAGCAAAACCGATCAGGATTTGAGGGTGTCGCCGGCGACTATGGGAGTGGGGATCTACTTAGCTACGAAATTGAAATCCGCAGGGCCGGCGCGACGCACGAGGATGACGACGTCGTCGTCCTCCGGCACATCCCAGGAATGATTCATCTTGCCGGGAATCACAACGTAACTCCCAAGCTTGAGTGAGTGCGTCTCCTCACCAAGCTCGACCGTCACCGCGCCCTGCACCACCACCACGAACTCATCATGGGTATGCCAATGCAGATCGAAGTGCGAGCCGGCGGGGAACATGGCGTAATAGGTGATGCCCCCGGTGATCGGGTCGATACCTTGTCTGGCGGTGCGAACGCCGACCGGGACACCGCTGCCGCCGCCGGGAGGACCCCAGCTGATGTCTGCCAGGTTTACAGTGAGGGCCTCGGTTGCGAAGCTGGAATCCTGGGCCAAGGAGTCAACTGGCGCGATAAAGGAAAAAAGCCCAGCGACTAGGGAGAGCAGCAAGTTCTTAAATATTTTGCGACGCACACTCATGGTTATCTCTGAATTTGATTAAGCGAAAGCAGTCCACCAACTACGCATATATTAATTACACCTAAAACCAGAGAACCAATTGCCTTCTTTTGCCCCAACCAATGGGTGGTCTATGGCTGTGTGCCGCCATGATTCAGGCTTTTGGTAGGCCCATCCGAAACCCGCACCGCAGACAGACTATTCTCAAGTTCATCTATCTCAACGTCCCTGAATCGATACGCCACCATGCCAGGCATACACTTTCTTGGCTCCCCGATAGTTATTCCGGTCCATCCTTGATAACCAAAAATTTACAAATGAACTTTTCCCCATGCCACCGAATGCAATAATTTCCAGTACGTTTGTAAGCTTCTCTTCCCAGATGGAGTCCAGTAGTGCCGCTTCTGAATCACGACCAAATATTTCGGCCTGGGTCAGCGGCATCAAAGACAGAGATATCCGATTTGGCCTGGAAATTCGTTCAATCCGCTGGGTTTCTGCGAGACCCTGAATATTGGTTTCGAAACTAGCTAAATCTAGCAAAAACCAACTGGCATCTATACCAAATATTTCCGCTACTCTATCGATTTGGCCAATCGGGATGCTATCCCCGGAAAGCGTCTCTGTACCCAGCATCCATTTACTAATGAACTGCTTCGAAACTCCGAGCCGCTTGGCTAAATCCGTGTTGGTGTTTATCGAGGAATTGATGCGTAGCTTGTAAAGCAGCAGAAATTTTTTAGCCAATTGAGGATGCTTTTTCATGTGACTCCAATTCAAACCCGTTTGGGTTCTTTCCAGAGTGCCTACTGAGCTGCGAAGCACTGCAGCGATGCAAATACCACTATGAAAGAGGATAAAATGCCTCAATTCGTATGTCTATGATCAAATACCTTATTTTTGGCTAATTGAGCATTACTGTAAACATCCCCTAGAATAAGGGCATCCCATTATAGAGTTCTCCGGCATACACTATGGCAACTTTGTATCGGGCTGACTGGCAAGTCCTGCATCAGCAACGAGGTCTAGCGGTAGTGAGCTATGCCGATGCCTATAGCGAATTACTTGGCGGAGTGCCAAGGCCATTGGTCGATGAACTGTTTCTGGAGCCCGTACGTATCCCAGTGTTCTTCATTCCAAACACGCCCCGCGACAGGTAGCGATCACCCAACTCTACGGTGGCGGCGGAATCGCGTTCGTGGGTGGCATTTTTGGCCCCAGCCTACGTTAAACCACGATGCTGCTACAACTCGGATGCCTGATTAAATGCGAGAGCATTTTAGATCAAAGGGAGATCAAAGGGGTCAGAGTAATTTAATTTACACTGTTTCCTTTCTGAGCCTGGTAACTGAAAATCAAATTACTCTGCCCCCTTTGATCCTTTCCAGTGA
>Ga0207991_1002052_pt1 | contig 11658 bp, 8 predicted proteins | sample ETN07SmetaG_FD_185786 | JGI IMG/M metagenome (GOLD analysis project Ga0207991, IMG submission 185786) | Marine microbial and viral communities from oxygen minimum zone, Eastern Pacific Ocean - ETNP2014F14-07SV275 (SPAdes) (version 2) | ecosystem: Environmental > Aquatic > Marine > Oceanic ... | reverse complement strand
CGTTTGCCACTCTTCACCGAAAAGATGGAATGATCATGCAATCTACTGTTAGTGCAATGCACGAAATCACGATCACTCGCAGTATGAAGTGCCTTGAACTCTCCGCCGAGTGAGGTCCGATGTTTTCTCCCGGACGTGGACGTAGACAGGCAGTGCGGGCAAGACATGAGCGAAGTGTCTGCGATCTAAGAATCCAACCAGTGCCTGTGAGCGCATGGTGACGATTTCTGTTACTGGTTACGAATTGCGGTTACGATTCACCAATCAGTCCGGTCATTTTGACCGGGCTTTTCTTTTGAAACACCCATGTTGTACTGGCGGGAGTGCAAGGGAGTCGAACCCTCCGCGCACGCCGAAGGACGCACGCCAGCGGAGTTGAAGTCCGTGAGGCCCACCGGGACCCATCCACTCCCCTGTCATTTTGTGAACCAGGCAAGAGTACAGCGTGTTCAGGGGTTTTGAACGCAAATCAGACCAGTGAACGCCGGAGTTACCCATTTCCGGCAAATTGTCGATGTGTGATCTGCCAACGTCGATTCTGAATCTGCCTAGCTTGGCCGATATGATGTGATCATAGGGGTAACAGCCAGCCGTCCAGAGTCGTGCAAGCGCGCGTTCACAATGACAATGTGCGGTTGGAAAAAAGACACGAAAAAAGCCCCGGAAGCAACAGCAGTGCTACTTCCGGGGCTTACTTAGATCGGCGCTGTATTAGACAATCAGGGCTTCTTCGAGCCGTGACTGAAGCACGCTCTTCGGAACCGCTCCGACGATCTGTCCAACGGGAGCTCCGCCCCTGAAGATCAGCAGCGTGGGAATGCTGCGCACTCCGTACTTGGCTGATGTCTGGGGGTTGTTGTCGACGTTCAGTTTGGCGAACTTGACTTTACCGTCGTATTCAACCGCCAACTCTTCGACGACCGGGGCTATCATTTTGCAGGGCCCACACCATTCAGCCCAAAAGTCGACCAGAACCGGTAGGTCCGAGTCGATTACTTCTGTGTCGAATTCGGCGTCATTCACTTCCTGCGGTTTTGCCATTCCAATTCGCCCCTTTAGCGATTTTCCAAACAGAATCCAACTTTCGATAGTTGGCAGAGCGATCAGTCTTCCGGACTGTCACTCGATACATTAGATACAGTTTGCTGGCATATGGATGCAGCGTAACTGGTGAATTCCCCGGCCTAATCGGCCGCAGCACCCGCTTCCTGTTCAACCGGTGCCGTTTCCAGTGTAACCCGCGCAAAGCCCAGGCCCGGCATTAGTGGCGCCCAATCGGGGGCTTCAAGTTCATGCATTCTGGTTGCAAGTTCGCCAAACAGCGTCGTTGACCCGACAAGCCCCGGCTGGGGAGATTCATATACCGCCGTGCCGCGCGCCAGCACGTGCCCATCCTCGGTTTTGACCTGGATGAGATCACCTTCTCTGAGCCCGGTCGCCTTCGCGTCGTCCGGGTGTATTTGCACCAGCTGTTCTCGATCAATGTAGTTCATTTCGCCGGGTTTTCGTACCTTCACATCACGTTCGGGCTGATTCAGGACACGCCCGGGCGCAAAGGTCAGAGCGGAGGTGCCTATCGACTCTGCCAGCTCGTCGTAACTGAGCTGGACTACGGTCACTTTCTGCGTGGAATCTGCATAAAGGAGCGGGGTACCAACGACGCTCGAAGAATCGACCGGCCACTGGATGCCGCCGGACAGAAGAACTTCGTGGGAAAGTTCGCGGTAGTTCGAAATGTTGCCAGCGATCTCGGCGAACACGTCTGAAGACGACCCGTGTGCAAAATCGGTGCTGCCCATCGCCCTGGCGATTCGAGCGATAGTTTCCCAGCCCGTGAGTTCTTCGTGCCGTGGTTCGGCCGTTACCCGCAGTAGCTGAACTCTCCGTTCAACATTGGTAACTGTGGACGATTGTTCGGCGTAGGTCGCAGCAGGGAGCACTACGTCGGCTTGCGCGGTGATTTCCGAGTCGAACACTGCGGAAACGACAAGGAAATCGAGATTCCCCAGTGCTATGGGGAGACCTTCGAGTGCAGGTGCGTAGCCGGAAACGCCGTCGGCCATTACCAGGGCGGCCTTGATATCGCCGCGTGACATCGCCGGAATCATGTCGATTATGCCCAGCCCGTTTTCACCCGGTGTGGCTCCCATGTCGCGGGCACCTAGCGTGTTTGCGCCCTGGTAAAGCGGATAGATTCCCCCGAACGCCCTGCCGATGTTCCCGGTGATCGCCGAGAGATCGACTGCGGCATCGACCAACTTTTCAGCGGCGCTATCGTCGAGCCCGTTGGCCCCGAGCAAAATAGCCCCGGCATCGCTTGTTGCAAAAAATCTGGCCGCCCGGCGAATCTGCGACTCTTCGATTCCGGTTTCACGGGAAACCTTTGCCAGATCGAACGCCCAGAGCGACTGCTTCAGTGCTTCGCCCTGTTCTATTCGCGTTGCTACAAACTCTTTGTCCTCAAGCGCTTCATCAAAAATGGTCCGGCCAATACCCGCTATGAGAAGAGCTTCCGAACCCGGTCGGGGGCGGAGCCATTCGACGGCGTAGCGGGTCAACTCGGTTTCACGCGAGTCGATCACGATCATTTTTGCGCCTTCACGAACCGCCTTCTTGGCAGCCACCGCAAGGACGTTCTGTTCTTCAGTTGGGTTGCCGGCCACTACCAGCAGGCACTTCGCATCTTCGAGGTCCCAGATCGGATTCGTGGCGGCACCTGCACCGAGTCGAACTTCCAATTGCGATAGCAGTGCATGGTCCGAGTTCAGAGCGGAATCTATATTTGTCGTGTTGAGTACGGTCCGGGCGAATTTTGCAGCGCTGTATTGATCTTCATTAGAACCCCGTGGCGATGTGATGATTGCGACTTCACCCGGTGTTCGCCCGCCAAGACCCTGCTTGATCCGCTCCAGTGCCTCATCCCATGTCGCCTTGCGCAGTATTCCGTCTTCACGGATGTACGGTCGCTTCAACCTCGAACCATCGTTCGTGTAGTCGTACCCGAACTTGCCGGTCATGCACGCCTGGCCGTTGTTTGCAGCCCCGGCGAGATCGCCTTTGAAGCGGACCACTTTACCGAACTTGTTGACCTCGGCCACCATCTGACAGCCGACCGGGCAGTTCGTGCAGATTGTCGTGACCTCGGATACCGCCTTTTCCCACTTGTATGAACGTTCGGTCAGGGCTCCGGTCGGGCAAACGTCTACGCATGCGCCGCAGAATTCACAGCCCGATTCAAGCAGCGAAGTGCCATGTGCGGTGCCGACCAGCGTTACTCCTGATCGCGAGGTGAGTGTCAGAGCAGTATCGAACCTGACCTCGTCGCAAACGCGGACACAGCGCGAGCAGACGATGCAGAGGTTGTAATCCCGATCGTAGAACGGATCGTCGGCATGAATCGGAAGGTCGCGCCTGTGATAGTTGAGTGGTGTGCGCAGATCGAGTTCGACCATCCGCACGGTGTCTTTCAGCTCGCAGCGCTCGTTCTTGGGGCAGATCGTGCACCGGTCGGTGACCGTCACGTGGCGCTGGCAGATGTCCTGCGGTCCGCAAAGTTCGATCCGGTGGCAGGTCAGGCACCCATGCGGATGTTCGGTCATCAGAAGCTCGATGACATCTTTGCGAAGCTCCTGGACCTCAGGGGTGTTCGTCATGACCACCGCATCGGGCATCGGGGGTGTGGTGCAGGAGGCGACCGTCATCTTGCGGCCGTTGACTTCGACCTCGACCATGCATGTCCGACACGTGCCCTCTGGCTTCATTTTCGGGTAGTAGCACAGGTAGGGAATGTAGATTTCCTGATCGAGCGCCGCCTGCAGAATCGTATGGCCCGGTTGTGCGACAACGTCGCGGCCATCGATCGTGAAGGTAATTCCATCGGCCATGCAGAAATCTCCGAGCGCTAAGACTTGGTGGGCATTGAGGGGCTAAGGACGCGTGCGGCTGGGTAGGATCATCGTGCCGTCACCAAAGACTCCTACCAGTTCGAGTTCTCCGTCGAGAGATGATTTGATTTCGTCGCCAAAGTACTTCATTGCAGAAAGGATGGGGTTGTAGCCGAGTTGACCATGACCGCAGAGCGATCCGGCCTTCATACTGCTGCCCACCCGCTGGAGCAGAGCGAGGTCTGAAGATTTCGCCTTGTTCTGACACATACGGTCGAGGATTTCGAGCATATGGGTGTTTCCGAGTCGGCACGGGAAACACTTACCGCACGACTCGAACTGGTTGAACGCAATAAGCGTCCTGAGCAGATCGACAATGTTCGTCGTCTCATTGCCCACGATTATCCCGCCGGAACCAATCGATGCGCCCGCTGCGGTCATCGCGTCGAAGTCGATTATCGTGTCGAATGCTTCTTCACCGAGCAGACCGTTGAGCGGACCCCCTGCCTGAAGAACCTTGATCTGCTCGCCTTCCGACACGCCACCGCCGATTTTTTCGAGCACGTCCCGGATGGTCATTCCCATTGGAATTTCGTACATGCCGGGATATTTTATGTGCCCCGAGAGACAGACTATTGCAGTGCCGGATGTTGTTTCTGTACCGATCCCTTTGAACCACTCGGAACCGTTTCGCACGATCTCCGGGACGTATGCGAGTGTCTTGACATTGTTGATGTTCGTCGGTTTCTTCCACAGGCCTTCTGCAGCCGGGAAGGGCGGCTTAAACCTGGGGGTCGCTCGCTTTCCTTCGATGGCTTCCATCAAGGCGGTCTCTTCACCTGCAACGTAGGAATCACCGGTGAGAGAGACTTCCATTTCGAAAGAGAATTCGGTCCCCAGGATGTTCTTGCCGAGTATTCCGGCTTCGTACGTCTGGTCGATGGCCTTGCGGGCCGCGTCAATCGACATTTCATGGCCCTGGCGAATAAAGATAAAGCCGTGGGATGAACGTGTGGCGTAGCCGTTGATGATCAAGCCTTCGACAAGTGTGTGCGGATCACTTTCGATAATCCCCTTGTCGTTGAAAGCCCCGGGGTCGCCTTCTTCGGCGTTGCAGAGCACGTATTTGACCGGTGCGTCTGATGGCGCAAGGAAGCTCCACTTCAGGCCAGCGGGAAAAGCTGCGCCGCCCCGGCCACGCAATCCGGCTGCTTTTATCTCATCAACGATCTGTTCGGGCGTCATTTCGGTCAACGCACGGTTCAACGCCGTGTAGCCGTCGTTAGCCACGTACTGAAGCAGGTCGTGGGGGTCGATCTCGCCGAAGTTCCGGGTAGCAATCCGTTTCTGCAGAGCGAACATCGGCAGGCTTTCGAGAACGGGCAGCTTTCCAACGCCCTTCTCGCCTGAAGCTGCGCCATCGCTAACTGAATACGCGAATGCGCGGTCCAGCAGCGGCTCGCCGTTCTTCACATGCTGTTCAACTATTGAAATTGCTTCTTCAGGCTCGACGTTTCCGTAGTAGATGCGCGTGCCATCCGGCATTAGCACATCCACCTGTGGTTCCATGTACATAAGTCCGAGTGCGCCCACCATGGAAACGCTGGCGTTCACACCCGATGATTCCACCGCGTGATTGAAGGCGTCGAAAACCCTGTCGGCACCAACCGCCAGGCCCGATGTACCGCCGCCGACCCGAATCCACGCGCTGTGGCCCGCGGTCAACTCTTCCCAGCGTGCTGCGGCGCGAGATTGAAGATCTTCGAACGGTGTTGGCATCGGAATCTTTGTTACTCGTTGTTTGGTCTGGCGATCTGGCGACTAGCCGTCGAGCCCTCGTAATTCACGCGCGACCTGCGCTGCGGATTCTGGCGTCTGCTTACCGATCGGGTGATGATCGATCGCGATAACCGGGCCCTGTGCGCACGCACCCAGGCAGGTGTTGTATTTCAGAGTCACCTTGCCGTCGGCGCTCTCACCTTCTTCTTCTATTTCAAGCGCCAAATGCACGGCATTGAGCACTTCTTGAGCGCCAAGGAGGTGGCAGGATGGGCCCCAGCAAACGTCGAGAGTCTTTTCTCCGGGTGGGGTAAACCTGAAATTGGTGTAGAAAGAAGCGACGCTCCACACTTCGTTGATAGTCGATCCGCAAAATGTCGCGGTTTCCCTGATGGCTTCGTCAGGAATGTAATGGAGTGAATCCTGTACGGCGAGGAGAGAGGAGAGAACGGTGATTGTGGGTTGTCGTTGAGAGCTCAGGACCTGTCTGATCTGCTCACGCACCTTAGAACCCTGCTTCGTGTCAGCAGTTGTCAACGGAACCTCAAAATAGGTGGATTTTTGACTTCGAAAATCGATTCACAATCCTAGCAGAGCCCAATAGGCCACACAACGCACACGCAGCGGATTAAAGCCGGTTAGAAAAGGCGGTATTTTTTATAGGCTTCCTGAGGGTCCATGCCATCCAGGATCATTGTTCTCAGTTCGTTCTCTGTCGACATTATTTCTTCGGTTCTGTCCAGGACCTCTTCGATCAGTGATTCAGGGATTACGACTACACCGTCGATATCGGCCAGAATCCAGTCTCCGGTGGATATCTGGACCTCACCGATTGTGATTGGTTCCCCTGTCGACTCGACCCCCCATATGCCCACCACATCGCGGGGGGTGTAGTAACGGAAGTACATAGGCCATCCGAGTTTTCTTATGAACGCCGCATCGCGCGTGCCGCCGTCTACGACGAAGCCGAGGACGCCCCGGTGCTTGAGCGTTTCAGCCGAAAGTTCGCCCATGTGGGCAATAGTCGAATCGTTTGGCTGACACACGAGGACCTTTCCCGAGGGTGCCTTGCTGAGTAGCCCGGTCCAGCCCAACAGCGACGCATCGTTCGAGATCGACTTATCGATGCGTCCACTACAGGTCCAGACAGGACCCGCAAGTGTCTGTGTGTCATCGAGTGGCCGAATCTCGTGCGGCAACGCGCAGTCGGGATTTCCCAACCCCCGCATGACATCGAAAATGGCGCCGGTGTAGCACTTCGAAAGCCGCTGTGTGAAGTTGTTGTCCAATGCGCTTACCTGTGAGTTGTGGTCTGAACACGATGTGACGCCTAGAATACGGCGGCCGGTCGCATTTTGACTATTGGAGACCGATGCGGCCCATGATTATCACTTACGAAACTGAGGTCCGATTTGAAGATTACGTCAATCGAAACGGTTCACCTTGCTGAGTTCCCGGCGGTTATCTGGGTGCAGGTCAAGACTGATTCGGGGCATGTGGGGCTGGGCGAGACTTTTTTCGGACCCCGGGCCGTGGCCGGTTGTGTGCACGAGATGTTCGCCCCGATGCTTATCGGGAAAGATCCGCTCGCGATCGAGCGCCACTGGCGCGACATGTTCGACATGGCGAACGCATTTGGCTATGCCGGCGCCGAAGCCCGGGCGATCTCGGCGATCGATATCGCTCTCTGGGATATCTCCGGCCAGGTCGCGGGGCAGCCGATCTACAACCTGCTCGGGGGAGCCTGCCGTGACCGCGTTCGCACGTACAACACGACCGGTCAGTACGGTGCGAACCGCGACATGGAGATGGCGGTACTAGATGCCGGAACGCTTGCGAAGAGCCTGCTCGACGAGGGGATTACCGCGATGAAGTGGGCATTTACTGACCAGTTCGCCGATATCAACCGCGGGACCCACATTTCGAGGGAAGACCTGAAACTTCTTATCAAACCGGTTGAAGACATTCGGGCGGCAGTCGGCGACCGGATCGAGGTCGCAAATGATGGCCACGGAAGGTGGAATCTGAATTCAGCGATCAAGATCGGCAAGGCGATGGATCACCTCGATATGATGTGGCAGGAAGAGCTAATCCAGCCGACCAACGTTGAGAGCCACCTGCGGCTGGCCGACGAGATCGAAGCGCCAGTGTGCGTCTCAGAGCGGCTCATCACCAAGTACCAGTTTCGGGAATATCTCAGGGCGGGAGCTGCCGAGGTGGTGATGCCCGACTTGATCTGGACCGGGGGGATCACCGAGACCAAGAAGATCTGCACGATGGCTGAAGCCGAGCAAAGACCGGTGGCACCGCACGATATGACCGGCCCCGTGAACGTGTTCGCGTGTGCACACATTTCGATGAACGCACCGAATGTATTTCTGATGGAGACCTGCCGGGCTTTCTACGGCAAGGGCGGCTGGTACCAAAAAGTCTTAGAGACCGATATTCAGGTCGTTGACGGATTTCTACTTGCACCGCAGGGACCCGGGCTCGGTACGCGTTTGCGGCGAGACGTATTTGATCGTTCAGACCTGACCGTCGAGGTGACCGATGAGCCGGGCCAGCACTTCCACTGGGGAGGCCATGAGTCACCGGTATTTGAGGTGGTTGGAGCCCATGGCGAACGAGAGGTCCGGATGCGCGATTCATGGAGCGGTGCAGATCCCGATATGGTGTCTGATTCGAGAGGGTAATCGTATGAACGGCGGCAGCACGAAGTTATCGGGAGAAATACGTTGAACAGGTTCACGGTCTCTGCAGATATTCCAGCATCGCCACAGAGCGTCTAAGACGCTTGGCTCGACGGGGCGAATCGGCATGCCGAAATGACGGGCGCTCCGGCTACGGCGTCGAGCCAGGTAGGCGGTGAGTTCACCGCTCATGGCGATTACATCTCGGGTATCAACCTGGAACTGGTAGACGGCGAGAGAGTACTGCAGACCTGGCGCACAATCCAGTTCGAAGATTCCGACCGGGATTCGTTAATCGAGGTGACATTCGAGGTTTCTTCGACCGGCACGCTCGTCACCCTTCGTCACTGGAACATCCCGCCAGATCAGGCCGAAGGTTATGAGTCGGGATGGCCCAACTTTGATTTCGCCTCGATGCAGGATTTTTTCGGATTTCAACGAGGAGTAGCCATTCCAGCTGCCCTTCGGACTGAAATTCGTTTGAGGTGTGACCCACCCCCTGAACCCCTTCCCTGGCAGGTGCTGCGGATCACAGCTCGGGGGACCTGGCGTTTGCCGCCGCTTCCATATCGAGGGTTCGATCGCGGGGTTGAGTCGGTGACATCACGATTTCTTCAATCACGGTCCGGCCCGGCAGCGTGGCGCACAACAAAATGGCCTGAGCAACGTCTTCGGGCATCATCATCGTGGCGCGGGCTGCAGCGTCGGGATTGAGTGGGCGGTTGTTAAGAATTGGCGTGTCGACTTCGGCCGGCAAAATCGTGGTCGCACGTATTCCCTTGTTTTTTAGCTCGGCACTGATGCCACGCATCAGGTTGTACGAAGCCGCTTTCGCTGCGCTGTAAGAGGCGCCGCCGAGAAGCCCCGGCGTGAGTGCGGCGTACGAGGATGTTGTGATGATGGTCCCACTGCCACGTTCGATCATCGAGTTGACCACCGATTGCGTGAGACGGTACACACCTTCGACGTTTACTCGGAAGACGCTCTGCCATTCTTCCGCACTGACGTACCGAATGGAGCGGGCGTGGGAGCTGTGGCCAGCGTTGTTGATAAGGATGTCGACGCGGCCGAACTCGTCGAGCGTCCAGGTCCCGAGCGCCGCCGCAGCATCGCCGTCCTCGAGGTCGGTCGAGCGCGCTACCGCGGTACCGCCGTCGGACTCAATCAACTGTCGGACCTCGTTCAGGGGTTCGATGCGGCGGCCGGCCAGCACCAGGCTGGCGCCCTCGTTGGCAAACATCAATGCGGCTTCACGTCCGATACCGGTTCCCGCCCCGGTAATAATTGCGATCTGACCGTCCAAAAGTCCCATTTTTAAAATCCCGTGTTAGATGTTTCAATCGCCGTACCGGTCCTGGCGGAATTTTACCGCCAATTCGCCCAGCCCTGCTTTTCGTCGTCCAGAATCATTGTCGCCAGTTCGCGGCCCATTCTTATGCTGTAGTTGGTACCGCGATCTTCCGGGTAAACCTGCGTCGTGTTGGCGAGATACAGCCGCTTGATGGGCGTCCTGTGATCCGGGATGACCTTCGAATAGTTCGTTCCGATGATCGGTTGCGCTGCACTCACCGAGTTGTAGTGAACGGCCTTGATCCAGGAGCGGTCGAACTCAGGATTAAATTTTGTCAGGTGCGGTAGATACAGGTCGAGAAGCTCGTCTTTCGACATCTTGAATAGCGCGTCTGTCCGGTCAAGATAGTTCGTTATATAAAGTACGTTGTTGCCGCCGTACCACTCTTTCGGCAGCATGTTCGTGTGTTCGATCAAACCCAGGAACGGTACCTCTGAGTCGGCGATGTTCATCCAGTAGATGTTCGTCAGCGGGCGTGACAGTTCGAGAATCACCACGACGGCCGCCAGGTAGTGAACACCTGTCAGGCGACTGCGGTATTCTTCTGGCAGTTCGACCAAGTCCGGGAATGAGAATGACGGGACGGTCGAGAGTACGCAATCGAACCCATCGCGACGTTCGTCGCTTCCCTCGGGCCGGACCGTCAGCGCACAGGCTACGCCGTCGGTCACCTCGATCTTCACGACCGGGGCAGAGAGTTGAATTTCACCGCCCTGTGATTCGATGGTACTTCTGAGCCGATCGAAGACGGTATCAAAGCTACCGGTGGGGTATCCGAGCATTTCGCGCCCGCGAATGCCCTGTCGAGAGGCGAATCGAGTTTGTATTTTCGACCAGAACCACGGCATGCCGATCTGGTCGTAGTAATCACCGAACTTGCCTTTGAGGAGCGGAGCCCAGACCTTTTCGTAGGCCATGCCCCCAAGCTTCTCCCTGAGCCAGGAGTCGGCAGTCTGGTCTTCGAGCCCCCGCCAGTCCCTGATGCGTTTTACCCGAAGCGCGAAAAGCCCGAGTTTTATACGATCTATGATCGGAATGGCGCCTAGACGCAGGAGATCGAGCGGGGTGGTCGTCTTGTACACCTTGCCCGAAGTGTAAGTGCCGACCCGCGACGGGTACCACTCCATTGCGTCGCTTATGCGAAGGTCCGCCATGAGCTGGAGAATGGCGCTGTCATTGGTAAACAGGTGGTGATACCCACGTTCGAGAGGTCCGCCGCCAACCGGGATTGTGGAAGCCTGACCGCCGATGAACGGGGCGGACTCGTAGACTACGACCCTGTGACCCTGGGACGAAAGATCGTAGGCGGCAGAGAGGCCGGCTGCCCCCGCGCCGATAATCCCGATCTTCATGATGTCGATTCTTCTCCAGTAACAGGTTGATCGGACTCTTTTACACCGCGCATCAATCCACGGAGCGAACGGCCGTCGACTATCAAAATCACGGCTCCCAGCACTGTGGGTGGTACCCACAAGATAACGTGTACTGTCACGGCGTATGTACCGGCGAGGCCCGACTCGACTCCAAGCGCTACCAGGGCCAGAGCGCCGAACACGTCGAACGGCCCCCAGCCTCCCGCGGTTGAGGGAACGACGCCGGCCAAGTTTGCCGCAGAGGTGAATACGAGGATCACCGCTATAAATTCAAGTTGACTATCGAAAATCGGGCGGAGGTCGAAGCCCAGGGCTATCAGGTAGTACATCGCTGCCTCTGCAGCCCAGATGGGGACTGACCAGAGGAATACTTTGAGCATATCTGATGGTGAACTCAGGACTGTGAGTCCTTCCATAAGCCCTTCGAGCAACCGGTCGGCCACTCCAAGGAGGCGGTCACGAAGCCCCCGCTCGATCATAAACATGCTGCGGTCGAGCCATCGTATGACGGTCTCGCGGCTGGCCGTCGAAACGACGGCAACGAATCCCAGCACCGCGATGAACGGCAGCAGGGCGAAGAG
>Ga0207991_1002050_pt1 | contig 11664 bp, 9 predicted proteins | sample ETN07SmetaG_FD_185786 | JGI IMG/M metagenome (GOLD analysis project Ga0207991, IMG submission 185786) | Marine microbial and viral communities from oxygen minimum zone, Eastern Pacific Ocean - ETNP2014F14-07SV275 (SPAdes) (version 2) | ecosystem: Environmental > Aquatic > Marine > Oceanic ... | reverse complement strand
TCCACTTAGGAGGGAAGGTCTTTCTCGAAAAGAAAGCTTCTGGTGGGGACAATTGTCGGCCTTGGTAGAGCCCATCGCTGCAGTATTAGGTGCAGCTGTGGTGGTCCACATGGATCCGCTTTTGCCGTATGCTCTTGCGTTCGCGGCTGGAGCAATGATCTTTGTTGTTGTGGAGGAATTAGTGCCGGAAGCCCATAGAGGAGGTAATGGAGATATTGCAACAATGGGAGTAATGTTTGGTTTTTCAGTTATGATGTTTCTTGATGTTAGTATGGGATAGATTAAATCTCAGTGTCCCCACCGTGTTTCTCAAAATATTTCTGGTGATATTCCTCGGCTCGCCAGAAATCACTGGCTTTGGTGATCTCAGTGGCAATCTTTCTACTTTCGATATCAGCTTGCCTCTTCTGTAAAGATTTTGCAGCTTTGTCTTTTTGTTCATCATCAAAGTAGAATATGGCTGAACGATATTGAGTTCCTATGTCTGATCCCTGTCGGTTAAGAGTCGTAGGGTCATGTTTTCCCCAGAAGACCTCTAAAAGTTGTTCGTAAGAAACCGTATCAGGGTCATAATCAACCAGCACTACTTCTGCATGATCAGTAGTGTTAGTACAAACCTGTTCGTACGTCGGATTATCTACTTTCCCACCACTGTATCCAGATATAGCTTCATTCACGCCATCAATTTTGGCAAAGTTGTATTCAACACCCCAGAAGCATCCAGCACCAAACATTGCCTTGGCCATTATTTTGCATTAGAATCAATCCAGTTTCTGAAAAGATCCATTCCCTCCAGTAGATCATCTTTCCCAATTCCAGAGAATGCCATTCGGATATAGAAATCAGTTTCTCCTTCTAAAGGCCTACCAAAGTGGTGTCTACAGCAGAAGCTTACTCCTGTTTCATTCAGGATTGCCTTCCTGAATTCCTCAACATCATTGAATCCCATTCTCTGCATCAGTCCAGTTACTTTTGGAAATACGTAGAATCCAGCTTCGGGCATGTGAGCCTGAACACCGTCAATCCCATTCAATATCTTTACTAGAATATCGCGCCTGCCTCGTAATTCATCAATAATTGCTTGTGTCTCTTCTTTGGGCGCGTTCAGGCCTGCTACACCAGCATGTTGAATGAAATGTGTGGTGCATGATTCCATATTGACGTTAAGTCTAGTGATTTGTTCTATCACCTCTTCTGGACCGATTGCCCCTCCAAGTCTCCAGCCAGTCATTGCAAATTTCTTCGAGAATGTGTACATGGTCAATGTTCTATCATACATTCCTGGTAAACTTGCTATGGATCGTGGAGTACCTTCGTAAAGAGTATCAAAATATGCGTCGTCGGATATCAGAAACATATCATTTTCAACAACTAGATTGGCTAGACGTTGCATTTCCTCATCAGGGGAGGAGGCCCCCGTTGGATTGTTGTAATTGTTGTAGAAGATATGCTTTGCACCTTTCCTGATTCCTTCCTCTATAGCGTCGAAATCAAGTCTTAATCCATCTGGGCTATCTGTGTATCCATAAGGATAAGCAATTCCACCGTAAAATTCAATTTGGGATTCATAGATGGGATAGCCCGGATTTGGATACAATACGACATCTCCTTTCTCCATCATTGATGCAATGTATTTTCCGATACTTGGTTTTCCACCGGGTTGTATAGAAACGTTATCAATCCCATAGTTCAATCCCCTTGCATCTCCAACATCCTTTCCTAAGGCTTCTCTTAGTTCGGGTATTCCCGGGGAGGGACAGTAACCCGTTTTTCCGGCTTTGATGGCCTCTTTGACGGCAGAGACTATGGTGGCCGGTGTTGGAAGATTAATATCACCCAAGTGAAACGGAAAGATTTTCTTGCCAGTTGCAGCCAGAGTTGCCGCTTCGGCTGAAACCGCAAAGGCCGTTTCACTTCCCAATAAATCCATCCTTTTGGCCACGCCCATTGCTTTTTTTGCATACGGATGCCAGCTATTATTGTTTTTTGCGTAATCTTTATACTTGAGCATTAATCCACAGGGTAATGGCTAGTGAGTGGAGAAACCAATTGGACGCCTGGCTTCAGGAGCATATGTTGGCAGTTAGCACGGTCGGTACGATACTAAGTTCATTTTTGGTATTCATTGGAATAATGGGCCGATGGTATGAGGATTCCTCATTGTCACCAACCACTATCCTGGATTTTATGGGTGACTACGACATCTGGATCCTGATCTTTGGATTGATACTCCTTGCCTTCTCGGCTTATTATCTTTGGCTAACTAGGTATTACATGAATCGTTTTGAGGAGATAGTAACAACCAATTCCAAGAAAGAATTCCAGAGAAACTGGACCGAAGTTGAGCAGATCGCCAGATATCAATTACCTAAAGCGTATCGCAAGCGGGTCTCTGAGATTCGAGAGAAGTTCGGACTCAAGTAATTAAGAAATTTTATATAGGGTCTTTCATCTTTGCAACCAGAGGTTAACAACCTCAGGTTCATAACCGATGAAATCCAAGAGTAGTAAAGACGAGGAAAAGATAGAAACTGTGAAGGAAGAAGAGCCTACAGTTTTGACTCCCGAAGAGGAAATACAGAAATTGAAATCTGAGGTTGAAGACTATAATGAGAAATTTTTGAGGGCCGTGGCAGATTTTGATAACTTCCGGAAGCGCATTGATCGAGATAGGGAACAACAAAGTCTCAGACTGAGGGGAGAGATACTTTCCAATTTCCTTGAGATTGTGGATACTGTCGAAAAGGCGGTTGAGGCTGATCATCCAAACCTGGAAAGTTCCTTGGAGGGAATCAAAGGGATAAACCGATTGATGTCCGCATTGATGGATTCATTCAACATAAAACGTTTTGATCCCCAAGGTGAACAATTTGATTTTAGACTGCATGAGGCCTTAACAACAGTTGAGAAAGAAGGTGTAGAGCCCAATACTATAGTCGAGGTTATTCTGTCAGGCTATACTTTAGAGGGTGAATTACTACGGCCAGCTAAGGTTGTGGTATCAAAAGGTTTTGAAGAAGAAGGTGAGAAAATAGTAGTAGAAGGTGAATAAAATGGCAAAAGAAATTATAATAGGAATAGATTTGGGTACAACCAATTCTGAGGCAGCATATCTTGAGGGAGGTAGACCTGTGATTATACCTTCCGCAGAAGGTTCAACATTCGGTGGTAAGATGTTTCCATCCGTTGTTGCATTTACGAAGGATGGCGAGAGAATTGTTGGAGATCCTGCCAAGAGGCAGGCGGTATTGAATCCAGATAATACAATAATGAATATCAAGAGGAAAATGGGAACCACGCACAAGGTTACCATAAAGAAGAAAAAATATTCTCCTGAAGAAATATCTGCAATGATACTGCAGAAGATAAAGACAGATGCAGAGGCACACCTGGGGGTTGACATCGAAAAGGCAGTGATTACAGTTCCAGCTTATTTCAATGATAATCAGAGACAGTCGACCATAGATGCTGGAAAAATAGCAGGTTTGAAGGTCGAGAGAATCATAAACGAGCCCACTGCAGCAGCATTGGCTTATGGCCTTGACAAGAAGGGGGAGTACACGGTTGCAGTCTTGGATCTGGGTGGTGGGACTTTCGATGTCACAATTATGGAAATGGACAACGGGGTATTCGATGTAGTATCCACTTCAGGTGACAACAAGCTTGGTGGAACGGATATGGATGAGGCAATGATTGACTACCTGGCAGATATTTTCAAATCAGACAATGGAATAGACTTACGTGATGATTCTGCATCTAAACAGCGTCTTCGTGATGCAGCGGAAAAAGCAAAGATTGAATTGAGTAATACTCTGAAAGCCACAATCAACTTACCATATATCTGGTCAGATTCTAGTGGTCCAAAGCATTTGGAACTTGATCTCACGAGAGCTAAGTTGGAGAAGATTGTCGGTCCAGTTATCCGTCGTTGTGAGAATCCAATTAAGAAGGCTTTCAAGGATGCTAAAATCAAACCAGGTGATGTTGATAAAGTAATTCTTGTTGGGGGTCCGACCCGAATGCCGGCCGTTCAGAAGGCATTTGAGAAATTTGTAGGGCGTAAAGCCGAGAGAGGAGTAGATCCCATGCAATGTGTTGCCATGGGTGCAGCTATTCAGGCAGGTGTGTTGGCAGGAGATATCAAGGACATTGTTCTTTTGGATGTTACTCCTTTGACTTTGGGTATTGAGACCGAAGGTTCAGTCCTGACCCCATTGATAGACCGTAACACCACAATACCAACTAACAAGTCAAAAATATTCTCTACAGCCGCGGACAATCAACCCGCAGTCGAGATTCACGTTCTACAGGGTGAGAGGACCATGGCTGCGGACAATGATACTCTAGGCCGCTTCCAGCTTGTAGGTATACCACCATCACCCCGCGGTATTCCACAGATCGAGGTATCCTTTGATATTGACCGGAATGGCGTGATCAATGTCACTGCCAAGGACCTTGGAACCAATAACGAACAAAAGGTTGAGATTACCTCCAAGTCAAATCTGAGTGATGATGAGATTGAGCAGAAGGTCAAGGAGGCCGAGAAGTATGCTGAGGAGGATAAGCAGACCAGAGAAATAGTCGAGACTCGTAATCAGGCCGAGTCCTTCATCTATGCTACAGACAAGGCCATCAAGGATCTCGATGACAAGGTCGATGATGATACCAAGGTCAAGGTTGAGGAGTCCAAGGAAAAGCTAGAGGCAGCTATGAAGGAAGACGATCTGGAGGGTCTGAAGAAGGCATTGGAGGACTTCCAGCAAGCCTCTCAGGCAATAGGCCAGATGGCATATCAGCAAGCCGCTGAAGAACAGGCCAAGAATCAGGCTGAAGGTACTGATTCAGAGGTTGATGATGATAATGTGGTCGATGTTGATTATGAAGAGATTGATGACGAAAAGTAGATTGGCCCCTAGTCAAGTATAAATTACCCTATTCTTCTGTGGCGGAACATGGCCGATAAGGTATCCTTTACGGATTTCGGTGTGAAGAAGAAAGTTAGAAGGGTAAAACGGCGTGGGCCAAAGAAAGCGAATATCAATGCCAAAGAATTGTTTGATGAGGTTCAGGCAGCCAAGAAGATAGCTGACCAAACTATTGCAGGGTCCGGTTCGAACCTTATTACACTCCCATTCCTTGAATTTTCTGCATTACAAGAGACCCCTTTCACTCAGGGTGAGTGGAATACCGTGGAAATCACCTTAAGCAACACAGGAACTGGTGCAGCAAGCATGATAACCCTTTCATTAGATAACTTGAGAACGCGAGGGCAGACAATAATTGACAGTCTGAATCCTGGAGATGATAAAGTTATTGTTATCGATTTGAAGTCTGATGCCGTAGGCAAGACCATCAGTCGTCTGGACATTTATTATCACTCTATTGAGGGTGACACCTTTACTGCAATAAGGAGGGACTGGTTCCCTAATGATTATGAGGCAGCCAACATTTTTGAGAGCGAAATTCCACCCGGTGAGGATAAAAATTCACTACTCTATCAACATCAAGAAGTAATGCATGGGGATTTCCACATTACATGTGGTAATTGTGGAGTTAGAGCGCCAACCACTTTCCGAATATGTGGGAAGTGTGGTTCACGTCTCCAGAAGAGACTTGATCGTATTGATGAGGGTAGCAATCTCGAGGATTCTACAGCGGTTCAGGATAAGCGCGCGATATTAATCAAGAAATTACAAAAGCTTGGTGAACTAAAGGACAAAGGTATGTTGAGTGATGATGAGTTTACCATAGCCAAATCTCAACTCTTGAATTAGACCTCTTCAGCCCATTCCACATCATCATCGAAGTTACCATCAGACACAGGCCCTTTCTTTACAGCATCAGCTACCCGGTTGTTCAGAATGAAGATGAATATAACGAGAATAACGGCCCATTGAACGACCATGGTTATTATCGTGAATAGTCCCAGCCCCATTCCCTCTATCGGCGAGTGGCTTTGATCCTGTAATTTTTCATAGATAAAGAATCCAAACACCGCTATAAATTCAAGCGGGAAGACGTACTTGATGATGTACTCCCACCATTTCCCGATCTGAATATCGGCATATTGGGTGTTGATCAGGTTCTTCCTGAAGTCGCTGACCCCAAATCGCATTACAACAACGGCTACCATTAGTCCTGAAACGATTAATCCAGTACCCCAGACGAAATCCTGGTTGTCCAGGAATTCCAGACTTATCGCAGAAGGTATGCCGGCCAATGCCACTGCAACGGAGATGTAGCGTACAGCCTCTTTTCTTTCCCATCCCATATCAACGAAATTTACTACACATCCTTGTAAAGTCGCGACCATTGAGGTTAGGGCCGCAAACGCCATTGAAAGGAAGAATATGCTACCTATCACCCACCCAGCAGTCCCCATAGATGCGAAAAGTGCAGTTAAATGAATAAAAGTCAATCCTGACGATCCAGATTCCACTGCAGCCAAACCATCGGCTGTGGTATCCGAAAGTGCAAAGATAGTTCCGAGAACAGCGACACCTGCGATTAATGAAACCGAGTTGTTACCAAGTCCGGTCAGAAATGCGTTCAGTCCAATATCTTCCTTCTTTCTCATTGCAACAGCGTACGTAATTGCCATTCCAAATCCGGCAGAGGTTGACCAAGCAGATTGCACCAGGGCCCGGATCCACGTTTCTCCTTTGAACAGGTATTCCCACTGCGGGATGAACAGAAATCTCAATCCCATCGCAGCGCCGGAAGGATTTAAGATGAAAGGATATATCATGGCAACAATCAGGAATGCCACAAGACAAGGTATGAGTATCATGTTGGCCTTTTCGATTCCACTTATGCCATTGTAGACGACGAAAGCAGCGAGACTCACAGCGATCAGCTGGAAGAATACGATTTCGGCAGGTGAGGATATGAAATTGTCCCACAGAGCTTGCGTCTGGGTGGTGTCCGTCGCATCAGTCATCTCTCCGGAGAGTGCGATCCAGAAGTACCTGATTGTCCAGCCCATGACCACTGCATAGTAGAATCCCACAGCCGTTCCGACCCACATCATCCAGATTCCGAGCCATGTGAAATTTCGGCCAGCCATATCCCTCATGGCACCTACTGTTCCAAGCCGTGTCTTCTTTCCAATGGCGAATTCAGCAATCAGAAGGGGGATGGACCATGCGAACAGGAAAAGCAGCCAACCGATCATAAACGATCCACCACCATTTGCCGCAGCTTCACGTGGGAATCTCCAGATGTTGCCGGTACCTACGGCGGCACCTATAGTGGTTAGAATCAATCCTAATCTGGACGAGAACTGTTCAGGTGGTTTCTCTTCGGCCATATTCTGTCTTTTCAGGCCTCTTCATTTTTTTTCCGTTCAGCTTCCGTTGCGATTCCAACAGTGTGGTACAATCCTCCCCAGACAACGCCATACATTAGTGCCATCATCAAAACAACGGCAATGAAGTCGGCTATGGGGTTGCCAAAACCAATAATGTCGTCGACAAAGATCTCTATCGGTTCTGCATTTCCATATCCTGTGACCACAAATCCTCCTCCGAATTCATTGGCTAACCTGGAGTCCTGGGCTACAGCATAAAATTCAATGTATGTGGACTCCTCTGTTTCAGGTATGTAGGCCCTGAAAATAGAATCCCTTCTTGGTATTGTAAAATCAGCGCTGTAATCTGTGTAATCCTTGGTATCACAGTCCTGGATACAGGACATGGGCAATTCTATCCATTCACCATCGGGCATTTCAGCAGTTCGATAGTTCAGGATCAGTGAATCCTGCAACATGTATTGCGCATTCTCGACCTTGACCCTTACAGGCAGTCTATCGTTTGCGTAGTAGTCACCGAAATCAACCTCTGTATCGGATTGGAATCCAACGGTCTTGCCTTTGGATGACAGGATGCTCAATTCTGGCATCATTGTATCCTCGGGTGAATGAATGCCTGGGCCATTAAGGTCACCGTAATCAGGGAACATCTGGCCAATCCTTGCCTCTGGACTTTCGTCCAGCAAGTGCATATTGGTGAGAAGATGCATTCTGACCGTTGGTCGAATCAGTAGAGGATCGGCGTGGAAGCCGCCTTGAAGGTCTCCCTGGCTCCCGCAACTGTTCAGTTCTACGGTGTAGGAGAATGAACCCTGCATCCCATACTGGTAGTCATTGATATCGCCAGATACCTTGTATCCACCCTGGTCTTTCCAGTTGCCATAACCTGTCAGGTTCATCAGGGGCTTGACCTGATTCTCCATGTAGAGTTCGTGTGGTGGATCCTGGTCCTTGTAGCCCCATGGCCAGATATAGAGTTCGGAACAGGAATGGTATGAAACGGAATTCATGATATTGTGTTTCATATCATGGTCCTCCGTCCGATAATTTCGTATATAGTCTCCGTTTGGATTCGTAACGAACATATCTGGCCAATTTTCTCTATCTATGCCATTCTGGTAGTCCTCAAGATAATCGTCTTGTGGATAATCCTCGTAAATGTCTAATCTCCAGGTCAGGTATTCGATAACCTGTGTTTCTGGTTCCGAGAATCCACCTTCACGGTCCTCGTCCACCTTTCCATCCTCATCGTCATCCGTGTGCTGAGCATCTGGTGGGTCTTCATCTACTCCTGTAACATCTCCCGTATTCTGATCACCTATAACGCATGGATTTGCAAAGAACCCCTCTTTACAATCACCATCATCGTCATTGAAATCACGTGGACCGTGATAAACATCGGAGCAGATATTGTCATCATCAACCGTAAATTCAGGTTCCAGATCGTCACCTATTAATGCCGTAAATTGTGTATTGTGTGACCACTCAAAGGCATAGTTCCGGTTAAGGTCTACTCCATCACACTCTCCACCATATCTGTCATCCTGGTCATTATCTCGCATGTTCTTTCTCCAGAAACGGCTAGGGTCTTCTCGGTCATACATGTACCCATCAGGATTCAGGATCGGGACGATCCAGATTTCCCGGTTATTGATCAGATGTGTTATCCGGGCTTCACTGGGATCTTCATCAATACCCTCATCTATAATTCCGTCACCATCGTTGTCTATACCATCAAATAATGCACGACCATATTCATCCACTCGACCTCCTTGTTCTCCATCGCCATCATTGTCGACTCCGTCAATCGGGTCTTCATTGATCAATCCATCCCCATCATTGTCAGTAGGTTCCATTCCGTAAAAATGGGTCAGGAAATAAACGAAATACAATGGAGTAACCACGGTCATCCATTCCCTTGCGTGGTGGTTTCCAACTATGAAAAATGTCTCTTCATCGGGATCATCATAAAAATCAGGCTCATTAGCTACATTATCAGATATCTTGATCCCTACAATCTCATTTCCCTGCCACGTTTGTCCGGCAGGAATCATGTCAGTCAAATAGTAAAATTCAACAATATGCGGATAATCGTTGGCAAATCTCTGCAATTCCGAAACGACCTCATAGTATTCATGGTAGTCATCAAACAGAACATCAAAAGGGAAGGTATCGGTTCGATTTATAGTATCATTACCGTCTACTGCAAATCCATTAGAGGAGTCTCTCGTCTTCTGAAAATCCTTGAATTCAATAGATCCCGTACTCATTGTGGTCAGGGTCAGCATAAGTGCCAAAGCGACTGATGAGAGTCGATTCATATTTTTAGCATGAGAGCCACATTATTATAAGATTTCATCAATACATATCTTCATTAATCTTGGGCATTGATAACGACTGATGCTCAAGTGCAAGGATTGTCCACATTGGTATGGTGGCGAGGATTTTGGTTATGGAAGTTGCAGGCTCAAGCTTCAGAGAGAAGAGAAGAAATTCCTGACCTTTGGGCAACAGGATTGTGACGAGGGTCTTTCAGATGATTAAGGTCAGGGATATGAAGAAATCTGAACTTGCCTTTGCCAAGTCCCTTACTGATGCCGAAGAGTGGGGCAATTCGGATGAGGACTGGAATCGTCTTTTCAGAATAAGCATTCCATTGGTGGCTGTGGATGGAGGCGATTTGGTAGGCGTTACTACTGCATTTGATTATGGTGTTCTGGGAATGATAGGGAACGTTGTTGTCTCCAAAGAGAGTAGAGGGAAGGGTGTTGGTCAGGAGTTGGTCAAGGAGGCTATGACGAGGCTTGAATCCTGTAAATCCGTCAGAGTCCATTCTAGGATGCAAGTTACTTCATTCTACAAGGATCTGGGTTTTCTTGCAGAGGGGATGTCGACTCAGTTTCGGCTTGATGCAAATATGAAATCCTTTCAGCCTTTTGATGTTGATTCAGAGACCAATATTGTCCCTGCGGAAGAATACTGGGATGAGATATTAGTGATGGATTTACGTCAGTTTGTCGGAGATCGTTCTCAATTCTTGAAAGAGATCAATGATTATCTTCCCCAGTGTTCCTTTGTTGCATTGGGAGAGGATGGTTCGGTCAAGGGTTTTATCATGGCCAAGGGTGAGGATTCCTGGTATGAAATTGGTCCCTGGATAGTGGAATCTGGCTGCAAGAATTGGCAAGGTCTGTTGCAGGCCACAGTTCAGGCTATTCCAGATAATTCAACTGTAGAAATCTTTGTGCCAGCACCAAATTTCAGGGTCACTAGCTTGCTGGATTCAGTTGGTTACAGTGCCCACAGTTACTGCATGTCAATGTTCTACGGTGAGGATTGGCCAGATGAGGCCAATATCTGTGCCAGAGGTGGGGGAGACAAAGGTTGAAGCTATTCAATACCGCATCTGGGCAAAAGGAGGATTTTGCCCCTGATTCCAAGAAATTGGGGTTGTATATCTGTGGCCCCACGGTTTATTCGGACACTCATCTGGGCCATGCCAAATCCTACGTCTCATTCGATATCCTGAAAAGATGGTTAGGATACAAGGGATATGAGGTAAATCACATACAGAATTTTACGGATGTGTCTGACGAAACTGCAATCGGAGCCGCAAAGTCCAGTATGGATGAACTGGAATTCTCTCTTCAATACGAGAAAGAATTTCTGGGTAAAATGAAGCTACTTTCGAACACTTCAGCCACAAAATACACAAGGGCCTCGGATTTTGTTGAGCAAATAGCTGCTGAATCCAGGAAATTGCTGGAGAAAGGGGAAGCCTACCAGACAGATCAGGGGATTTTCTTGCGTATCAAGCAGGAAGAGCATGGCAAATTATTGGGTGTTGTTCTTGAAGAATCACTGGCTCAAGGCACATCGGAAGTTGATCCCGGACCTAAGGAAAGTCCCCACGACACTTTGCTTTGGGGCCCACCTATTGAAGGTGGTAAAATCTGGGAATTCGAGGGATTACCGCCTGGTCGTCCGGGCTGGCATCTTGAATGTACATTGATGTCATCATCGGAACTGGATTTGCCGATAGACATTCACTGGGGTGGTGTAGACCTGATCTATCCGCACCATGAATCCGAGATCATCCTTGCTGAAAAGATAGGATTGGGAAATTATTGTGATTTCTGGATGCATAATGGACTGATGGAGGATTCTGAGGGCAAATTATCAAAATCAAGGGGAGAAAGAATCACACTGGAGGAAGTCTTCAATGATTGTCCACCACCAGCTCTCAGGTTCTACTTGTTGGGTTTTCATTATCGTGATTTTACCCCCTATTCACCGGAAGGATTACTTGAAGCGTGTCAGGAAGGTGAAAGATTGGGCGTCAATGCAGTAGATTG
>Ga0207991_1002048_pt1 | contig 11671 bp, 5 predicted proteins | sample ETN07SmetaG_FD_185786 | JGI IMG/M metagenome (GOLD analysis project Ga0207991, IMG submission 185786) | Marine microbial and viral communities from oxygen minimum zone, Eastern Pacific Ocean - ETNP2014F14-07SV275 (SPAdes) (version 2) | ecosystem: Environmental > Aquatic > Marine > Oceanic ... | reverse complement strand
GGTTCGATAGAACAAGCCATAGGCACCTGTAGCAATCCCCTGCTTTTCGTTGAAGAATAAAACGTCTAGAAATGGGCGCTGAAGGTCAGGTTGGAAATTTTGTATTTCCCACGTCTCGCCTTTATCTGAAGAATGAAGAATGACAGCGTCGTGGCCCACTGCCCAAATATTGTCGCCTACAACAGTTGTCGCTGTAAGCGTTGATTGTGTTGGTACGGCTTTTTGAGTAAATGCCTCACCATCCTCTGAAACTAACACGTGACCGCGTTCACCGACAATAACGACAAATGTATCAGCGTCTATGTCCAAAAGAACCGATTGCTCAACCAATGGTGCCATGAATGCTTCTTCGGCGATTGCAGTTGTAGAGTAATTAACTGCGAAAGTGGCGGCAATGCACGCTGCAATGGTTTTTTTCATAATTAACCATTCCCCCTATTTATAATTGTCTGCATACAAAAACGGCTGGCAATTGCCAACCGTTTGTTGTTTAAGGCGATTAGCGCATACCTTCTCGTCGTAACGCCTGAGGTGTGAATTCCACATCTCGTGGGCGTACGGTGAAGTCGTACATCTCTTCTTCGTTATCGAGGCCAATGGCCAGGTAACGACGTGAGTTCAAGTCATGGTACACATCCAGCGTAGACCACTGGGTAGGTACTTCATAATAGTTCACACCATACGCTACACCAACACGATAAAGTTCGCCACGATTATCATACATATCAGCAACTTGAATTTGCCAGCTATCTTCATCAATGAAGAATACACGCTTTTGATAAATATGACGGAAACCGTCTTTTAATGTGGCTTCCACTTCCCAAACGCGGTGTTTTTCCCAACGTGTTAGGTCTGGATTAACGTGATTTGGCTTTAATATGTCATCGTACTTCGCATTATCTGAATGAAGTGCATAGTTGTTGTATGCAACGAACATTTCTTTCTTACCCACTAACTTCCAGTTGTAACGGTTTGGTGAGCCGTTAAACATATCAAAGTCATCGGTAGTACGAAGGCCATCAGCTGCAGTTCCAGGTGTATCATAAGCAATGTTTGGTGCTAGACGTACACGGCGCTGACCCGTGTTGTAGGTCCATGCTTTACGCGGCTCTTTTACTTGGTCAACTGTTTCATGTACAAGCAGTGCTGTACCCGCCAAACGAGCAGGCTTTGTTACTTTTTGTTTAAACATGAAAAGGACGTTTTCGTCAGTAAGCTTTTCTGGTGTAGCACCTTCTTCTGCGTACTTAATTAATAACTGCTCATCGAAACCGATTACGTTGTAATCACCGCCAGTTGTTACTGCTGCTTGACCACCATTACGCTGAACCGCTTCACCGCGATAGCGAAGTATATGGTTCCAAATTGCTTCAAGACCATTTTGTGGAATTGGGAACGGAATACCAAGAACAGCCCCTTTAATTCCGTTACCGCCGTCTAATAGCTCCGCGCTAGTTGCATTTACCTTAGTTGCATCGTAGATAGCCTGGGGATTAGACGCAGAACGACGCGTTGGGTAAACCGGCATACGGAAGGTTTCAGGGTAAGCTTCGAAAAGCTTTTTCTGACCTTCAGATAGAAAGTCCGCATATTCTTTGTAGTTTTGTGCCGTGATTTCAAATAGCACTTTATCTTCAGGGTACGGGTCTGGATGGTGATCACCCACTGTGTAGCCCGCTGGTGCTGAAGTAATACCGCCAGTCCACGCTGGGATACTGCCGTCTGCATTACCTGCTTTCATAGCGCCCAGTGGCGTCAATTCGTTACCTAGTTTATTGGCATCTGCGTCAGACACCTTTGCCATCGCGCTTGCACCTGACAGAGCAAGTGACAAAGCCGCAGCGATAATTCCTACTTTTCTAATCATAAATACCACTCTTAGATTGCATATTTGATGTTAAATGAAACGAAGTCTCTGTCTGATAGCGCATTAGTAGTACCAATACCGCCCCAGAAAGCGCTGTACGACGCTGTTGCTGACCACTTGCTTAGGTAGTCGAACGTCAATGAAATTGCAGCAGACTTAACATCTTCTGTGAAAAGGAATAGAGGGTCTGGTGTTGTACCCTCTACATCGTGAGAGAATGTTGCACGAGCACGTAAGTTAATTCCGGCCATGACGTCGTTGTAATCAGCGACAGCAAGTAAGCGGTAACCCCACGCATCGTCAGTAGCAAACGGGTTAGTCTCTGGTCCGTCTGATAGCGCTTGGTGTAAACCTTCACGACTATTGCCGTTGATAGGCTCTAGTGACGGCGTACGTGCTGTACCAGGCGCATTTAAGCGAATTACGTTCGGATCTGGCATATCTACAACGTTCACATAACCTACTTCGCCTAATAGTACGAAGTTGTCAGAGCCAAATTTAGGGCCAAACACGTGTGAGGCAGTAAACTGCATTTGCCATGTATCAGAGAATAGATAACCTTCCGCTGTTTCGCCTGGGCCTACTGCTCTTCCGATATTGTTTAGCTGTGAAATACCTTCTAAATCTGGACGTAGCCCAGCATTCGCTAGCTGCTCTGGCATACCCATGTAAAGCAATTCAACATCATCGATTTGAAGCGGCTCATCTACACGGTAAGCAAATTCACCCGCAAGAGCCGTAGTACCGATGTTAGTGTTAAAGCTCATACCATAAAGTTTGATATCTTCTGGGTAGAAGAACTCTGACTGTGTAAATGCACCCAGTTCAGTGATGTTGTCGCGAGTAACGGTATTAGACGCTAGGAACGCGAGATCCGCGCCAATTCCTTCAGCAGTAAAATCGGATGTCTTACCTGAAATAAGCGGGCGTTGGCTGTGGTAATTGATGTGATAGAAACTAAACTCTGTTTCATTCAAATTCTCAGCAAACCACGTCAAGCGTAAACCGTATTGACCCTGATCGTCCGCGTCATTGTGCGCTTCGTCAGAAAAACCGCGGATAGCCACTTTGGTTGGATAAGCAAGGTAGGCTTGCGAAATGTCAGCTGGATTAGCGCCAGAGCGAAGTAAATCGCCATATCCGTTTAACGCAGTGAGAAGGTGATCTAAGTCGATGTCTGGGTTACCACTGAAACCAAGCTGGATATTTTGGCGTTGACCGCCCTCACCTGCAAAGTCGTTGCCCGCGAAGTAGCTGCCAGAAACTGGAAGCCAGCTGCGCTGCCATTCGTACTGGTAATAACCAGAAATACTCACTGTGTCAGTCAAACCTAAAGACGCGTACACCATCCCTACTGGAAGGAATACTTCTTTAAGTTCTGCACCTGGAGCACGAGCTCGTGTTACATCAACAGGGTTCGTTGTGTTAATACCGTGCTGGATGAATGTACTTTCACCCCAACTAATCACCTGACGGCCTACACGAAGCGTAAGTGGTTTGTCGCCAATCCACCAGTCGCCATAGAAGAATGCGTCGTAAAGACGTACATCGGTACACAGTAGGTCTTCTGCTTCAGGGTCTTGACACAAGTCGTATTGGTTACCCGTTATTGGGTTAGAGTATGGACGGTCGCCGTCCATTTGCTCAAAGTCGTAGAACCAGAAACCACGGGCGAAGAAACCATAGTCGCCAAAATTGATATCTAATTCATGAGTACCTGAAATTTGCGTTGCAAACGCGTCACCTGGATCGTGTGCAAGGTTACCAAGGTCACCATTGGTGGAATAACCACCATCTGCTAAACCCCACACGTCGCCACTTGGGTATAAAGGGTTGAAAGCTGCGTGATAACCGCTCCAGTCGAATTGAGGATGGTTACTGTTACCTATAAGGTCGTAATCTCTTGCCTCTGTTCGAATACTTGTAGCTAATGTAAATGTTGAATCTAAAGAAATACTTACATCACCCACTTGCCAATTCGCAGCGTGTGCTGGTACTGCAGCAGCACCTAGCAGTGAGAGAACTCCCGCTGCTACCGGTGATATCTTAAAAGCGCTAGGCCCGTTTTTCATATTTTTATACTCCCAAGTCGATGTGACTTAATACGTGACATCATGACCAACCATAACGATTAACAAAATCATTACATCATTTTGCCATAACCGCAAGAACTAATCCTACCAGTTAACAAAATTTACAACATTAGTCGTATCAAATAGTTATTGCTTTATTGTGAGTATAAAAGGCATTTATAAACTTGCAGGAAAAATGTACAGAAATATTGCGAAACTGTTGCGTTAAGTATTTTGGAACGCTCAATGATAAAAGAAAACGTATAAGTGTTACGTATGGGAGTGGTGAAAGCTCGTATACAAGAGAGTAATTCGTCGCGTACAAAAAAGGCTCTATGCGAGCCTTTCAAAGGATTTTATTTTTTTGTTGGCATCAATAATCATCCTAAAACGACCTTTAATACCATCAGACGTAACAAATTGCCTGAGCCGGTTGGTCGGTACTTGGACGCTTAGGCCTGATTCACTGATCATGACCACATCTGGCATAGATGGAACATAAAGCACCTCACATTGCTTGTAAGGTGCATTTATTGAAAAGTAAAAAACCGAGTCAGTTTGGCTAATGCTTGTCATAAGCAAGGCTTTTACTTACTTTCTCAAACAAATCTTTACTTAAACCTTTGTGATTAAGCAAACGGCCAAGCTGTTGCTTCATATGAACCTGATGCTCGCTTGCAAAGCCCTGCCATTGCGTCAGTGGCGTTACAATACGGGCGGCAACCTGTGGGTTGACCGCATCGAGCTTAAGTAAGTAGTCGGTTACAAATTTATATCCACTGCCATCGAGTGCATGAAACCTTTCGCTGTTATAGAAAGCGAAGCTACCAATAACAGAACGAACACGGTTCGGGTTACTCATTGCGAACTGAGGGTGCTCACATAACATTGTGATAGTCGCAAAGATATCGTCTCGATTTTGTGTAGCGTGGAGTGCGAACCATTTGTCCAAAACAAGCGGGTCATGATTCCACGATTCCTCAAACTGAGCCATCAAACTGTCGAAAGTGGTGGCGCTACAGTGTTGTGCGCTTCTCAACGCGCCTAGCGTATCTGTCATATTATCAGCGGTTTCAAACTGAGAAACCACAATATGCTCGTATTGGGGTAACCGCGCTAAGTGTGCAAGCACGACATTTTTGCAGCGACGTTGATTCACCGCTTCTTGCGTGTAGCAATACGCGCTTTTCTCGATATTTTCGAAGACTTGTTTTAGCTCTTTTTCGAGTGCGCGAGCAAACTGGTCGCAGAACGCTTTTCTCGCTTTCGAAAGTGCGGAAACGTTTATGTTACTTCGGCTTTGGCACAGTGACTCAAACGAAGGTATGACTAAACATTCACTCAGCAATTCAAGGTTGTTTTGCTCTTGGGCAATCGCTTGCTTGATACCGTTCCAGATTTCATTGCTGATACCAGACCCCGGCGATTCCTCTAATTGCTTCACACAGCGGTCATACAACGTTTGCATTGCATCCCACCGATTAAATGGATCCTTCGCATGCTTAAATATAGTAAGTAAAGACTCTGTCCCCAATGGGTTTTCTACTTTCGCTGGCGCTGAGAAGTTACCCAATACTACAGGTGTTAAATTAGTAGTTTTGGCTTCTACAGTAAAACGCAAAGAATCATCTTTTAAAATGACCATGCCGTTTTGAATTAACGACTCGTTGTCTGTATAGCTTTTCCCCTCATCATCAATAATCTCGATATTTACAGGAATATATAGAGGAAGCTTTTCTTTCTGATCGGAGGTTGCAGGTGTGTGCTGTGACAATGTAAAGCTATGCTTAACAATGCCATCATCATCGACCTCAGTGCTGTGTGCGACAGAAATCACTGGCGTACCAGATTGACTATACCAGCGGGTAAACTGGGTTAAATCTAAATCAGTAGCAGACTGCATTGCTGAAATGAAGTCATCACAGGTGACAGCCTGACCGTCGTGTCTTCTAAAGTACTCGTCCATACCACGTCTGAAGCCGTCAGGCCCCAATAATGTGTGGAACATGCGAATAACTTCAGCGCCTTTGTCATAAACCGTCACCGTGTAGAAGTTGTTCATTTCAATGACTTCTTCTGGACGAATTGGATGACTCATTGCACTCGCATCTTCTGCAAACTGGTGTTCTCGCATAACACGAACGTGCTTTATACGATTACTTAACGCCGAAGTCATATCAGCGCTGAACTGTTGGTCTCTAAATACAGTAAGCCCCTCTTTAAGGCTTAGCTGGAACCAATCGCGACAAGTAACACGGTTGCCGGTCCAGTTATGGAAGTACTCGTGCGCGATAACCGACTCAACATTGAAAAAGTCATCGTCGGTGGCACTTTTTTGATCGGCTAATACAAACTTACTGTTAAATACATTTAAGCCCTTGTTTTCCATCGCTCCCATATTGAAGAAATCGACGGCAACAATCATGTAGATATCTAAGTCGTACTCTAACCCGAACACATCTTCGTCCCACTTCATCGCCCGTTTGAGAGATTCTAATGCGAAAATGCCTTGAGACTTTTTGCCTTTATCAACATAAAGTTCTAGCGCAACCTCTTTACCGCTAGTGGTGGTGTAGCTATCGGTAAGTAAATCGAAGTCACCGGCAACTAGAGCAAAAAGGTAGCAAGGTTTTGGATGTGGATCGTGCCATTTAACAAAATGCGTATTTTCGTCAACTTCGCCCTTGTCCACTGGGTTGCCATTGGCCAAAAGCATCGGTACTGATTTGTCGGCAACTACCGTCACTGTGTAGACCGACAAAACATCCGGGCGGTCCATGAAGTACGTAATGCGACGAAACCCTTCCGCTTCACACTGCGTACAATAGGCACCACCTGATAAATACAAGCCTTCCAGCGCTTTGTTGTGCTCAGGGGCAATGGTATTGGTAATTTCTAAGACGAACTCATCAAGTTCAGTAACCACGCTTAAAGCGCTATCTGTTACCGTGTATTCATTATCAGATAGGTGCGTACCGTTAATAGAAATAGAATCTAGCGATAAATTATCGCCATCAAGTACTAATGGACTATCGTGCGCGCCATTACGAGTGACGGACAACGTGCTGATAACTTTGGTTTGCGTTGGGTGTAGCGTTATATGTAGGTCAACTGTCGCTATTGAAAAAGCGGGCGGCTGGTAATCCGCCCGGCGTTTAGCTTGAACTGACATAGATCCTCCTGGAAGAAAGCCTACGTGGGTTTAATTGGAACTCTGTGTTAAACCGTATCTTTGCTGTTTACTTCAACATGCGGTGGCGTAATACGTAAAATCTTAATACCTAAATACGCATAAATAACAGCAAGGATCGGGTTGATTACGTTGAAGAATGCATAGAATACGTAATCAAATGGATTGACTAATAAAACACTGTGCATGTAAGCACCACAGGTGTTCCAAGGAATAAGTGGAGACGTAAGTGTGCCGCCGTCTTCAAGGCTTCGAGAAAGATTCAATTGGTCTAAACCACGCTTTTTGAATTCTTCTTTGTACATACGGCCTGGCATCACGATTGAAATATACTGATCTGCAGTAACAAGGTTGGTACCAAAACAAGTAAGAATGGTTCTGCTCACCATATCCCCTGCAGACTTTGCACCAATTAATATGGCAGAAACTGCACGCTTTAATAGGCCAACACGCTCTAATACGGCACCAAACGACATTGCACAGATGATCAACCAAATGGTATTTAACATAGAAGACATGCCACCACGAGAAAGCAAGCTATTTAAGTTCTCGTCAGGTGTTGAGAAGCTTACGCCATCGAATAGCGCAGTCCAAACTACCTTCAACGCACCTACATTCACCGAGTCGTCAGCACTTGCCATAGAAGTAACCACATCCCACTGGAATACAACTGCCCAGACGCCACCTAACAAAGCGCCGATAAAAACAGCTGGAAACGCAGGCATCTTTTTAATCGCTAAAGTGAGCAAAACGACAAGGGGAATTAACAAATGCCAACCTAAGTCAAAAGACTCGTTTAACAAAAGTTGCATTTGCTCAATGCGTTCTGCTTTGGCCTCACCCACTTCACTAAAGCCCAGTACTGTAAATAGAATAAGCGCAATAACAAAGCTCGGAATCGTCGTCCAAAGCATGTAACGGATGTGCTCAAATAAATCCGTGCCCGCAACGGCAGGCGCTAAGTTTGTTGTTTCAGATAAGGGCGAAATTTTATCGCCAAAGTACGAACCTGATACTACTGCGCCGGCGGTTATGGCTGCCGACATTTCCATGCCTGCAGAAACGCCCATTAGCGCAACACCCACAGTCGCCGCGGTAGTCCAAGAACTACCTATACTCATTGCAACAACCGCACAAATCAGACAAGCGGCAGCATAGAAAAACGAGGGGTTAAGCAACTCTAAACCGAAATAGATAAGCGTAGGCACGGTTCCGGCTAGCATCCATGTGCCAATAAGAGAACCTACCGCTAACAGAATTAAGCAGGCACCTAAAGACATTGAGATACCGTCTACAATGCCCTTTTCGATAGTTTTCCAGCTGTAGCCATTTTTCATTCCAATGATAGCAGCTAAGCCCATCGCTAGAAGAAGTGCAATTTGGTTTGGACCGTAAGAAGAGTTATCGGCAAACAAATAAACTGCGCTTCCCATCATTATGACTAACGCAAGAATAGGAAGCATTGCATCGAGAAGTGACGGCGTTTTTATTTCTTTATTCGTCATTGTCGTTTTTTAAAACCTTATTATTGTATTTGTAACGCGTTAAGCGTGCTGTCCGCTTTTTACCAGAATGCTTTAGAAGACTGAGCGGTAGAACATAAGCGCAATGATAACGGGACACACAAAGCGTACGTACCAAGGCCAAATCTTCCAGAAAATGCTGTGTTCAGCAAACTGATCACCTTGTTTAAGTTCATCGAGTATTGCATCTCTGCGCCACACCCAACCTGCGAAAATACACAAGGCGAGTCCTAGTAACGGTTGGCTATACTCGGTAGTTAATGCGATAACAAAGCCGAACAAGGTTTCAAAATTTAAGATGATGATGCAGCTTAATACAAAGATGACCGATGCCATTAATAACACGGCCTTTTTACGTTGAAGACCTTTACTTTCTACCATAAACGCAACGGGAACTTCCAACATTGAAATTGAAGACGTGACGGCAGCAATCGCCATTAGCGCGAAAAAGGTAAAAGCAACGAAAAGACCTACGCTACCAATGGTATCAAACAGTGCTGGTAGTACTTTGAAAATCAGCGTGTCACCTTGGATTAACGCGCCTTCAGGTGTGAAGATTTCAACGCCGTTGTTTAATGCAACGTACATGGCCGGGATAATAAGCATACCCGCAATAACCGCAACACCGATATCGACAAGCGCTACCGACGCACCAATGCTAGGTAGATTTTCATTTTTACTTAGGTATGAACCATAAACCAGCATGGTACCCACACCTAAAGACATTGAGAAAAAGGCTTGTCCCATGGCGTTAATTAATAAGTCTGGGTCTAGAACGCGAGAGAAGTCAGGTACTAAATATGCTGACCAACCTTCTACGGCACCAGGCTGTAGGCTCACATAAACAATCAGTGCAAGAATGAGAATAACCAATGTAGGCATCAAACGCACCGACCACTTCTCAATGCCTGACTTTACACCACCGACAACGATAAATGCAGTTAAGCCCATGAATAAGAAGCAGAAAATAATGTTACGCGTAACTGAAGAGGTGAGTAACCAGTCGCTAGCGCTCGTAAATCCCACCATACTAACGGCAGCATCGGCGAAATAAACCAACATCCATCCGCCTACAATAGCGTAGAATGCAAGGATAAGTGACACGGTAACACAGCCCCAAATGCCCGTTAGCCTTCCGACGAAATTGCCTGATATTTTACCTAAAGCGTCAACCATATTCGAACGTGAACTACGACCGATTATAAGTTCTGCCATAAGTACGGGATAAGCGAGTACAAAAGCCAGCAGTAAGTATACGAGAACAAATGCTGCGCCGCCGTTACTTGCTACCTTTGTAGGAAAGCCCCAAATATTACCTAGTCCTACTGCCGAGCCTGCCGCTGCTAGCACGAACCCTATTCGAGAGGAAAATTCGCCTCTGATAGCCATGTTATTTCCCTTTATTATTGTTTTAATAATTTATAGACACAAAAAAAGGGCTGGCCCTAGACCAGCCCTTTTTTCTAATCACTTAATTTCTTGTGATAGCGTAACGGCCTGTTTCGATCATATCGAAAGTAATATTGGCTGCCTCGTCCAAGAATGGATCTAATTCTTCCATATCTTCAGGTAGGTCGTCCAATGTTGTGACAGTTTCCATTCCCAATCGCTGTAAACGTTCGTTAGCACGAGCAAGCGACTTCTCTTCCGCCTCTTTCTTCTCGCCTTCACGTACAGATTTAACTAATGAGATGAAGTTCTTGTCTTTATTTTCCTTATATTCCTTTATGTCGTCTTGGATATAAGAAAACTCAGGATCTTGTAAAATACGTTTGTTGTGCTTCGCTGTTAGAACATCAAGCGCAGCAGTACCGTCTGCAAACGTCGTATAGTTAGCGCGATTGATACTGTCCCATGGCAACGCATTTTCCGCTTGGCTCTCTCCCCATTCAGCTGGTTCAACCGCCGATGGATAAAGAATGTCAGGAATAACGCCTTTATGCTGTGTGCTGCCGCCGTCAATGCGATAGAACTTGGCGATAGTAAACTGAACACTACCTAATGGGTTGTCGTAAAGGTCATAAATTTTACCTAAACCGCGATGCTGCTGCACTGTCCCTTTCCCGAAGGTTTGTTCACCTACGATGAGAGCACGGTTGTAGTCTTGCATCGCTGCCGCAAAAATCTCTGAAGCAGACGCGCTATATCTGTCAACTAATACGGTTAACGGGCCATCATAAGCCACTTCGCCATCTGTATCACGGTTAACGCTAACTTTGCTTTGACCGTATCGAATTTGAACCACCGGGCCTTTTTCGATAAATAGGCCAGTAAGTAACGTTGCTTCGGTTAGAGAACCACCGCCATTACCGCGCAAGTCTACGATAACGCCTTTAACGTTTTGCGCTTTCAAGCTTTCTATTTCTTTAGCAACATCCATACTAAGGTTGTTGTAAAAACTTGGAATGGTGATTACACCTAGAGGTTCACCCGCGTGAGGACCAGTCTCTGGCACATATACTTCCGATTTGGCTGCGCGATCTTCTAACTTAATTTTATCGCGAGTAAGGCTAACAACCGACGTGGTTTTCGCGTCCGTGGCTCCTTTTTCAACCTGTAGACGAACAGTACTTCCTTTCGGGCCTTTAATTAACTCAACCACTTCGTCCAATCGCCAACCAATCACATCAACAAACTCTTCGTCGTCTTGTGCTACGCCAACAATTTTATCCTCTGGTTTTATTGCGCCAGACTCGTCTGCAGGACCGCCAGGTACAACGCTTTTGATTACCGTGTAATCATCTTCGCTTTGCAATACTGCACCAATACCTTCGAACGACAAGTTCATGTCCATTTGAAAACGTTCAGCGTTACGTGGAGATAAGTAACTGGTGTGAGCTTCAATTGTACGTGCAAATGCATTCATTGCAGTTTGAAAAACGTCTTCGCTCTTTGCTTGCTTAGTGCGCTTAATCGCTCGTGTATAGCGTTTGGTAAGAAGCTCTTTCGCCTCTTCCCACGTTTTGTCTGCAAGTATTAGATTCAACGCGTCGTATTTAACGCGTTGACGCCAAATTTC
>Ga0207991_1002045_pt1 | contig 11671 bp, 10 predicted proteins | sample ETN07SmetaG_FD_185786 | JGI IMG/M metagenome (GOLD analysis project Ga0207991, IMG submission 185786) | Marine microbial and viral communities from oxygen minimum zone, Eastern Pacific Ocean - ETNP2014F14-07SV275 (SPAdes) (version 2) | ecosystem: Environmental > Aquatic > Marine > Oceanic ... | reverse complement strand
ATAACCCGATCTGGTGAAGCGAGCGTGATCTTGACGTAATCGAAGTGGTTTTCAGTACGCAGGTTGCTGTTAGTCATGAACGAATCTCAAACAGTTTTAGGAAACTAAAAAGTGAATTGAAGCCTTTAATCTTCGTCGTAATCTGCGACGCCAAGGGATTCATAAGTAGGCCGACTAGGAGTGCTACGGCGAGGGTTGACATCCTGCATCAGATCTACTTCTTTGCCTTCATCTGTATAAACAGCGATGTCAAGTCCGAGAGACTGAAGCTCGCGCATCAACACCTTGAAGGACTCTGGAGTACCCGGCCTGGGGATAGGCTTACCTTTAACGATTGCGTTAAGGGCTTCATTGCGACCCTGCATATCGTCGGATTTAACAGTAAGCAGCTCCTGCAAGGTGTACGCGGCGCCATATGCCTCAAGTGCCCATACCTCCATCTCACCCAGGCGCTGACCACCTTGTTGAGCTTTACCGCCAAGAGGCTGCTGTGTCACCAAGGAATAGGGACCTGTTGAACGAGCATGGATTTTGTCATCCACCAAGTGAACAAGCTTAAGGATCTGGGCATAACCCACAGTTACTGGCTGGTCGAAAGGTTCACCTGAGCGACCATCAATAAGTTGAAGCTTGCCTGGGGATTCAGGGTTATAAACCCAATCCTTACCAGGCTGTTTGGCTGCTTCCTTGAGATAAGCCTCAACTGTCTGTTGGGACTTTTCAGCTCCATACATTTCATCAAAAGGAACCACCTTGACCCGACAGTCGAGATTGGCAGCTGCCCATCCCATTAAGCACTCAAACACCTGGCCAACATTCATGCGGCTTGGTACACCCAGAGGGTTCAAAACGATGTCAACGGGAGTGCCATCTGGAAGGAAAGGCATATCTTCGCGGGGAAGAATACGGCTAATGATTCCTTTATTGCCATGGCGGCCAGCCATCTTGTCGCCAACTTGTATCTTGCGACGCTGAGCTACATAAACTCGAGCCACCATGTTTGCACCAGGGGGAAGCTCATCACCCTGTTCACGGGTATAGATACGAACATCGACTACACGACCACGCTCAGTACTAGGTACACGCAAAGAGTTGTCACGCACATCGCGTGCTTTTTCACCAAAGATGGCACGCAAAAGCTTCTCTTCGGGAGGCTGGTCTGATTCACCCTTGGGCGTCACCTTGCCCACAAGAATGTCTCCACTCTCGACAAAAGCACCGGTGCGAATGATGCCCATCTCATCAAGATTACCAAGGCTTTCCTCAGCAACATTGGGAATCTCCCTAGTTATCTCCTCAGGACCCAGTTTTGTCTGTCGGGCTTCAATCTCATACTTCTCGATGTGTACGGAGGTATAGAGATCGTCCTTGACGAGGCGCTCGCTTACAAGAATGGCATCCTCGTAGTTGTAACCCTCCCATGGCATATATGCGACCAAAACATTCTGACCCAGAGCAATTTCACCGCCTTCACAAGCCGAACCATCCGCCAGGACCTGACCGACGATAACGGGATCACCTTGATGAACAATCGGACGCTGATTGAGACAGGTGTCCTGATTGGAACGCTGGTATTTCTGCAGATAGTGGGTGTGATCCATCCCCTCCTCGTCCCGTACAACAATGGCCGTGGCATCCACAAAAGTGACCGTGCCATTGACACGAGAAATAGGAACCATCCCGGAATCACGCGCTACCTGGGGTTCCAGGCCAGTTCCAACCAAAGGTCGCTCAGGCCTCAATAGAGGTACGGCCTGACGTTGCATATTTGAACCCATCAGCGCCCTATTGGCGTCGTCGTGCTCTAAGAAGGGGATCAAAGAGGTGGCCACAGAAATCACCTGCACGGGCGATAACTGCACATAATCCACCTGCTCAGGTGGAACTTTTTCAAAATCCTGGCGATAACGAACCGGAATCAGCTCAGCAAGAATCTGTCCATCAGCACCGGTGGCAACATCACCTGGCGCTACACGGCACTCATCCTCAAGATCAGCAGAAAGATAGATAGGGTCTCCCTCCTTGATTAGGCGACCGTTCTCAACCTTCCAGAAGGGTGTCTCAATAAATCCATACTGGTTGACCCTGGCGTGGGTGGCCAAAGAATTGATCAGACCGGCATTTGGTCCTTCCGGTGTCTCGATTGGGCAAAGACGACCGTAATGAGAAGGATGGATATCACGCACAGCGAAGCCGGCACGCTCACGAGTTAGACCTCCTGGACCTAGAGCAGAGATGCGACGCTTGTGAGTGAGTTCAGCCAATGGATTTGTCTGATCCATGAACTGACTTAGCTGACTGGAACCGAAGAACTCCTTTACAGCTGCCACGAGAGGTTTGGGGTTCACCAACTGAGCGGGAGTAAGTGAATCGGTCTCACCTACCGTCATCCGTTCCTTGATAATCCGCTCCAGGCGATTAAGGCCAACCCTCACCTGGTTCTGCAGAAGTTCCCCTACAGAACGCACTCGACGATTACCCAAGTGATCAATGTCGTCGAGGCTGGCACCACCAACATCGAGTTCCAGGTTGATCAAATAGTCGAGGGTAGAGAGAACATCCTCATGGGTGAGGGTGCGCACCGTATCCGGGATAGTGAGACGCAGCTTCTTGTTGATTTTGTAACGGCCCACTCGGCCGAGGTCATAACGCTTGGGATCAAAAAATCGGGTCTGCAGGAGCTGTTGCCCACCACTTACGGAAGGAGGCTCACCAGGCCGAAGCTTTTTGTAGAGCTCCAGCAAAGCTTGATCTTCTGAACTGATGCCCTCCTCGTTAGCCGCCTCGATCGACTTCTTGTAATATTCAGGGTGACGAAGTTTATCGATTACGTCGTTATCTGATAGCCCCATGGCCCGCATCAAAACATGGGCATTAATCTTGCGTGTTTTATCAACACGCACATGCAAAAGGTCGTTCTTATCTGTTTCAAATTTTAGCCAAGCTCCCCGATTTGGGATAACACTGGCATTGTAAGTGCGGCGACCATTCTTATCCTGTTCATCCTTAAAATATACCCCTGGACTGCGCACAATCTGATTAACAATTACCCGTTCTGCACCATTAATAATGAATGTCCCTCGCTCAGTCATCAGAGGGAGCTCACCAATAAACACCTCCTGCTCCTTAATCTCACCAGTTTCCTTATTAACTAAGCGGCAGGTCACATACATCTGCGAAGCGAAGGTCGCATCACGACGTTTGGCCTCTTCAACATCATGTCTTGGTCGCTTTAGTCGATATTCATTACCAACAAAGTGAAGCTCAAGCTTACCTGTGTAGTCGGTGATCGGAGAAAAGCTATCCAACTCCTCTATCAAGCCCTCGTCCAGGAACCACTTGAAACTGGCCCGCTGCACTTCCACCAAATCTGGCAGGTAGGTGGCGGTCTTGGCGACCTGAATCGCGCTGCTGCTCATTCGGAGACCTGCAGTTGAGAATTGAAGTTGGAAGACCTGAACAATCGACGGGCCTTAGATCCGAGTCTGCAAAACCAAAGGCAACGGCAGCCGCTCCCTGCTTAAGGGACCAGCTGCCGTACCAATGAGCTCAAAGATCTCGAGTCAAAAAGACTGACGTCGACAATGCACCAGAAAGAAATGGTTGCTTCGGGCGGCAGGGATGCAGAGAATCTGCATCATGACCAGGCCAGTCAACCATTCTACACTTGATTGCTTGCATGCTTTGCCCAATGTCTTGGGATCAGGGCAAAGCGAACAATCGCCTTGCATTAGCAGTGCTACTAGCAGCAACTGAGGCGAACGATTCATTCCGCAGCTCTGCAACTCGAGCTGCCACTGCCTCAACATAAGCGGGCTCATTGCGCTTTCCCCTACGAGGTACTGGAGCCAGAAACGGACAATCTGTTTCTACTAAAAAACGATTACCCGGAACCTTGCGCGCACATTCATGGGTCGCCTCCGCTTTCGGGAAGGTAACAGTACCGCTGAAACTAATGTAAAAACCTAGCTCCAAAAATCCCTCCATTTCCTCAGTTGTGCCGCCCCAGCAATGCATAACCCCCCTGGGACAACGTCCCTGCTTATGGCGCTGACTCAACTCCTTCACCATTGGATCAAACGCATCACGACAGTGAATGATCACAGGCAAATCCAACTCAAGAGCTAAATCAAGCTGTGGCCTAAGCACAACCAACTGTTGTTCAAGATTTGAATCCCGAAAGAGGTCAAGCCCCAGTTCGCCAATGGCCACCACCCTCGAATCTTCAAGAGCTGCAAGTCGTAAAACCGACTGTGTCTGCTGATTCCAGTGCTTTGTATCGAGAGGATGAACCCCCACTGAATAGCGCAGTTCGGGGAAACGATCCGCCAACGCACGAATAGCCGGAATCTCCGCAGGTTCCACGCAAGCATGAAGCAGACTTCCTACACCCGCCTTCCTCCAGCGAGCAGCCACCTGATCGAGATCATCATCGAAATTTCGAAAGACGATGTGGCAGTGACTGTCGATCAAAGTGGCAGACGACACCTAAAACCAAATCGGGTTATCGGCCTCCCATTTTGCAGGCCATTGACCAACTAGGAAGCACGCTCTTAAAAGGAACGATGCTTGTTAAACAAACCTAAGTATTGGCAGCAGGTTCAATCGCCTGCTTTAACGCTGCGCTTAGACGTGACTTCTGATGGGCACCTGTATTGCGATGCACGACCCCACGCTTAACCGCCTTATCAATCTTGCTGAAGGCCTCATTAATACTGGTCTGTGCATTCTCTTTTGCTGTATCGCCTGGCTCTTGTGAATAGGCAGTGCAAGCACTAAAGCAACGCTTCATCAATGTGCGCATGGCCGATTTATACGACTTGTTCTCAAGACGATTGCGCTCGGCAATCTCAACACGCTTCTTGGAAGACTTGTTATTGGCCACAGAGCCTTTCGCTGGTTAGAGAGTCGAACACCATAACCCAGCACCTAAACACTAAATGCCCTTCAAGAGCTCTAAGACAAGCAAGAAGGACAGGCTCTAGCTTGATTTCAGATTTCAAATTTCAAATTTTGGCGCAAAGCAGCCAGGCCGGGTCCAAGACATCCACAAGCCTGATGCGATGTGTTCGTGATCCACATCAAGCCCAGCGTGAGCTTGAACGGCTTGCGCATCGCTCCAGTGCAAGTTGCCAAAAACAAGCTATGAAGACGGTGGAGGAGATCCTCGAGACCGTAAGGGCTAAAGGGGATCAAGCCCTTGTTGACTACACCGAACGCTTTGACGGTTTCCGGCCAGAGCCGTTGACCGTGGCACCAGAAGAGCTGCAAGACGCCTGGCAAAGAACTCCCAAGCAGCTTCAATCCGCCCTGGAGTTGGCCCATCGCCGCATCCAGGATTTCCATCAGCATCAAAGACCGAATGACTTGATGGTTGAAGGCGTACACGGCGAACGATTAGGACGCCGCTGGCGACCTGTGCAAAAAGCCGGGATCTACGTCCCAGGGGGAAGGGCCGCATATCCCAGCACCGTGCTGATGAATGCAGTCCCTGCTCAAGTGGCTGGGGTGGAGCACCTGGTAATGAGCTCACCTGCAGGAGCAAATGGTCAGCTCAACAGAACCGTCATGGCTGCCGCACACCTGGCAGGGATTAGCAAGGTATTGCGTCTCGGCGGTGCCCAGGCAATCGCAGCACTGGCCTTTGGCACAGAGTCCATCCCCAAGGTGGATGTAATCAGCGGCCCAGGCAATCTCTACGTAACCCTGGCAAAAAAAGCGGTCTACGGGCAAGTGGGTATTGACTCGCTTGCTGGCCCCAGTGAGGTTTTAGTAATCGCCGACCAGAGTGCTCAAACTGATCAGGTTGCCGCCGACCTGCTGGCCCAGGCAGAGCATGATCCGCTTGCTTCTGCCGTACTGCTCACCACCAGTGAAAGCCTTGCTGAAGCAATCCCATCTGCACTGGAAGCTCAGCTTGACAAGCATCCGCGCGAGGAGATCTGCAGAGCCTCCCTAAGCAACTGGGGGTTGGTAGTGATCTGTAAAAACCTTGAAATTTGCGCCCAGCTAAGCGATCACTTCGCACCTGAACACCTGGAGTTATTGGTAGAGCACCCCCACAAACTGGCTGACCGAATCAAGAATGCTGGAGCAATCTTTATCGGCCCCTGGAGCCCTGAAGCAGTAGGTGACTATCTGGCTGGACCAAACCACACACTGCCAACATGCGGCACTGCCCGGTTCAGCGGAGCTCTGAGTGTGGAAACATTTCTGCGCCACACCTCTTTGATCGAATTCAGCCAATCTGCCCTTGAAGCCACTAGTGGCGCCGTGAGGCAATTGGCCGCAAGCGAAGGCTTACACAGCCATGCTGAATCCGTCCGTATTCGCTCTGCTAATACCCCCTCTACTCACGGCGCTGCAGACGATGCACTCCCGCAACACCATCACTAATCTGGCCAACTAAAACCTCATCAGTGAGATTGACGAACAGACCGTTCTCAAGAACACCCGGGAGATTATTGATCCGAGACTCGAGATCCTCAGGATCACCAATGCCACCAGCCATGCTCACATCGAGCACAAGATTGCCCTGATCGGTTACCACTGGACCAGCCTTACGCTGAGCCATACGAAGTTCAGCACTACCGCCCAACTCAGCGAGGCAACTCTGCACCTGTCGCCAGGCTCCAGGCAATACCTCAACAGGAAGTAAAAAATCGAGGTTGAGTCGATCAACAATCTTGGTGGAGTCAACTACCACCACGAAGCGGTCTGCTCTACTTGCGACAAGCTTCTCCTGCACGTGGCAAGCACCGCCACCTTTTATTAATTGAAAAGATGGATCCACTTCATCGGCCCCATCTATGGCCAAGTCAATGCGATCAACAGCTGTAAGGCTAAGCAAAGGAATACCCAACTCTGCCGCCATCACTTCCCCCTGAAAGGAGGTAGTGACACCAACAATGTTGCGCAGCTCCTTTGTGGCCAGCTTGGCACCAAGAGCCTGAATCATCAGGGCTGCCGTCGAGCCTGAACCCAGGCCAAGGACCATGCCATCTTGGATCTGCTCAACAGCGGCAGTCGCCACCGCCTGCTTCATCTGAATTTGAAGGTCCACCATCGTGCCTAAATCATCGGCGCGACCGTAGCAAGGGTTTCAACTCAGGCCAGGCAATGCAGCAGGTTTAACCGAAAGGCTTATCTCTTCGCCATTACGCATGATCTTTAGTAATAGCGGTGCATCGATCTCAGCTTGGTCAACCTGCTTAAGCAAAATCTGTGGATCAGATACTGGTGTTTCGGCTACACCAATCACGAGATCACCACGTCGTAGTCCAGCTCGTTCAGCTGGACTATCCGGCAAAACACTTTGAACAAGAGCCCCAGAACGTTCCGGTAATTCAACCAATGAATTTGGATCACGATTGTGCTCCTTAGCGATTCGGGATGTCAGTGTCACCAACTGCAAACCCAGATAAGGATGCACTACCTCGCCACTGGTTAAAAGCTGCTCAGATACGCTTCGAGCCAGGTTGATCGGAATAGCAAATCCCAATCCAGCGCCTGGGCCAGAACGAACCAGAGTATTAATACCGATAACCTCTCCGCGACCATTTACGAGTGGCCCGCCGGAGTTTCCCGGATTAATGGCTGCATCTGTCTGAATTAAATCCAGACGCTTATCAGAAAACCCAAGGCTGCTGATATTGCGATGTAGACCGCTGACAATGCCAAGGGTGACCGTGCGCTCTAGGCCATAGGGAGTGCCAAGGGCGATAGCCCAATCACCCACCTCAAGTGCATCGGAATCACCAAGAGGAGCGATCTGAGGGCGGAAAGCCCCGTCCAGTCGAACGAGCGCTAAATCAGTGACAGGGTCTGTACCGACGACACGACCATCACGCTGATCGCCATCTGCAAGGGTGACGCTGACCGTATCCACCTGATCGACCACATGGGCATTGGTAAGAACCAAACCCTGATCGTCTATCACGACACCAGAACCCTGCCCCCGCTCTCGTTCTGGCCCGATTCCTGGCTCTCCCAACAGATCTCGCAAGAGGGGATCTATAAGGGTGGGATCGAAAGGCTGCCGCTGCACAGTACGTTCCGTATCAATGCGCACAACAGCTGGAGCGACTCGACTCACCGCATCAGCTACAAAGCTATGACTAGTAGATCCATCTAAATCCGTCAAAGCCCCAACAGGCTGAACCCCAACAGCAAGGGGCAACAGCACTGCGATCAATAACAATCCCAAAAAACGCATCAAAACAGCACAACCCTGCTGTGGCAGGAGTCTGGATGAAATCATCAACGCGAGGCTAGGCCGAAACAGATGGACTGCACGAAGCCGCTTCAACGATCTGCCATCTAGATCAGGAAATCAAATTTTTTTGCACCCATTGGTTTAGTCAAGCCAGGAAAAAAAGCCTTGATCAAGCACCAGAAACCGGCAATCGCTTAGATTGTCTTTATGCCTGGCGGGTACCTCCTTCGGGAGGCAGGTCACTTCTGAAGCCGGTCGGGCCAGAAGTCCGATCTCTTCTCTGCTCTTGCCTCATCCTCTGCTGCCGGAACTGGAGACTCTTGCCTCGACGACGGCGGCGGGAAATGGCTTCAAACTTTGCTGCGTACAGGTACTAACCCACCTGATTCCTATGACCATCCAGGTGCAGATCCGCCCACTAGTAGGTGGTGATGTCTGCCTAGACGACTGTGCTCGCTTCAATAGTCCGATGAGTGAAGCACTGGAAGCTTCCCAACTCTTTACTGAGGCTTATGTTCTGGAAATCAGCAGCCCAGGGATCGGAGACCAGCTGCACAGTGATCAGGACTTCCTGACTTTCCGCGGTTTCCCTGTGGAGATCAGCTTCCGTAATAACGGTTCGGACCTTTCTCGAGCCGGTCTATTGCACGAACGCTCCAACGAGCATGTTCACATCAATATCAAAGGTCGTATTCAGCAAATTCCACGTAATGCTGTGACCTGCGTCCGACTTACCAGCCCCACGGCCTAATTCCCTCAGCAGTCAGTTCAGCCTAAGCAACCTTCTTCTCTTTCCATCGTCGATGGCTCTCGTTCTACTTCCTGGCCTCAATAACCTGATCGAAGACATCAGTGAGGAGAAGAAGCTCCCCACCCAAGTGGTGGAAGCAGCCCTACGGGAAGCCTTACTAAAAGGCTATGAAAGATATAGACGCACTCTGTATCTGGGCATTGTCGAAGACCCTTTCGAAGAAGAGTATTTCAGCAACTTTGATGTCGGACTAGAGCTAGAAGAAGAAGGATATCGAGTGCTCGCAAGCAAGATCATCGTTGAAGAGGTGGAAAGCGAAGACCATCAAATTGCTCTTCAGGAGGTTATGCAAGTAGCAGAAGATGCCCAAGTTGGCGACACCGTGGTGCTTGATGTAACCCCAGAGAAGGAAGACTTCGGACGTATGGCTGCCGCCACGACCAAGCAGGTGCTGGCACAAAAACTGCGCGACCAACAGCGCCGCATGATCCAGGAAGAATTTGCCGATCTAGAAGATCCCGTACTCACAGCCCGTGTGATCCGTTTTGAGCGTCACTCAGTGATCATGGCCGTTAGTTCTGGCCTTGGGCGCCCCGAGGTTGAAGCAGAGCTCCCGCGCCGTGACCAACTTCCAAACGACAATTATCGTGCCAATGCAACCTTCAAAGTATTCCTCAAGGAAGTAAGCGAAGTCCCCAGGCGAGGACCACAGCTGTTCATCAGCCGCTCCAATGCCGGACTAGTGGTCTACCTGTTTGAGAACGAAGTACCTGAAATCCAGGAAGGATCAGTGCGAATTGTGGCCGTGGCCCGTGAAGCCAATCCCCCTTCACGTTCCGTTGGCCCACGTACCAAGGTTGCAGTAGACAGCATTGAACGCGAAGTAGACCCTGTCGGCGCTTGCATCGGAGCACGTGGTTCTCGTATTCAGCAAGTGGTCAATGAACTGCGTGGCGAAAAAATCGATGTGATCCGCTGGTCTCCTGACCCAAGTCAATACATCGCTAATTCACTTAGCCCTGCTCGTGTCGAAATGGTGCGATTAGTAGATCCAGAAGGGCAGCATGCCCACGTGCTGGTTCCCCCCGATCAACTCAGCCTGGCAATCGGACGAGAAGGACAAAACGTGCGCCTAGCTGCTCGCTTGACCGGCTGGAAAATTGACATCAAAAATTCCCAGGAATATGACCAAGCCAGTGAGGACACCACAGTGGCCGAACTGATTGCTCAGCGCGAAGAAGAAGAGGCTCTTCAACGGGATGCAGAAACCCGCCTTGCTGCTGAACAAGCCACCCGTGCCGAGGAAGATGCACGACTAAGAGAGCTTTACCCTCTACCTGAAGATGAAGAGGAATACAGCCAAGAAGAGTCTGCTGAGATCATTCCCCAGAATGATGAATACAACCAAGAAGAGCCCGCTGAGATGACTGCCCAAGATGAGCATGCTTCCGACGAGGAGCCAGCCAAATCAGGGGATGAACAATCGAATGAAGCAGAGGACGGAACCCGGTGAACCAACGCCCCGTCCTGCGTCGCTGCATAGCCTGTCGTCAACTGCTGAATCGCCAGCAACTTTGGCGGGTAATTCGCGACCATCAGGAGGGTGTAGTCCTCGATCAAGGGATAGGTCGGTCGGCCTATCTCTGTCAAAACGAGGCCTGCCTAGATGAGGCACACCGCCACAAACGTCTACAGAAAGCCCTGCGTTGCCAGGTGCCTAAAAGCGTTGTGGAGGTACTGCGAAAGCGGCTCAATCACACCTCTGAATCAGCCGCTGAGGCAATATGAACTATGGCTCCGCCTTGTGTGGAGCCCCGAGGCACATCGTGCTCGGACCGACAGGAGCTTTTCTCTTAATGACCAGCAGCAGCAAAATCAGAATTTATGAGCTGTCCAAGGAGCTAGGCCTTGAAAATAAGGATGTGCTCAATGCTGCTGAGAAACTCTCAATTGCGGCAAAGAGCCATAGCAGTTCAATAAGTGATGAAGAAGCAAAACGCATCCGAGACCTATTGCGTAAAGGCCTTGCTGCCAGTTCATCTCCACAAAGCAATTCGAACCCCAGCAAAGCAATCCTGTCTTTGAAGAAGGCTCCAGCTACTGAAAGCAAAGGCGTATCACAACCAAATCAAAAAGCGACAACCAGCCCACAAATAAACCACGTCAAACCAGCCTCCCCGGCAAAGCCCATAGAGCCTCAAAAACCCGCAACGGGATCCGCCTCACGACCAGCCCCACCTTCTCGACCAGCAGCGAAACCCGCCACGGCAATTTCACCCTCTACAGCAGCGGCCCAACCTACTAATGCTCCGGCAACCGCCAATAGTCCAGCAACCCCCAGCCGACCTTCAGCTCCTGCGCCCAAAGCAGCGATCAGTCCCTCCTCTCCCAAACCCCCCAACACAGGAATCCAAACCCCGCGCGCAAGTCAAACATCAACTTCCGGTGATGCACGCACAATTAGCGGAGAAGCTCCTCGTCCCAAAATCATCTCAAGGCCAGATTCGTCAGCAACACGCAAAGAAGTATCACCCAAGCCCTCACTTCCATCTGATCGAAAAGCTCCAAAGCCAGAACTAGTTGGACGCCCCAAACCAAAACGTCCTGTAGCCCCTCCAAGCCGCCCAGAAGGACAGCGGCCAGAAGGACAGCGGCCAGAAGGACAGCGGCCAGAAGGACAGCGGCCAGAAGGACAGCGGCCAGAA
>Ga0207991_1002040_pt1 | contig 11687 bp, 16 predicted proteins | sample ETN07SmetaG_FD_185786 | JGI IMG/M metagenome (GOLD analysis project Ga0207991, IMG submission 185786) | Marine microbial and viral communities from oxygen minimum zone, Eastern Pacific Ocean - ETNP2014F14-07SV275 (SPAdes) (version 2) | ecosystem: Environmental > Aquatic > Marine > Oceanic ... | reverse complement strand
GTGCCGAACACAGAGTCTTCAGACAAGATATCTCCTCCTAGCCCCTCGCCATGACACTCACTGCAAAGCCCGACAGTTTCGACGTAGTGGCGACCGCGTTCGATGGAAACTGCATCTGTCGGTATTGGAACGGATGCCACCTGAATGTCGTAATCCTTGCTGATCCGCCTGCTTCCTAACAAAATCAGGACCAAGATGGCCCCAACGAGCAGCGCTACCAGTCCCGCCACAACGATTCCGACCCATTTCAGTATCTTCTTGATAGCTCACAATACCCTTCACATAATGCGGAATCTATCTAGAGTCTACGATATTACATCACCTTTTACTTCGTGGTCATATGGCGATGGGTGACGGTGTAGGTTTATGAATTGTCGCTTTCAAACTTCGCGTATCAAGTGTGGCAAACGCGCAATCTCTCCTGATTCGAGTTGACAAGATCATGCGCCAGATAATTGAAAACCAACATCAGCAGGTTCTCAATGCCTTGTCGGCGCCCATATAATGCAGTCACCATCCGGAACGCCTGAGCAGCGTTAATCGGCAAATCATACCACCAGACGAAATCCAAAACCGACCAAGGAGCGAGAGAAATGGAAGTCCAGGAAATTGCAAACTTGATAACAACCAAGGAACAAACAGTATCTGTTGCCGAGGCCGACACCTGCGGTTTGATTGGATATATGTTCAGCACCGTGCCGGGAAGTTCTCGATGGTTCCCGGGCGGCGTCATTGCCTATACCGGCGGACTGAAGCAGTCGATTCTCGGAGTGTCCGACGATCTGTACAACACCAAAGGCAGCGTCAGCCCCGACATGGCGATTGCGATGGCGCGAGGCGTCGTCAATGTGACTGGCACAGACTATGGGGTCTCGGTCACAGGCGTCGCCGGCCCGACAGGCGGACGTTCGGGACTGCCAGTCGGGACGTTCTACATCGGGTTGGCCGGCCCAGACAACCTGGACGTCGCCGAGCGAATCCAAACCGATGCAGGAGATCGCGATGGCAACAAACGACAGGCGGCGCAGGCTGTCATCGACCTGCTGGGAAAACACTTGTCAGGCGAAGCATAATCGTTAGCGCCTGGACTCGGAATTCCTAGTGGAAATCAGCGGCTGCTTTTGTGAACAACATCACGATGTTGACACGCATGGAGCAGGGGGTTAGATTTTGCCCGATGCGAATTCCGCATGATCGCGCCAGTTGATGGTCCTGTCGCCATCGACACAGGTGAAAGACCAGGAGCGGCCATGATTAAGCATCGGAATTTGTGGTTGCAGGTTTTGTTGTTCATCATCACTCTGAGGATTTACGGGATTTACTGGTACTGCTCCACATTCAAGGAAATGGTCGAACATCAAGACCAGGAAGAGAACGCCGTCTTGTGGACGATATTAGCGCTCACACCCACCGCGAACTTATTCTCGTTCTGGAAACATGGAGGGTTGGTGGAAAGCGTCACGAACAATAAATATCCTCAGTGGTTGCTGTTCGTCCTTTTGATTTTCATAGGGCTGGCAGCGTGGTTGATTACGCAGCTTGAACTGAACAAACTGGCGACTCAGGAAGCGTGACATCTAATTTAGAAACCGTGCACAAGGTGTCTTCCGGATTCAGGCGCCGTCAGAGTCTGAAGTCAAGTATGATGGAAATACTGGACTGAACCACCTGCACGATACATTGGAGGCGAATTGTGGACAAACAACAATACTCTTGCGACAAGTGCCAGGGCGCCGAATTCAAGGCCGGAGAAATCAGGACGACGGGCTCAGGAATTTCTCGATTCCTGAATTTGCAAAATCAAAAGTTTAGCACCGTGTCCTGCACGCGATGCGGCTACACGGACGTTTATCGAATGGATGCCAGCGGAAAGATTGGCAACATTTTCGACATATTGACCAACTAGGCGTTCTTCTCAGACCAGAACGAAAATGTGGCTGGCGACTCTCGAATCGCCAGCCACATTCTATTTGCCCCGATTGTGGGCGAGTCGTTACTCTCTTGGTGGCGCCGCGGGCATGGGGTTTGTGAGGCCTTGGGCTAGCGAAATCGGAATCAACTCGTCCAACTCGTCCAGAGTCCAGCGCCCGTTTTTGTGGATACTGCGTGTGACGTGACGCGGTGAGTACAGAGTCATCTGCCATCCGCTGGTTCCGATGACCTGTCCTGTAATGTTTCCTGCCGCTTCGGAGCAAAGATACACGGCCTTCGGCGCGTTGTTGGCCGGATCACGAGCTTCAGGCGGCCCCTGGATAGGCTCGCCCTGAGTGCGTATCTCCGTTGTGGCGACAGCCGCCGCTCGAAGCTGTCGGCTGGAATCGGGGACTGTCTCTGTCATGCGCGTGGCTCCGCCGGGATACACGGCGTTGGCGGTGATGCCATATGGAGCCAACTCTTTGGCGAGAGATCGGACGAATCCAACCATGCCCTCTTTGGCAGCGGAGTAGTTTGCTTGACCCGATGACCCCAGACCAGAGCCTGAAGAATACAGCACGATTCTGCCGTATCCCTGCTTGATCATGTGGGGTATCGCGTTTCGCACCATGTTGAACGCGCCGTACAGGTGAACCTGCAAAACGGCGTCCCACTCGGCCTCGGTCATGTTGAATACCATGCGGTCTCGGAGGATGCCTGCTACATGGCACACGGCGTCGAGTCTGCCGAAGTTGTCTATGGCTGTCTGGATAATATTGCCCGCCGACTCGTACTCGGCCACGGAATCGAAGTTTGCGACCGCCGAGCCGCCTTTGTCACGAATTTCCTTTGCCGTTTGCTCTGCTGGAGAGCCGGACGTTCCTTCGCCGTCCACTGCGCCGCCCAGGTCGTTTACGACCACGGACGCACCGTCGTCGGCCATCCAGTGAGCGACTTCGCGCCCGATACCCCGGCCAGCTCCGGTAACGATTACGACTCTGCCTTCCATTCTATTTCCCATTGATATTTACCTCTCGTTGGGTGTGTACCAGCGGCGATTCAGACTGCTGATAGCTGTGGGCTAACTGCTGATAGCTGGACTAGAAGCCTGTGCCGATCATCTTTGGGACCAGAACGTCCATCTCTTCCATGTTGAAGTTGCCCCACTTGAGTATCGACCGCTCAACCGCCGGGTTCGAGTACAAGTAGATACTGCCGCCTCGGACGCCGAAGACGTATCCGTTAACGTCAGGGGAAGCGTAGGTGGAAAGATACACCGCCAGTGGCGCGACATTCTCAGGATCGTCGGGCCAGCCCGGGCCTTCCCAATCACCCAGAGCAGGGGACGGGCCGATGCCTGCTCGCTCGTCTCGGCTGGGTCCGGGAGCGTCGGCAACGCGATGCTCGTCAACACTGCCGGGGAACAGGCGAGTCTCCGCCATCGGAGAGATGGCGTTCGCGGTGACACCGTAGCGTCCCAGGTCGCGGCCCACAGTGCGAGTGAGACCGACAATGCCTTCGGAGGCGGCAGAGTAGTTGGAGCGTCCCACGTCACCCAGTCCGGCGTCGGAAACCATGTTTACGATTCTTCCGCTTCTCTGTTGTCTAAATATAATCGCTGCGTACTTGCAGGTCGTGAACGCGGCTTTGGTGTTGTTGCGAAGAACCCGGTCCCAGTCGTCTGGGGTCATCTGGAAAATCATGCGGTCGCGGAGCATGCCAGCGCTGTTGACAAGCACATCTAACTGACCATATTGGTCAACCGCCTGCTGTATGACGGCCTCGCCGCCGTCCATGAGCGCGATATTGTCGTAGTTGGCAGAGGCTTCGCCGCCTCGCGCCCGAATTTCGGCCACAACGCCGTCGGCTGGCTCGTGGGACGAGCCTGTGCCGTCAACCTCGGCGCCGAGATCGTTGACCACGACCTTCGCGCCTTCTTCTGCCATGAGCAGGGCCACGCCTCGGCCCACGCCCCTTCCCGCTCCCGTCACCACAGCCACCTTGCCCTCTAGACGGTTGCCCATTAGTCACCTCCGTTTATTTAATCTTCGTAGCATGCTTTTTGTCGACATAGAGAATAGCTAATTCGTCGTTACTCGCGTCGGGTCACAATATAACCCATGGGGCGACCGTTGGAAAGTTTGAGGTTGAGTCGGTGTGCTAAGGTATGACGGCAACCCGAAAAACAAGGAGCTCCACTTGATACACAAGGATTTTTCCTGCGAATTTTACTTCATTCGGCATGGCGAATCAGTGTCCAACGCGACGCCCGGATTCGCCGCCGGCAAGAACTTCGACGCGCCTCTGACCGACAAGGGGATCGGGCAAGCCCAGCTACTAGGCGAACGACTAGAGCGGGAGGGCGTGACCTTCGACCGGGTGTACAGTTCCAGCCTGACACGGACCGTCCAGACCACGGAAAATATGCTCAAAGGTATGGGAGAGTCAGGACGCGATTTCCCCAGGGTGGACGATATCATCGAACAGCAGATGCCTGGGTGGAGAGGCGTTCCTGTTGAAGAGGTCTACACTCCGGAAAATTTAGTCTACATTCGCTCCAAAGGGGCGCACTTCGTCCCTCCAGACGGGGAGTCCTTGAGGATGGTCCAGCGGCGCATGTCGAACTGGCTGGAAGACGAGATAATCTACAATGAGGAACTGACATCCGAGCCGGTGTCAATGCGGGTGGCGGTGGTTGGGCATGGGACTGCGTCACGATGCCTGTTCCAGTACATCATGAGATTCGACGATATGTTTCTTCGTAGGATGTCGATAGAAAACACGTCGATAGCCCGTTTTATCTTCGACGACGAGGGTTGGTCTGTGCTGAAGCTGAACGACGCTACGCACCTGGGAACATCAGAGTCTCACAGCCTTGAGGCGCAACCCTGAGTTCTGACAAGGTGATCATGGCATCAGGGCGGGTTTCTGACCCGCACTAATTGATACCGGATTACTAATACGCCGACTCTACAGACTAATTTTAACGGCTATTGCCACCTCTTGAGTCCGACCAGGCCATCCATAGCCGCAGCTTTGGCCTGATCTTCGGGCATGTTGAACTCTTTGATCATCATGTTAGGGTTGGAATCTGCCATATCCTTGATGGTCAAGTCGAGTGCGGTGAACTCGCCTTTCTGCATACAGTAGGTGCAGTACTCATCGTGTTGAGAGCCATCAGAATGAGTGCCGAATCCCCCGGTTTGGTCATGGGCATCGCACAACTCTGGCAGACCGGCGACTGGGATGCGACCATCGTGTCCTTTTCAAAATTTCAGGTACGTGTGGTTGTTACGGACAGCCGTTGAGCGATGCTGTGCATCAATTATCGCGGGGAACTCATGTTCTATTCAAGGTTCAATTCGATCTGTGTTCGAGGACTTTGCAGAGAGAAATCATTCTCGTGGCGGCATTGCCAGGCCTTCGATGAACTGGAGGTTGGGCGTCTTTTTCAACTCCTCTGGAGCCATGCTCAGCTTGGATGACCGGCTCCCAGAACCCAGGATCACCGAATCCAGAGCCAGAATCTGCTGGTCGACATATATCGGCATGTCATCAGGCAGAGCGAAGGGGGTCACACCGCCGATCATCATGCCCGTGACCTCTCGAGTGTCGTCTGGTGACGCAAAGGACACCCTCGACACCTCCATCAAACCCTTGACGGCGTGATTGACGTCGAGGCGGTCTGTCGCCTTGACGATGCAGGCGCAATACTTCTTGGCGCCGCGTTTGGACGCCACAAGAATTGTGTTGCCGCTCTCGTCCATCGAGTACCCGTATTTCTCGCAGAACGCGGCGGTGTCGGCGTAGTCTGGGTCGATCTCGAATTTTTCGAATTGGATGCCCAGAGACTCCAGCGTGGATGCAACCCTGGCCTCAATGTCTTGAGTTGATGTCATTGATTACTCCTGTCGATTCGTGAATCCGGTGTCTCACGCTGTTATTATACGGACACGCTCGATTTATTTTACAACTTGGAAATGCTGACGGCTGAAAGCTGATTGCTGACAGCCACCTGGAGGCAGGCACATGAGACTGGAAGGCAAAAAAACGATAATCACCGGCGCGGCCCAGGGCCTGGGAAGGGCTATCGCTCTAGATTTCGCCGCCGAGGGCGCGGAGATGCTGTTGGCGGATATTCAAGGCGAAAAGGTTGCTCAGGTCGCCGCGCTGATCGGGGAGAACGGCGGCAGGGCCGAGGTTGTGGAGGTGGATGTGACCGATGCCGCTCAAGTCGAAGCGATGATCCAGAGTGCGATTGCGCTGTTTGGCGACGTGGACATATTGGTTAACGACGCCGGAGGCTCAGGGACGGTGGGCATACAGCACATAGAGGACGTCACCGAGGAGATGTGGGACGCTCAAATCGACCTGAACCTCAAAGGCACGTTTCTTGCGTGCAAGGCGATGGTGCCTCTGATGAGGAAGCGCGGATACGGTCGCATCGTCAACATATCGTCTTCCACCGCCAAGGGGAATTTCGGCGCCCTAGGCACTTCGGCGATTCGACTGCCGTATGCTTCGGCAAAGTCGGGCATCATCGGTTTCACCTACCAGCTAGCAAAGGACGTGGCGCCGGATGGTATCTATGTTAACGCAGTCATGCCGGGATTCATTCTCACCGAAGAGGGCGCCCGGGTGCGTGGACGATATGAAATCTTGAATGAAAATGATCAGGCAAACATGACGGCCACCGTGCCGCTGGGGCGCCCGGGCCGGGCGGACGAGGTCGCCAAGGCGGTGACATTTCTGGCCTCAGACGATGCCAGTTACACGACAGGGACTATCCTGGAAGTGACCGGCGGCAGGTAAGACGCTACCAAAGTTGGAGGGTCGATTCGTGCCCGGAGGAATGAAGATATTTCAGGGAGACATCACCACGTTGGAGGTTGACGCTATCGTCAATGCCGCCAACAATTCCCTTCTGGGGGGCGGAGGTGTCGATGGTGCGATCCACCGAGCGGCAGGGCCGGGTATGCTGGCCGAGTGCGTGACACTCGGCGGTTGTAACACCGGCGAAGCCAAGATCACCGGAAGGTATGACCTGCCCTCGAAGCACGTAATCCATACTGTTGGGCCGGTGTGGGATGGTGGACGTGCCAATGAAGACGCTTTGCTGGCGGACTGCTATCGAAATTCTCTTAAATTGGGCGAGGAGAACGGCTTGAGAATGGTGGCGTTTCCGGCGATCAGCACAGGCGTTTTCGGGTTCCCAAAGGAGCGGGCGACCCGAATCGCCGTGCGGGAAGTCAGGGCATTCCTCGATCAGGATGTCGGCGTTGATCAAGTGATATTCGTGTGCTTCTCCGAGCGAGATTTCGGCATATATCAGCGCGTTCTACACATGGCATCGAATTAGGAACCTAATGTTCCGTGGGTTGAATCGTCTCGCGACTCGATACAAATTAATCCGCAATTATCTGTTATTGAGAATCTCGGCCTATATCACCACAAATTGACCCATCATGCCGGAGTCTTCATGTTCCAAAATGTGGCGGTGGAACATGTAAGGGTTAACTGGGTCTGAGAAGTCGCTGAAATGGCTAATAATTCTGACCGTTTCGCGAGGCATGACCAACACGGTGTCTTTCCAGCCTGATTCATTCTCTGGCGGCTGTGATCCATCTCGGGTCAGAATCAAGAATTGGATGTCGTGAATATGAAACGGTTGAGGCATGTCTGAATTGTTAGTGATCTCCCAGATTTCAGTATCGTCCAGATGAACGGCCTGATCGATCCGATTCATATCCATACTTACACAATTTATTTTCATGGGCGGCGAAAATCCCATATCTAATTCGAAAGTCCGGGTTCTGACGGCCTGAGCCTCTTGAAAGGGGTTGATGGAGGCCGGGGAGGCAGGCAGAGTAGTAATGGCGTTAACGGTCGCCGCCTTGACAACAATGGTCATAAGGTCAATAGTTGAGCCATCCAGAGCATTAGAATTCCAAAACGCGCTGATGTTAACCAGCTCCGACGAATAACTCACCAACCGCACCTAGTTATTTTCCTCACCGCTGAAAACGACTAAGATTTCCACTCTCTCGCCAGTAGACAACCTCAATCTAGTCATGGGCGCTGGCCTTTCCAACGGCCCGTCGTCCTTGTCGATTTGATGGAATTGGCGATTATCGCTGAAGCCGAAATTGTAAATACGGGCGTTGGAGCCGTTAAGCAGGCGAAAACGGACGAATTGCGCTGGGGCGGCGACCACTGGAGTCACAACCCCATTGACTAGAAACTGATCTCCTTTCACGCGAAAACGCGTCCCAGGGTAATTGAACGAACCATCAGCATCAATCCTTCCTCAGGCTATGCCGGGGGTTGGCGTGTTCTAGAACCGCTGGATTCACCAGGTTGTCGGGCATTCGCCCTGTTAGGACGTATGCCACTTCGCGGGCGGCTCGTTGCTCAAGTTCCAGGGTGGCTTCTTGGGAAAAAAAGGCGACGTGAGGCGTGACCAGCAGATTGTCCAACTTGAGCAGCGGAGTGTTTGGAGGCGGCTCGGCGTCCACCATCACGTCGAGTCCGGCTCCGGCGATCTGCTGATTGCTCAGCGCGTCGTAGAGCGCGTCTTCGTCGATCAGCGGGCCACGGGCGCAGTTGATGAGGAACGAGTCGGGTTTCATCAGCGAAAGCTCTCGACTGCCTATCATGTTTCGCGTTTCGTCGTTAAGAGGCGAGTGGAGGGACACGAAGTCCGACTCTTGGAGCAGAGTGTCTATGTCCACTAGAGTCCCACCCTCTTGGGCCACGGCTTCTACGGACACGAAGGGGTCAGAGGCCAGCACTTCAAGCCCAAAGGCGCGGGCTTTGGCGCAAACCATCCTGCCAATTCTGCCGAAGCCGACGATTCCCAACTTCTTGCCCCTCAGTCGCATAATCCGCATGGTCAGCGGCACGCTTCCCCACCCAGTTGTCTTCACCGAGTTATTCAGCAGGGCGACTCGACGGTTCCATGTTAGCAATAGAGCCATCACATGGTCGGACACCTCATCGACGCAGTAGTCTGGTACGTATGTGACGGCCATGCCAAGCTCGGTGGCGGTGTCAACCGCGATGTTATCGACTCCCACGCCGAAGCGGCCCACCGCAACGCATTTGTCCGCCGCCTTTAGGACGTTGGGCGTCACCTGGGCGAAGCAGGTCATGATGGCGTCAACATCCTTCGCGAGAGCGATAAGAGTCTCCTCGCTGCCATCTGGAGCGACGATGACCTCGGCATCGGCTTCCGCTTTCAGAACAGTTTCCTCTGGTTCAGTGGTGGGCCAGACGTAATCAGTTATCAGCACTTTGAACGACATTTTTTTCTCCCTGTGAAATCGATGGCTATTGAGGAGGCGCCAGGAAATTAGGCGTATTGTCATCCAACCAGTGATTTATGGCAATCCTGACACCTGAAAACCTGACACCTATAATGGCGAGGGCGAATAATCCATCGGGTTGAACATGCACCCTTCCACGAAAATCTCGAAGAAATCGGGCGTCGTTTCCAGTTCGACGTGCTCAATCTCGCGGACCAGATTCTCCATGCGATGGCGTAGTTCTCCGGACACTAACATGATGGTCGCGCCTTCCAGCGAGGCGTTGCCGACCTTGGAGATTCGCTCCGGAGGGAAGTTGGCGATGAACCCGATGTCCAGAGCGTTGTTCACGTCGATGTAGTTGGCGAACCCTCCAGCCAGGCAGAGCTTCGAAATTTGTTCCAAAGGCAGTCCGTACTTTCGCAGGATGATGTACTGCCCTGAGTAGTTGGCTGATTTGGCCTGGGCCAGCGCGCTGATATCGGCCCTGGATAATGTCATGTTCTGTGTTGGGGCGAACATAAACTCGTAGCTTCCGTCGTTGAAGACACCAAGCTCTGTCATAAGGCCTGAGCGTCTGAGTTCAGCAAGCAGGTCGACGAGTCCGGAGCCGCAGATTCCCTGGGGCGTCGCATTGCCTATCGTCTCGATCACCGGGCCATCGCTGCCCACCTGCACCGACTCGACAGCGCCTTCGTATCCTGGCATGCCGTAGGTTATCTCGCCACCCTCGAAGGCTGGGCCGGCCGGGCAGGAAGCGGTCATCAGCCTGTGTCGGTTCCCGATGACAACCTCAGTGTTGGTTCCGACGTCAACAAGCATCACGACGTCCTCTTGCTCGTCCATCCCAATGGCGAGGAGGTCAGCAGCAACATCGGCTCCGACGTGACACCCGATTATCGGCCCGCCGTAAATATTCGCGTCGGGAAACACTCGAAGGCCAAACTCTCGGGCAGTCGTGTTGATGACTGTCGTGTCTCGCAATCCTTCGCGCATCTCAGTCTCCGTCACGGACATATACGGCTTCTCGCCGATGGGCTGCACGTCCAAACCGAACAGCATGTCCCGCATGGTGGAGTTGCCGACGATGACTACTTCATAGATGCTGCGGCGATGGAACTTGAGCCGACGGGCCATGTCGCCGATCTCGAAGTTTAGAGACGATAGCATCACCTGTCTTAGCTCGCCATGATAAGGGCCGCCGTCGTAGGAGATGCGGTGCATAATGTCGCTTCCGCCAAATCGTTGCGGGTTCTCGAAGGAGGCGGTGTGGAGGATTTCGCCGGACTCCAGGTCTGCCAGATTCATCACGACGGTCGTCGTTCCGCAATCGACGGCGAGTCCGTATATTTTGCCCTTATAGGAATCGACTCGGTTTCCATTGATCTTCACGCCGTCCCCCACTCTCCTGACAACGGGGTCGAGGGCCACCTGGCGGTGGATGGAGTCGGTTAGGATGCGCGGTTCGCGACGAAGGACTTGAAACTCGATGTCGGCGTCGGGTTCGACAACACGTGCCTGACAGGCAAGTCGGTAGTTGTCTCTGAGGAAACGCTCGGCGTCTGTGGGCGGCGTTACGGCGTCCGCGCCTCGTCGAAGCTCGACGATGCACTCGTGACACTCGCCAGTGCGCCCGCAGGAGGTTGGGACGCGCAATTTGAGAGCGTCAGCGTAATCGAATATGGACTGTCCGGCGACAAGCTCTAACTGTCCGCCGGAGTGGTGAAGGGGAGACATGTGAGTATTCTAACCGAGGATTCACCCGCCGGTCGAGAACTCCAGAACCCGCTTGAGGGTGCGATGATCCGTCTCCATTTGCTTTTGGGCGGCTCGGCTTATCAGCGCTCCTGCAATGCTCATCAGTCCGCCAAGGTCGGCCTCGGATACAACGTGCAATCTTGTGCCTTCTTCTACCACTTCAACCGTGTAGGTCATACTGATAGGGAACGGGCCGTCAGTGCTTTGGACGGCGTAACGCTTTCCGGGTTGGAAGTCTGTCACTTCAAAATCGTGAGTGAATCTTTTCCCCATCGCCTGGCTGACGATCCGGCAGGTGGAACCAGAGCCGATTGGCCCCTCAGAGGTCTGCAGAGCCTCGACGGTGCTCTCCGTCCATTGGGTGGTGTTCTCCACAACGGTGACATAGGCCAACACCTCATCCACTGGGCGTTCAATCGTGATCGTAGTTTCCAATTTCAAATTTCAACTCCTTGGGGCAGACGGATTCTCTGTCTAATACTAGCATTTTGGTTTTATGGACAGGACGTATTCGCGATAACTTTTTGGGAATCGGGACAATGAAGACTAACCTGGAAGAGGAGGACGGGATTTTATGGGCAATCAAATCGAATGCTTGTTGAAACGAGTCGAGCGGATCGGCATCGTCGAATCGGACTCGCCCGGTGAACGGATTCGCAAGACGGTGCTGGCAGCATTCGCAATCATCGTAGGTGGCGCGGCGGTGGCGTG
>Ga0207991_1002038_pt1 | contig 11692 bp, 10 predicted proteins | sample ETN07SmetaG_FD_185786 | JGI IMG/M metagenome (GOLD analysis project Ga0207991, IMG submission 185786) | Marine microbial and viral communities from oxygen minimum zone, Eastern Pacific Ocean - ETNP2014F14-07SV275 (SPAdes) (version 2) | ecosystem: Environmental > Aquatic > Marine > Oceanic ... | reverse complement strand
GTTATTTTCATGAGCGATATCTGAAAAGACTCCCGAAGTGAGAAACTATATTATATATTGATTATTCATAAATCCGCACTGGGGCATTGCTGTAAATTTTCCTTTCAAATAATCATTAAAAGTGAATAAAATATTTAAAAAAATATTAGATAGAAGATTGCCTCAAATTCTGAGCTCATATTTTATTGGTGCCGTTTACACACCCAAAAGTTGGTGATAAAATAAATATAAAATAATAATTACATGGATACACAACCTAAAGAAAGTCGATTAGAAGAATTTATAGAAAACCCAATAAAAGCATTGTGGAAGTTATCTCTTCCCATGATGTTTGGCATGGCAGTTCAGGCAATATATATGCTGGTAGATACGGCCTTCATTGGTAAATGGGTTGGTGGTACGGCCTTAGCGGCATTGGGGTATGTCTTCCCCTTTTTATTTATTATAATGGGTATTACTTTTGGTCTCGGATCTGGAGCAACGACGGTTATAGCACAATTCATTGGTGCAAAAGATAAAAAGAATGCAGATAATGCAGCAGAACATACCATTTTGTTGGGGCTCATAATTGGGGTGATTATTGTTGTATTTGGATTTTTATTTGGGCATAAATTTATTGGCGTTCAGGGTGCGGATGTAGAAACGGTAGCAGTTGCCCTTGATTATTTTTATATCATGATTGGAGGTTCTATTTTCATGATACTCTCCGTTTTCTTCAGATCCATTTTGTCCGGTGAGGGAGAAATGATGTTCCCAATGAAAGTATTGGGTGCTGGAACCGTGTTAAATATAATCCTCGACCCCATTTTTATTCACTATTACCAAATTGCTGGAGCTGCCATTGCTACCGTTATCAGTCAAGCTTTGGTTACTTTAGTTTTTATTTATGCACTGCTATTTAAGCAGCATAGTTATATAACCTTCAACCTGAAAGCTTTTTCATTCAACATGAAAATTATTAAAGATATATTTCGTATGGGAATGCCTGCCTCCCTCAGCATGATCATTATGTCCATGGGAATATTATTATTCAACTGGATATTAGGCACTTCTGATGCCGTTGCTGCCTATCAAACAGCAGGGAGAATTGAGCATTTATTTTTTCTTCCAATCATTTCTGTTGCCACATCCCTGGTTACTTTAGTGGGGATGTTTTATGGCGCGAAACGATTTGATTTAATTCGCACAATGATAAAATATGGATTAACGCGTGCGGTTGCCATATCACTAAGTTTCAGTGTATTATTCTTATTTTTTAGTGATAGTATTCTTCCGGTCTTCACCGATTCGCCTGAAATTATTCGCCTGTCTGTTTTATATTTTAAAATCATGGCATTTGCCTATCCATTTATAACCATTGGCATGACCAGCACCAGAATTATGCAGGGGTTGGGAGTTGCCTACCCCATGTTTATTCTCACTTTGTTTCGGGTGGTCATAATTTCCGCATCTTTGGCATGGTACTTTGTAATGATATTGGAGAAACCTGTCTATTACGCCTGGGTTGGAACTTTAATTTCATGCATTATCACCGCTGGCGTCAGTTTATTCTGGCTGCGGAGTATCCTCCGGCGATCTTTTAAATCTGCTGTTGAACCAGTCTGATTTTGTTACAATTAATTACATAATAAATGGAAACTAACTTTAGGATACCCGCGTAAATTTAATAGGTGGTTGAACTTCTTCTTAGTTAACTCCTCCTTACAATAAACTCAAAGGATTCAGCCTCCTCCTAAATATAAGGGCTTCGGAAACGGAGCCCTTTCTTTTTATAGTCCATTTGGGAATTATTATGTATATTCTCCTTATAAATATGAATAAATTTATCAAATATGCACTCGTTTTTTCTACATCCTTTGGATGGAGCCAGGATATTTATACTGAATACTTAGTTGTTAATGGCGATAGTCTGGATGTTTTTTCCTATCAGATTCCAGAGAATTATAATGACATAAATACCCACCCGCTTTTGGTTATTTTTCACCAATGGGGTGGAGATCAAAATAGTCCCTATTATACTCAATTTGATGAAGAAGCCAATACCCGCAACTGGCTCTACCTGTCGCCTTTTGGAGGATCATCCAATAATTATAATCATCAAGATGCCCAATATTTTGTAATGCAGGAAATATTATGGTTGTCAGAACAATACAATATTGATTCCAACCGAATCTATATGGTTGGCGGTTCAATGGGGGGTGCCGCTGGAGCCATATTTGCTAATAATCATCTAGACCCCACCCAGCCCATGGTGGCCGCCACAGCATCAGCATCAGGTATAATAGATTGTGAGCGTCGCTATTACGAAATGGATGGCAATAACAGTATGACAGAATGGTTTGGAGGTTCACCTGAAGAAGTACCCTTTGAATACCATCGAAACAGTGCAGTATTTTTTGCTGACTCTATTCAAAGCATGCATTTTAATTTACAACACACCCCATTTTATTTGGATTTTGGAACAACTGAACCTCATCGACTTCATGCTGAAGAATTATACGAGTTGCTGCAGAATTACAATCTAAATATGTGGATTGATACCAATCCAACCGGCAGTCATGGGTTTTCAGTTATAGATGAAACTCATACCTCTGACTGGATGAGTCAGTTTGAACTTGAAAGAAATCCAGAAGTAATCAATGTGAATTTAGATGAACCCAGTCGAGCATACTGGCTCGAAGCCAATAATCAAATTGTAGAGGATGAATTTATTAGAATCGATTGCGAACGATTGAATGAAAATATCTATTTAATAAATCAATTTAATAACTCGGATACATTAATTTTCCATATTTTAAATGACAGCATACCTTCAGACATCCAATTTTATAATTATCAATATGATTCCATATTTACCATTGGTATTACTGGCACATCACCATTTATTTTAAGTATTTCGGATGTTGCATTTGAAGGATTTAATTCAGCTTATTGGAATAATTTAAATCAAGAAAATGAAATCATCTATGTTGACATTTCATGGGGGTATTACAATATGTCATTCGTATTTGAAGATTTCACTGATGTGAATATGGATGGTGTTTGGGATGTTACAGATATTGTTTTAACAATTCAGAATATTTTAGGTCAAATTATATTTAATTCAACCCAAACAGAAAATGCCGATCTCAATGATGATGGAAATGTGAATATTTTAGATATCATTTTTATGGTGAATTTAATTTTATCTTAACATCATTTTTTTAACAGACCCAAACCCTTCCCCGTTAATTTATCAAAAGCTCGATCTGGTAAAATCCCAGAAAGGGTATAATTCATAAACCGATTGGGTGTTATCACATGGCGAGTTTTTGGAAATGGATTCTGAAGTATTTCTTTTACCCGATTGCCAATAATATCAGCGTCGAATCCTTTTTTCCCCATTTCAATAAACATTTTATAAAATCGTTTTAATGCTGGTTCATAATCGGAACCGGTAAATTCATTATTTTCGGGATCCGGTGCTTTATCCCATATAGCTGTTTTGATTGGACCCGGTTCAATGAGCACCACATCAACCCCATAAAGGAGCATTTCCCGGCGAAGAGAATCGGAAAAAGCTTCCACAGCAAATTTGGATGCGGTGTAGGGTGCTACGAAAGGATGAGCTCTTCTACCGCTTACAGAACTTATATTTATTATTTTTCCTTGGCTTTGAGAACCTTTATATGCACCAAGCAATGGTAGATAAGCTTTTGTAACATCAATTAATCCAAAGAAATTCACATCAAATTGTTTTCTGAAAATATCTGTATCGATAAGAGTAACAGGTCCACCCAAGGCAATACCCGCATTGTTCACCAATCCACTTAAAATCTCACCGGGTTTCAATTCATTTTTAACTAATTCAGCACTTTCATAAATTCCTTTTGCATCCGTTACATCAAAAATAAGAGGTGTGAAATTCTCCCCGAATTGTCCTTTGGTTTTTTGGGCATCTGATTCCTTGCGAACGGATCCATATACTAAATATCCGGAATTACATAAAATTTTTGCAGTGGAAAATCCAATTCCAGTACTCACCCCGGTAATGACTATTTTTTTCATCATGATATATTTGACCTGATTTTAATGTTAATTTTAAAGATATCTCCAATAACTGGCTTTTATTGAGTAGTGAAATTTTCTTAACTTGGGATACGTTAAGCAACTATTTTTAATATGGAACAACTTCAGCAAATTGGCATTAGTACATGATCAAATTAAGAAAGGAAAAATATACAAATATGAAACAAATCTTACCCCTCATATGGATTACTGTACTCCTTGCATTTCCTTCTAAAAAGGATTTCAGTAAGGCATTTATACAAGTAGCTTCAAACGGAAATCCAGCTGTTGTTTCAATTGTTTCAGAAAAAGTAATTGAACAGAGGTATCATCAATTTTTCTCACCATTTGGCGATCAATTTCCCCAAGGTGAATCCAGGGGACATTCTCTGGGTTCGGGTGTCATTATTGACTCTGATGAGGGATATATAATTACCAATAACCATGTCATTGAAGATGCCGAAGAAATTAAGGTAATAATGTTTGATAAACGGGAAATGAAAGCCATTATTGTTGCCACTGATCCTCCTTCTGATTTAGCGGTAATTAAAGTTGATCCGGGTGGATTATCCACCGTAGATTTGGGAAATTCTGATAAGTTGAGTGTAGGTGAATGGGTGGTTGCCATTGGCTCGCCATTCGGGTTGCACCTCAATCATACAGTGACAGCGGGGATTGTGAGTGCTGTTGGGAGAAGCTCAGTAATATCCCGTAATAATTTTGAGGATTTCATTCAGCATGATGCTGCCATCAATCCGGGGAATTCAGGTGGTGCCTTATTTAATTTGGATGGCGAATTAGTAGGTATAAATACTGCCATCGCTACCGATGGGTATTCCAGAGCCAATGCAGGAGTGGGATTTGCTATCCCCATTAATATGGTGAAGCGTGTAATGGAAGACCTGATTTCTGATGGAAAGGTTACTCGGGGTTGGCTGGGAGTGCAAATTCAGGATGTAGATGAAGGCATGGCAAAGGCTTTACGGCTAAAGGAACGGAATGGCGCAATTATTAGTCAAGTGATTAAAAACAGTCCTGCCGAAGATGCGGGAGTTGAAGAGCAAGATGTCATCATTGCAGTGGATGGAGTTAAAGTTGCGGATTCATCAAATTTAAAAAATCTAATTTCCTCTGGACGTCCTGATGATAAAACAAAACTTACAGTTATTAGAGATGGGCATGAAAGAAACCTCATAGTTACATTAGGAACTCGCCCCGGTGAAAAAGAACTTGCAGAGACATTTCGTTATGGTGAAAAACTTTTTGATGTTTTGGGGCTTCGAGTTGAAACTTTAAAAAATGTAGATGGCAAAGAACTGAGGGCTGATTCCCCAAATGGCGTAAAAGTAGTTGATATAAAAAAGGGTTCACCTGCTTATGATAATAATATTAAACGTGGGGATATAATCACTGAAGTAAGTAAATCCATTATTAAAAATGAAAATGATTATGAATCAGAATTAGATGCTTTTTCTGAAGGCGATACCATAATGTTGAGGATAATTAGGAATGGAAGTCCACTGTATGTTGCATTTGAAATTGAATAAAAAAATTCGAATATAGACTGTTGGAAGTATTTTCAGAATTTACTGATAATTAAGGAGGTATGATTTCCTCCAAATCCGGATGAATTTATCATAATGGAATTTATTTCTCTGGGTTCATTTTTAATTTGAGTTGGATAGGGGAAACGAGGATACTCCTGCTTTTTTATAAAATTATTTTGAATTAATCATTCCGTAAATCTGGAAAAAGCCTATATCGAAGTTCAGATAAATATCCTAAAATTGCCACAAGAAATCCTAACATCAATGCTGAATCTCTTACGTTTTCCACAACCCGATTATAATCTATAATTAAATAAATAATAGTAACTGAAAAAAACCCCATGCTCCAATAAATATTATTTTGCTCTCCCATTTGGATTCCACCCAAATAGATTTTTTTGTTTCGTTTGTTTGATTGTTATCCATTTTAGCTCCCATTTTAATTATAGGTTGATGTAGAATTTTCCTCTTCATCAACAGTATTATTTGGAAATGGTTGATAACAGGAGAAAACAATATTTGTGAGTAATAATAAAGTAATTTTCATATTGTAAATTAATTGATTAATGTGTTTTGGGACAATTTTTGAAATTTATTTGATCTACATCAACTATTGGGTTGTAGAAACCCCCATAAGTTATGGGTGTAAGGCAAACGATGTTAATTCATCACCGTCTTACTTAGAAAATCTCCTTATTGAAAAAAGGCTCTCTCCGGAGGAGGGGAGAGCTTTTTTATTGGTTGGAGAAAAAGTCTGTATTTTTTCACCAATTATTATTTCTTTTAGACGAACCTTTATTGGTGAATACCTGAATAAAATCTTAATTTTATAATCAAATTAATTAATGAAATAAATGTTAAGTATAGATTCAATTTGGAAAGAATTTCCCAATAAACTATTATTTAAAAATTTATCCTTCCGATTAAAGGAAGGAATGCGTGTGGGGCTGGTTGGACCTAATGGTGCAGGTAAGACCACTTTACTAAAAATATTATTGAGGATGGAAACCCCAGATAAAGGTACCGTTGACATTGGCAAGTCTGTGTCCATCGGTTATTTACCCCAGGAAATTATCGCTGGGTCAAAGCGCAATATTATAGAGGAAGCCCTTGCAGGTTTTCCGGAAGTGGCAGATCTTGAACATAAAATCCATGCTATAACTGAAGCATTAGCAGAAAAGCCTGACAATTCTAAGCTGCTCACAGAATTATCCCAACTCCAGGAAAAGTTTGAACAAATCGGAGGATGGGATATAGAAAAAAAAGCCAAAATAATTTTAGGGGGTCTGGGCTTTAGCGAGAAACAATTATTTGAGCCCTTCAATTCATTCAGTGGTGGCTGGAGAATGCGCTGTTATTTAGCTGGTATGTTACTGAAACAACCCAATTATTTATTCTTAGATGAACCCACCAATCACCTTGACTTAAACGCATTAATTTGGATGGAAAATTTTCTGTCTAAATGGAGGGGCGGACTCATTATGATAAGCCATGACCGCAATTTTTTAGATAAATCAATAAATAATATCCTTGAGTTAGACCGAGGGCAGGCAATTTTATATTCAGGTAATTATAGCTTTTATATAAATAAACGGGAGGAGTTGCTTCAGCAGGCAGAGAAGTCCTATAATAATCAGCAAAAAACAATTGCCCAAACTGAAAGATTTATTGAACGCTTCCGCTCGAAAAATACCAAAGCCAAACAAGTACAGAGCCGTATCAAGCAATTGGATAAAATGGAGATTCTTCAAGCGGTGAAAACCACTAAAAACTTTTCCATTCAAATTCCCCAACCAGAAAGGGGACCCTTAAAAGTAGTGGATTTGAAAAGTGTAAGTAAATCTTTTGGGAAAAATATTGTTTATACGAATCTAAACCTTATAATAGAACGAGGGGAGAAAATTGGATTGGTGGGAGAAAATGGTGCAGGAAAATCCACTCTGTTAAAATTATTAGCTAAAGTTGAACTACCCAGCAGTGGAGAAATAATATTTGGCCCTGGAATAAAAGCCCATTATTTTGGTCAGCATCAGGTAGAATCATTGGACTTGGAGGCCACCATTTATGACACCATTTTCTCCATATCTGGGGGTTGGACCGAAACACAAATCCGCTCGTATTTGGGATCATTTTTCTTTCAAGCGGATATGGTAAAGAATAAGGTGAAGGTATTATCCGGAGGTGAAAAATCACGCTTGGCATTGGCACGGTTATTGGTTGAACCTGCGAACTTGATTCTCTTAGATGAACCCACCAATCACCTGGATATTCACTCCAGAGATATTGTTGAAGCAGCCTTTAAAAAATATTCAGGGACCATAATCTGTATTTCTCATGACCGTCATTTCCTGAATGCCGTTACTAATACAATCATTGAGGTGGATAAAAATGGCATCAAATCATTTTCTGGTAACTATGACTATTATCTTTGGAAGCGAGGCGAAAATAATAAAAGTGGGGAGAAAGAAGAAGGTTCACAAAAAACGAAAAAAAATAAGAATTCGTATAAAGAATTAAAAAGCCTGAGAAATAAAAAGAGAAAAATTGAAAAAAGAATGACGGCAATTGATAATGAATTAGGGAGGATTACCGAAGAGCTGAAAAGTAATACAATTGGCTCAGACTTTGAAAAATTACAAGCCCTTCATGATTCTCAAAATAAGTTGGAAAGTGAATATTTAGTATTAATGGAGGAGTTGGAGGGGTTAGGGGATTAGTGTTGGTTCTTTAATCATAATAACAAGGTCCGGGATGTTCATGGATATTATCCTCCGTTTGATCTCCCCAGCTAATGCATTTACTATAATTTCTACAAGAATTTTAACCACTATTAATGTAAAGTAAAAACCAATACAGCAGGAGGATAGATATAATTGTTATGCTAATTTTTTTAACCATAGTCTATAAATAAAATTATAAAGTAAAAGTTCCACAATCCTGTAAATTTCACCATCGCATTTATGGCGGTTTTTCGTTCATTCATATTTAAAACAATTTGGAGAGTATAAATTATGTATAAAACTGTTGATGCATTTATGGAAACTGTTATCAATAAAAACCCCGGGCAAGATGAATTTCACCAAGCTGTCCGTGAAGTAGTAGAGTCCATTTGGGATCATCTACAGGATAATCCACACTATCTTCACACCAAAATTTTAGACCGATTAATTGAGCCTGAACGGGTAATTATGTTTCGTGTACCCTGGCGGGATGACCAGGGGATGGTGCAGGTAAATCGTGGTTACAGGGTGGAGTTTAATTCTGCAATTGGACCTTATAAAGGTGGACTGCGGTTTCACCCTTCAGTTAGTTTAAGCATTCTTAAATTTTTAGGTTTTGAACAGATTTTTAAAAACAGTCTTACTACTTTGCCAATGGGAGGTGGAAAAGGAGGTGCTGATTTTGATCCCAAAGGGAAATCAGAAAATGAGGTCATGAGTTTTTGCCAGTCTTTTATGACGGAACTTAACCGGCATATTGGTCCCGTAACGGATGTACCTGCTGGAGACATTGGCGTTGGAGGCCGTGAGATTGGGTACCTTTTCGGGCAATATAAACGAATCAGAAATGAATTCACAGGTGTGCTTACGGGTAAAGGACTAAACTGGGGTGGCAGCCTGATACGACCGGAAGCTACTGGATATGGCTGTGTATATTTTGCAGAAAAAATGTTGAATACCAGGGGTGATTCTTTCAAGGGGAAAACCGTGGCTGTATCCGGTTCTGGGAATGTGGCACAGTATGCCTCCGAAAAAGTCATTGAATTAGGTGGAAAGGTGGTAACTCTCAGTGATTCCTCTGGCAGTATTTATGACTCTGAAGGAATAGATTCAGAAAAATTACAATGGGTGATGGATCTAAAGAATGTTCGCCGCGGGAGAATAAATGAATATACAGAAAAGTTCGGTGGTGAATATTGGGATGGTAAGCGACCGTGGAGCGCTAAATGTGATGTTGCCCTGCCCAGCGCGACCCAAAATGAAATCAATAAAGAAGATGCTGAAACTTTGGTGAAAAATGGCTGTAATTGTGTTGCTGAAGGTGCCAATATGCCGTCCGATCCAGAGGCTATTGAAATTTATTTAGAAAATAAAATATTATTTGGTCCAGGAAAGGCAGCCAATGCCGGAGGAGTTGCGGTATCAGGGTTAGAAATGAGTCAAAATAGCGCCCTAATGTCTTGGAGCCGTGAAGAGGTAGATGAAAAACTAAAAACCATTATGAGCAGTATTCATGATGCCTGTGAAAAACATGGGAAGGATGGTGATTTCATCAATTACGTCAAAGGTGCCAATATTGCCGGATTTATTAAAATTGCAGATGCTATGATGGATCAAGGAGTGGTTTGATAATTGTAATTTGTAAGCGGAGTTTAATTTATCATTAACCATTAATAATTAATCATTCCGTTCTTCTCCTTTTTATTTTCCTGCAAATCAAATCGGCTGTAATTTTGGGGGATGTCTTCCACCTCTCTCTTAACTAAAAACTTACCACCGCTGGCAGAAAGAATTCGCCCCCAGGTACTTTCTGAATTTATTGGGCAGACAAAATTAGTTCATGAAACCAGTCTGCTATCCAAAGCGGTTTCATCTAACCAACCATTTTCGCTAATATTCTGGGGTCCGCCCGGTACCGGAAAAACCACATTAGCCCGTATTCTATCCCGTGAATTTGGAGTAGAATATTTTGAACTCTCTGCCATATCAAGTGGAGTAAAACAGGTGCGGGAGATATTAGGAAAAGGTAAAGCATCCTTTGAATCTGGTAAGCGTTCTATTCTATTTATTGACGAAATTCACCGTTTTACGAAATCTCAACAGGATGCTCTCCTCCATGCTGTGGAAGATGGCAGCATAACCCTTATGGGGGCAACTACTGAAAACCCTTCCTTTGAAGTTATTTCGCCCCTGCTTTCTAGATGCCGTGTGCTGCGCCTTTACCCATTAAACAATTTAGATTTAGAATGTGTAATTAAACGAGCATTAGAAAATGACATTCTCTTATCTCAAAAGAATCTCCAAATTGATGATGAAACTAAAACTTTTCTCATTGAATCCTGTGGTGGTGATGCCCGGAAAATGTTGAACACTTTGGAATTAGCCATTTCTCTTCATTCTGAGGAAAATGCGAAATTGTTGAAAGAGGATATTCAGGAAGCACTCCAACAAAAAAATGTCATTTACGATAAAGCAGGTGATTACCATTATGATGTTATTTCGGCATTTATTAAATCTGTTCGGGGTTCAGACCCTGATGCTGCAGTTTATTGGTTAGCGGTGATGTTAGAAGGGGGAGAAAAACCAGAATTTATTGCACGACGGCTCATCATTTTGGCTGCTGAAGATATTGGAAATGCTGAACCTTATGCACTACAATTGGCTACCGCCGCATTTGATGCCGTGCATAAAATCGGTATGCCTGAAAGCAGAATAATCCTTTCCCAAATAACTACCTATTTGGCAGGAGTCCCCAAAAGTAATGCAGCCTATAAAGCCATAGATTCAGCATTAGAAAATGTGAGAGAAAACGGAGCAGGATCGGTACCACTCCATTTACGAAATGCTCCCACAAATCTAATGAAATCTGAAGGATATGGAAAAGATTACAAATATGCTCATTCTTTTGACAACCATTTTGTAGAACAGAATTATTTCCCTGATTTTTTTAATACTGCACCACAATTTTATAATCCTCAAAATGAAGGCCGTGAAAAGTTTCTAAAGGAACGATTAGGCAAACTATGGAAAGACCGCTACTAATAATACAATTCATTACCGGTCTTGTTCTGATATTTGGATTAACTTTTGCTCAGGAAAGATGGAATTTTTCAGCTGATGGTGAAATAGAAGGTACCAAAATTAATGGTCTGGAAGTTCGTCGACTAAATGAAAATGTTCGATTTGTTAAAACCGGTAAAGTGATACTCGCGGATAATGCTGCACAATATATTAAAGATGACGTTTTGCACCTAAATGGTAATACTATTATGATAAATGGGTTGGATACACTCACCTGTGATTCCATGGTTTATTGGTCAAAGTTAGACTCGGGGTATGCCATGGGGAATGTTCGCTACATACAGCCTGAGAAAGACC
>Ga0207991_1002037_pt1 | contig 11693 bp, 15 predicted proteins | sample ETN07SmetaG_FD_185786 | JGI IMG/M metagenome (GOLD analysis project Ga0207991, IMG submission 185786) | Marine microbial and viral communities from oxygen minimum zone, Eastern Pacific Ocean - ETNP2014F14-07SV275 (SPAdes) (version 2) | ecosystem: Environmental > Aquatic > Marine > Oceanic ... | reverse complement strand
TCTCGTTCATAAATTTATAAAAAATATTTTGTACTTAAAAGGAGGTCATAATTGACCTCCTTTTATTTTGTACGGTATCAATGAACACTAAGCAAATTTTCTTAGCTCTCATTGTCCCTATCACCTGGGGGTTTGGCTATGCCTTAACAAAGATTGGTATGGACCAGTTCACACCTTTATTACTTATGTCGCTCCGTTTTGGTATCGTAGGTTTGATACTGGTATGGTTTACTAAACCGCCATGGGGGTTCATGCGAGAGCTCTTCATAATCGCCTTTATAGGTTCGACGTTTCAGTATGGATTTACCTACTATGGATTGAAAGGTATCGACGTATCGACAGCTTCCATTTTGGTGCAACTAGAAGGTCCTATTTTAGCGCTCCTTAGCACTCTCATCCTCAAAGAAAGACTCGGCTGGCCTCGAGCCCTAGGAATGGGGTTAGCTTTTACCGGTGTTATCGTTATCGCTGGTGAACCGAGACTGAGTGATAGTTTGGATAGTGTCGCCTTAGTAATAACAGGCGCAGTTTTCTGGGCGATAGCACAAATCATGATCAGTCATCTTAAATCACTCTCGGGTATCACTATACTGGCCTGGATTGCTATTATTGCGACGCCACAAATGCTACTCATCTCGCTACTTATTGAAGAAGGTCAATGGGAGTCCATTAAGACCGCCAACCTTATAGACTGGTCAATAGTCTTTTACTTGTCCTTTATCATGACAGTTATTGGCTACAGTGTTTGGTATCACTTGTTGCGGACCTGCGATGTTAGCAAGCTATCACCTTTTCTGATGCTCTTACCTGTCACCTCAATCATAGCCGGCATAGTACTTCTCAATGAGCAATTTACGCTAACAATGGGAATCGGCGGGTTATTGGTAATGACTGGTGTTGCCAGCACCTTGATTAAATGGCCCTGGCCAAAAAAACTACTTAACTTGCCTTAGAATTAAAACTTACTTATAAAATGGATCAACTGATTCAAACTGGGAAGTCATCTTTCTTAGCCACTTAGAAAAAGCGATACCCTTAATCAACTGAACTGAGTTATTATCTGAGTGCACATCTTTTACTAGATCGTTGTTTAAAGGTAGTTCCATTTGCTCATTCAACAAATGAGTTTCCTTGTCTAAATCCTTTCTTAACTCTTTAATCTGTTTAATCACATTACTTTCTGACATTGGCTTTTACTCCTGATCGAATTTAATTTACTTATCTCTTTTTCGAGGCTTACTTGTTGAACTCTTTAAAGCAGGCTTGTATTGACTTTTCCATTTCTTATCGAGATTAGTCTTCTCGATGTCATGGTAATCAAGACCGCTAATCTCTTTGAACTCTAAAATTGCATCCTCCATGGCGGTCTCAAAAACGCCAGAAAGCGACATACTATAGCCATACTCTTGAGCAGCCATAGATGCACCTTTAAACGCTTCAAAAATTGGTCTACGAATCCTGACGCTAACCACTCTTTTCTCACCTTCTTTTTGATTTTTTGTTACGTATTTACCCATCTATAGATTTATCTAATTGCTTGCTGATAAAGAAGTATACACTTTTTGTATACATTAAGTAATTATATTAGTAGTCTTTTTGTATACAAAATTCAAATAGATCTTTTTCTCTAATACCGAGCTATATAATTAATGTATAAAAAACAAAGTAAGACAAAAAAATGATTGATATTAATTCTTTAGATCAGCTCATTGAAGGTAGGGAAAATGAGGTCCAAAATATACGCCTAGATACTGAAAAAAAGATCATCTGGGCAAGCAAAAATAACCAAAAAACAAAAACAAGCTTGGTATTTATTCATGGCTTCTCAGCAACCCGTTCTGAACTGAGTCCGGTAATCGAAATGCTTGGTAAAGAGCTTCAAGCTAACGTCTTCTTTACAAGACTTAAAGGTCATGGTCAAGATAGTAAAGCTCTTGGGGAAGCTACTTTTGATGACTGGATGATAGATATGCAGGAAGCTATAGAGATTGGTAAAGCGATTGGAGATAACCTTGTCTTGATTGGCTGTTCAACGGGCTGCTCATTGATTCATACTATCCTTGAACAGTCAACTGACATTAAAGCAGTCATTTATGTCTCTCCAAACTTTGGACCTAAGTCCTATAAAGGACAACTTCTTAGAGTTCCTGGAGCAAAATTATTCATGCCACTTGTGTTTGGAAAGGAGCACTTCTTTATTCCACAAAATGTTGAACATGAAAGGTGTTGGACGACAAGGTACCCTATAAAAGCATTATTTGCAGTTAAGGATTCGGTCGTTGCAGCCTATAAAATCAAACACAACAAAATTAAAGTGCCGTTGCTGTTTTGGTTTTCAGATGATGATCAAGTTGTCTCAGCTAAAGCGACACGAAAAATTATTTCCAAAATGGGTAACAATGTTACTGTTCATAACCCAATTCTTACAAATGAAGATGACTCCTCGAGGCATGGCGTTCTTGGTGACATCTTGAGTGCCTCTCAAACAAAAGATGGGGTTAATAAAATACTTAGCTGGCTCTCAAAGTATATTTAGTAATTGCGCTTAGTCTTAGCACCCTTATAAAGAATCTCTGACAAGTTTTCATTAGCGACTCTTCTCTGAGCAACGGTTATAGAATCCATGTTGTGTTTTGGCCTCTCAAGCGTCATACCATCTTCGTCATGCCTCTTTCGACCTCTAATATGAGTCCATATGTTTCTTCCAACAACCTGCTGTATTGATGGTGGGATATAAGACTGCAAAGAAAACCCAATCCTTCTTTGATTACTTTTGTTAGGCTGAGAGCCATGAATTATTGCACCATGGTGAATGGACATTTCACCAGGCTCTAATATTAAATCAACACCTTTTGACTCATCAATATCTTCAATAACCTGACCTCGAGTTAAGATGTTATTCTCAGCGAAAGTATCTTCATGACTTTGTATTGAGGATTTATGACTTCCAGAGATCATTGTCATACACCCAGTTTCCTTATTGCTTGGACTGAGTGCAATCCATGGCGTTGGAAAGTTGGTACTATTAAGTCCCATATAGGTTGCGTCCTGATGCCAGCTAACATAGTCCTTAGATGCAGGTTCTTTGATAAACATAACAGACGCCCAAAGCGCAATATCAGGACCTATAAGGTCCTCCATTGCATCAACAATTATTGGGTGATGCGCTAGCGCATCTAGAAACGCAAAAGACAAGTGAAGATTATTGCGGCTCTCGGAATTAATTTCATCTGGAAAATTTGCCTCAACTTCTTCAAGCTCAGCCTTTATTGAAAGCGCTTCTACCTCAGAAATAACTCTTACAGGCGAAATAAAACCCTCGTCATAATACTGTTCAATTTGCTGTCTCGTTAGGATTTTAGACATTGCTTTTAATTACTCTTGTCATTCATATTTTTATAAAAAGCTCTATTTTAGTACAAATTTTTTTAATTTATTGACCTTGTTATTATTAAGTCTTTATACTAAATATGAAATTAATTGTTATTATCTTTATTACTATGGCTAACATTTTTACCAAGCACCCTAAAGAGGTTGGCGAGACTTACTTTCAGCATCTTTGGATAGCTTTGAAATATAGCTTTAAGCTCTTGTTATTATTTGTTATTACTTTCATTCATTCCATTTTTCCGTTCATTTTTAAGACAACTACAAGTGCTAAGATAATTGAGATGGCAGAGAAACTAAAAAATAGAAAATAAATTCTCCTAAAATTCATCAATAATTCATATAGCATTATCATAATTCATCTAAACTAGCCATATGAAATATTTATCAATCGTTCTTTCAGTGCTGCTTATTAATACTTCTGCATCTGGTGTAATGCCTTCTCGTTTTTACGAAACTGAAATACTTGGCAATTGGATCTGTAAAGATATTTGGCCTGGTTACTCTGCATTTGAAATGATTAGATACAAAAAAGATGGAACCTGGAACAGCTTTGGTGAACTCCTTGTTGATTTTCCAATAGAAGAAAAAAAAGTCAAAGTTAGGTATAGTGCATTAGGTACTGGTCTCTGGGAAATTGAAGATCAAAACCTAGTTAGCATGATTGATTATATAAAAGTAACTAACAGGAACAATCTTTGGCTTGATGATTACTTCAATATGGAAGAACAGTTCACTCTAAATGACAAAAAATCAGAGAAGATTGTGGTCTTATCAGATGACTACATCAATTTACAACCATCCTCAGGAAAGCCATACGAGTGCTATAAAGTTGAGATATAGTTAGTCGCCTCTCTGGTTGTATTTCTGAGCGTTACCTTTGGATAAATTAACTGGATATTTTTCCGCATTTCTCTCTAATTTACTTTCTATTGCCTTCTCTAGATCAATTCCAAGAACACTGCAAAAACGAAGAAGATACATTGCAATATCAGCCACCTCATTATTAATCTCTTCTGTCTGCTTTTGATCAGGTGAATTTGACTCTTCTGCGTTTAGCCATTGGAATATTTCAACGAGCTCTGAAGCCTCAACACTTAGTGCCATTGCTAAATTTTTTGGCGTATGAAACTGCTCCCAATCCCTATCAAATGCGAATTTTTGAAGCTGATTTTGTATTTTAGTTATATCCATAATTTTTATTAATGCTAAGTTATTAAAACAACTTTATGATAAAAAAATTTAGTATACTTAAGCCACTTGATACTAATCAAGTTTTTAATTTACTTAGGGGGTAATATGGATATTCAGTCTATTTGTCACGTTTTTTTAATTTTGTTTGGTGGTTTTTTTGCAATTCAACTTACTTTTAACTCACAAAAGTTTGCAACAGATCTTCGAATGGATTCACCACAAGCAGCATACGCGCTTAAGCCAGCAGGATTTCTAATGAGTGGAACAGTTTTAATGCTTATTGTAACGTTTTTCCAAATTGGAGTTTTTGAAAGAGCTGATACACCAGCATTATTAGCTGCAATGGGGCTTTTTTGTACTTTTGCATTTATTTGGAATATGGGTCAATTTTTAAAAGTATGGCCAACTTTTGATGGTGCTGATCATGATATAAAGAACGCTATTAGACCTTTAATTCCTCTAGTAGCGATAATTATTTACTTCTGGGCATAATAATTTACATTAACTTATAGGAGACAATATGTCAATATACGAAGCACAAGAAGCGTCAAGAGAAAATAATGATATGGAGGCTTATGCAGCGACTTTGCATGATGACTTTGAATTTATCATGCATCTGGATAATTCAAAAATGAACAAAGAACAGACTATGGAAATGTTTACATTTATGGCGAGTAGTGATGATTTTGTAACTCATGAGTCACGCTGTCTTTATGAAAGCGATGAAGCCATGGTTACCCACGGAGTAATGAGCTTTCCTGATGGAACTCGTGAAGCAGTTCTAGCCTTTAATCAGATAAAGGATGGAAAAGTAATACGTTTGGAAACTGGTGCGACACTTCTTCCATAATTAATAATTCTTAAATAAAAAGATGCTTTCGGCATCTTTTTATTTATCTAGCAACACTTAATATGTTTGTGCGGCAAAATTTTCAAAATAAAAACCTTTGGCAAGAAAGTTCAAAAGAACATATAGCTTTTAAACCTCTTAAAACCTCTGTTACCTCTGACATAGCCATTATTGGGGGTGGCTATACTGGCTGCTCGGCAGCTCTATTTGCAGCAAATAATGGCCTATCAGTCTCACTAATTGACAAAAAAATAGGTTACGGAGGGTCGGGTAGGAATGTAGGCTTAGTTAATGCAGGATTATGGTTACCCCCTGAAAAAGTTGAAAAGATACTTGGAGTAGATGCAGGATCTAAACTTAACAAGGCACTCGCAAAAACTCCAGATTTAGTATTTGATCTTATTGATAAATACGATATTAAATGTAGTGCAAATAGATCTGGCACTCTTCATTGCGCACATTCTCAAAATGGTTTGAAGGATATTCAAAAACGTTATCAGCAATTATCAAGTCGAGGGGCTGAATTAGAACTATTAGATAGACAACAGACTAATCAAAGAATAGGATCTTTAAAATTTTTTGGTGCACTTTTTAATAAGAGTGCAGGCACAATAAACCCACTCAATTATTGTATTGGCTTAGCTCGAGCAGCTCAATCTAAAGGTGCTAATATATATGAATCAACATTAGCAACAAAAATTCAATCAAGTAATAATCATTGGTTAGTCGATACTCCAGATGGCTCCATTAAAGCAAAGATGTTATTGATAGCGACCAATGCGTATCAGCAACCAATAAAAGGCATTAAATCTCCTGAATACACTGGTGTTCATTATTTTCAAGTAGCAACTAATCCTTTGCCTGAAAAAACCTCAAATATGATTTTGCCAAATGGTGAGGGCTGCTGGGATACTGCGAGCGTAATGTCTTCTTTTCGTCTTGATGAAGACAATCGATTTATCGTTGGAGGTGTTGGAAATCTTGGTCATCGCGCTTCAAAAATCCACACAAACTGGGCAAAAAGAAAAATGGAATCACTTTTTCCACAGTTAAAGAATACGCCTATCGAATATAGCTGGCATGGACGAATTGCAATGACCGGCAACCATATCCCTAAGATCATCAAGCTTGGAAACAATGCCTATTCCGTTTTTGGTTATTCTGGACGAGGAATTGGCCCTGGCACTTATTTTGGTAAGGCTATTACAGATTGTTTTCTAAATGGCAATGAGGATTCTTTACCGGTCACTCCTGTTAATCAAAATAAAGAGCACTTTAGTAGTATTAAAAGTAAAATTTTTGAACTCGGTGCAACGTCAAGCCACCTAATTTAAGTTTTTTGTTATCGATCTTTACCTACACCTATAAATCTCTGTCTGGTAATAAACCATGCGCCAACATCTAATACTGGTCTTGGTGGGAGCCAGCCAGCCTTTGCAGTTGCAAGACAATCACTCACTAAAGAAGATTCATGGTCACAAACATATTCTGCAATTCCCATACCAAAAGCAGTTCCTTTAGTAATGCCAGAACCATTGAAACAACCAGCAAAATAAAGACTATTAGATAATTTCTTAAAGATATTGGTTTTATTGGCGCTTACACCCTCAACGCCGGAGTATAAATGCTCGAAAGGAACATGGCTTAACTGGGGAAATCTATTATCAAAAGCCTTGCGATGTATCGCCTGTCTTTTAAGCAATTGTCGATCGGTTAATAAGCGATGATTATTATATTCTGCAGTATTTCGAATCGAAATTCTACCATCAGCAGTGAGTCTAACCGTAGCACCGCCTCTATGCAATGACAATACCCCCCATGACGATTGATTGCCAAGCTTTTCAAGCTCATCCTTACCTAAAACTCGGGTAATACTTCCAGATAGCGTTACCCCAACAACTCTTTGCTTAGGCTGTCCATGTGCTAAAGACTCATAATTACACGCTATAATGACTTTTTCAGCAGTAATTGTTGCATTCGGAACGACTAGTTTATTGGTCTTATCCACTGTCATCTTTAGTACTGGCGTATTTTCATAAAGTGTCACATTGCTTGGAAGATTATCGGCCAACCCAAATACTAATTTAGCAGGCTGCACTAAAGCGCCATTTTCAACTTTGACGCCCTTTTGATACCATTTCGTACCAAGATGTTTCTGCAGCTGTTCTTGAGAGAGAGGAGTATGATTAATCTCTCGCTTTTGAAGATAATCAATAAAATCATCACACTCTTTAGAAGAATTGTTGTCTGCAGCGGCATGGTAAATCCCCGTATCTTTAAAGTCACAAGCAATATTGCTTTCAGCGACTAAAGATCGAAGGGAGTTAAGGCCTACTTGATTAATTCGATCGACTCGCTGATATTGACTCAATTGAGACTCTTTATATACTCCGGAAAAGTGGCTATGTGCAACAGCATAACCTGAATTTCTGCCAGAGGCATTCTGACCAATTTCTCTAGCATCAATCAAAATAATCTGGTCATTAGGATTAATTTTAGCCAGCCTTCTAGCACAAGAAAGGCCCGTAAAGCCTGCGCCAATTACCAGCCATTTTGCCTCTAGATTAGAAGTTAACTTTGGCCTAGGACTCCTAGGCGGAATTAAATCAACCCAGCCTCGCGTTTCATGATCGAAATTAATATTACCTTGAGCCATGATAATTTAACAAAAATACACGATTAGCTCAAATGATCTATTAATGCAAAGTGGTCACTTATATCATCAGCTTGATTAAGCCAACGCTTAACCAATTCGCTCTGATGCGGCGCTGCAGTTACTCCAGAAGGTATCTCTTTATTAAGAACAGCTTCAACTGCTAATGCAACTGAACAAGAGACTAATTGAGCCATGGCACTGCCCTTATGATTCCCAAGAGTGTCAAGTAAAAATTGTTTATGCCAAATAACTTCAGAGTCATTTTTAACTTTTAATTCAACCGTAAGAATGACTCGATCAACTTCTTCCTCTTGATAAGAATACTTCTTCCATAGATCATCACTAAGAATCTTTAAGCGCTCCTCTACTTCTTGAGGATCAAGTGAATCAACCTCAGAAAAAATATCAGACCAGGCATTCTTCCAACCCTTATATCTTAGAGTTCCTCTAACAAACTGATCAATCTTCAACCCTTCATTCATTTGATATTGATCAATAAATGGGAGAGAATCACGGTTAGGATAAACTTCGAACTCCTCTTCACCCCAAGGCATTGGCAATGGATATAACTCAACAGACTCCCATGGCTTAGTAACAGTAAAGATTTGACTGTCACGGATACTAACCGAAGTTGACATCAAAGCCTTTAAAACCCCCAGTGGAGACCAACTAAATTTATAACAAAAATCATTTGGAAAGTCACTTAGACCACCACAATAACTCAGAAAAGAATGCTTATTTTCAGCAGAAAAAACACTTGAATTCTTGTAGTCCTCAACCAACGCATGCGACATACTGTGATCTATACCTGGATCTAGACCTACCTCATTAACTAGACACAGACTCTTTTCAATTGCAGAATTATTTAAACTTCTCATCTCATCTGAAATATAAGAGCTTGAGACAAAATGAGCACCTAAGGATAGACTTAGTTCAGCAACTGGAACATGGAAATTACCAGGCAGCATTGAAACCACAATATCGCCAGCTTTAGCGTTCTTTTCGATAGCTTTGAGTGAAAATGGAACAATCTGATAATCACCCTCAATTTCTAATAATGCTTGAGTTGCTGTTTCTACAGTACGATTGTATACAATAACTGAATTTCCTTTTTCAATAAGCTTTTTTAAACCTGGTATTGCAGAGAGCCCAGTTCCCAACCAATGAATTTTTGCCATTGTTTCTCCTTAATTATTTTTAGTTAAATATACAGTACATGTGAGAATTATTTTTTACACTTTTTTCTCAAAATAAGCATCACAAATAAACGTTAAAGTTATTTTTTCATTGGCCATGTATCTGTTAATCGGTATCCTTCTGGCCAAGGATCATCCGAGTCAAGCATTAGTTGATGAGTACCAGTTATCCAAGCTCTTCCTCTAATCGAAGGAATGATCGCTTTTTTATCGCCAATACTTGTCTCACTAACGATGCTGCAATCAAAACGAGAGTCGATAATTGAACGACCAATCATTTGCTCACCCTTCTTTAGAGTTCCTTTTGCATAAAGAATAGCCATACGTGCAGAGCAACCTGTACCACAAGGAGAACGATCTAATTTACCTGGATCAATTACAACCGTATTTTTACTTACCTTAACACCTTTTTCCTCAAATACAGGAAGCGCAAGCTCACAAAATGAAATATGATTCCAATCTGGATTTTCTGGGTGATTAAAGCCGAGTTGTTGATTGGCAGCAACAGTAATTTTTGCTCCAATTTCAGAGATATCTTTAGCTTCATCAGGCTTAATTTCAAAGCCAAGATCAGTTGCATTAACCAGTACAAAACTGTCACCTCCATATGCCGTATCCACCTTCAAAGTTCCAATACCCTCAACCTCAAGATTCACATCAAGCTTGTCTGCAAAAGAGGCCACATTTTGAATTTCAATACTTTTTGCTTTACCATTTTCACAATAAGCTTTTATAGGTACCAAGCCACCAGGTGCTTCAAGTATAAATTCAGTAATGGGCTCTTGAATAGCAACTATTCCTGTATTCAGAAGGACAGTAGAAACACAAATTGAATTAGAGCCTGACATTGGTGGGGTATGCTCGGGCTCCATTATTATAAAACCCTGAATCGCTTTAGGATTCAGAGGTGGAACCAATAGATTTACATGCTTAAAAACGCCTCCACGTGGCTCATTTAAAACAAATTGGCGTAGAGTCTTATCCTTATGAATCCAGCTTGCCTGCTCCCAAAGACTCTCACCGGGAGGTGGCTCAACCCCTTCAATAATTACGTTACCAACTTCACCTTCAGCGTGGCAAGAAACTATTTGAATTAATTTAGTATTTTTCATTTCGATTAGGGTGTATTTTTTTAAACATGTTATCATTTTTTTCTAACTGCACTGCTGAATTCCTTATACTATTCGGATACAACAAAGTACTTTCTAGATACTACATATTTCAAATAATAGGATTAATTAAATGACTTCAACAACAATCGAACTTAGCCTAGATGAAATCTTTAACTTGGCGAAAGCTGCACTAATCAATAATGGAGCTAATGAAGAAAACGCAGATGCAGTTGCCACTACAGTTACAAATGCTGAGCGAGATGGTTCAATTTCTCATGGCCTTTTTCGTATCCCTGGATACATTAAAGCACTCCAAAGTAAAAAAGTTGATGGATCAGCAGTTCCAGAAATTAAAGAAGTTACACCAATAATATTTCGATGTGATGCTAAAAATGGATTTGCTCCATTGGCGCATCAACATGGAATTGAAAAATTAATTAAAGCTGCTCAAAAATTTGGAATGGCTGGGCTTGCAATTCAGCGCTGTCATCATTTTGCAGCTCTTTGGCCAGAGGTTGAAAGAATCAGTGAACATGGACTAGTTGGACTTACATCAGTTTCTTACACACCTGCTGTTGCTCCCTCTGGAGGAACTACAGCATTATTTGGCACTAATCCAATGGCATTTTCATGGCCACGTCCTGGAAAGAATCCAATTGTTTTTGATATGGCCACCGCATCCATGGCCAAAGGTGAAATTCAAATTGCGGCTCGAGATGGTCATCCAGTACCACTTGGAACTGGTCTTTCTCCATCAGGTGAATTAACGACTGACGCATCGGAAATAGACAAAGGTGTATTACTTCCATTTGGTGGTCATAAAGGTTCAGTAATAGCTCTCATGATTGAGCTCTTGTCCGGCCCTCTTGTTGGTGAAACTTTTTCTTATGAATCAAAAGAGCGTGACAATGGAGATGGTGGTCCAGTTCAAGGAGGCCAGTTTATTTTAGCTTTGTCACCAGAAATTTGCTCTGGAAAAGATACCTCAGATCAAATAGAACAATTTATTAACAAATACAATGAGATTGATGGTGTTCGTTTACCTGGCGCTAGACGTCATAAAAATAGAGAAGATAATGGACCACGACAAGTGAATGCTGAACTAATTAATACCATTACCAGACTGAGAGACGAGAGTTAAGATAATAAGAGGCCTATTAACTAAGGATTTAAGCCAACACTGCGTAAAACTAAATCTATAACTTGTTGTTTTTTTTCTTCAAACTCCGCATCTGTTAGCCTTTTACCATTATTTAATATCTTCACTTGATATTCAAAATCAGCATAATGTTGTGTGG
>Ga0207991_1002036_pt1 | contig 11697 bp, 11 predicted proteins | sample ETN07SmetaG_FD_185786 | JGI IMG/M metagenome (GOLD analysis project Ga0207991, IMG submission 185786) | Marine microbial and viral communities from oxygen minimum zone, Eastern Pacific Ocean - ETNP2014F14-07SV275 (SPAdes) (version 2) | ecosystem: Environmental > Aquatic > Marine > Oceanic ... | reverse complement strand
ATAAGAAATAATTATTAATCTTTAAATTGTTCTACGAGTTTAATAAGATCATCCAAACCCTGTTTTAAATCTTTAAGCGTTTGAATATCAATGCTATTACTCAGTTTTAAAATATTCTTTTTTTCAATAAGTTGACTTGACTTTTCAGAAGGATACTTTAAATGTTGAATTGCTCCTTTAATGGTAAATTTACGATTATATAAAAGTGATTTAATTTCCATTATTGTGTCAACGTCATGCGAGCGATAAATTCTATTTCCAGCTCTATTTTTTCCCGGTTTCAATTGAGAAAATTCAGTTTCCCAATATCGCAGTACATATTGTTTTAATCCGGTTATCTCACTCACTTCACTGATTGAATAGTATAATTTTTTTATATCTCTTGCTTCCATAATCTCTAATTTGAATTTTATGTTTAATGTAGTGCTTTAACTTAATTCATTAATAGGCCACAATCAAAGCATTTCTTTCACTAGTACTGTTGCAGTTGAAAATGAGTGTATAAAGTTCTCCTTTAAGTGCTCGCTATTAATATTTTGATATTTATTTTGAAGGGTTTTAACGCTATCAGTAGAATATATACTTCTACAATATTGCAATTGAATTTTACTAAACTTTACGGCCTTTTTTAGTAAAGGTAGCTGCATAAATAAATTAATAAATCCTGCCTCTTCAATAATTTCTATTGCTTTTCTCGTATAATCACCAAAGGGAAGGCAGAAGGAAGTTACTTCCTTCCCTGTAATATTTTCTATTATACGCTTTGAAGTTACAACCTCATCTTTAATTTCATCATTGCTCATCCATTTAAATGATCGATGTAAATGTGAGTGGCTGCCAATTTCCCAGCCATGTTCTGACAGGGTGAGCAACTGAGATTTAGTTAAATGCATTGTTTTATTTACACCAAAAGTAACATCCCAATCATTAGTCTTGCCAATATATCCGCTTATGGGGAAAACTATGCCTTTAAGGCTATATTCTTCCATAATGGGAAAGGCGTTTGCATAGACAGATTCGTAACCATCATCAAACGCTATGGAAATATGTTTATCCTTTTGAGTGGATTGGTTAATATTGGCAATATATTGAACATGTTTTCTGAATTTATCTGGATGAATAATATTCAATCCAACATGAAACCCAGACGCTATACTATGGTAAGTGAATATTAAGGGATATGAATGCTTATGCAAACACATCATGCGGAGGTGTAAACGGCATATCAAATGCATCGGCAACACCCTCATGCGTTACCGATCCTTTAAAAATATTCAATCCTTTTAATAATGAAGGATTACTTTTAAAAGCTGTTTTATACCCTTTATTTGCAAGAAGTTTAATGTATGGGTAGGTAGTATTTGCCAAAGCAATAGTAGAAGTAAACGGTACTGCTCCGGGCATATTTGCTACACAATAATGTATAATACCATCAATCTCATAAGTTGGATCAGCATGTGTAGTAGGTTTACAGGTTTCAACGCATCCACCTTGATCAACTGCAACATCAATTATTACAGAGCCTTTTTGCATGAGAGACAACATTTTTTTTGTCACTAAATTTGGAGCCTTTGCTCCCACTACAAGTACACTACCAATAAGTAAATCAGTTTTAGGCAACATATCAATTATTGTATGATGATTTGAATACAGAGTAAAAACATTAGGCGGCATAATGTCATCCAAATACTTAAGTCGAGATGCATTAATATCCAAAATATAAACCTTGGCGCCAAGTCCAGCTGCTAATTTAGCAGCGTTCATCCCTACAACGCCACCACCCAAAATAGTGACAGTTGCAGGCTCTACTCCAGGCACCCCGCTCAGGAGTTTGCCTATGCCCCCCATATTTCCTTCTAAACATTTTGCCCCATTTTGAACCGCCATTCGTCCCGCCACTTCACTCATAGGGGTTAGCAACGGCAATTCCCCATCATTGTTTTGTACTGTTTCGTAGGCAATGGCAATGGATTTAGAATTAATCATCCCGGTGGTTAAAGATTCATTGGCGGCAAAATGGAAATAGGTAAATACAATTTGATCTTCACAAATCATCCCATACTCATCTGGTTGGGGTTCTTTCACTTTTATGATTAAATCAGCTTTTTGAAATATTTCAGCGGGAGATTTAATTATTTCGGCACCGGCCTTTGCATAGATTTCATCACTGAAACCGCTGCCAGAGCCTGCCTGGGACTGTACGAGTATTGAGTGACCTGCCTTTTTAAGATCTTCGACTCCAAATGGAATAATGGAAACTCTGCTCTCGTTATTTTTTATCTCTTTTGGTACACCTATTACCATGAGCAATTTACCTATGTAAAGGGACTATATGCTGGTATTATCCTTTTTGGAACTTCTTCCTTTTCTCAGGAGGTGAATAGTTGTCAGGCTTTTCAATGAGAGCTTTCATGCTGAAGTCCAAACGTTTAAGGTCATCAATTTTGATAAGTTTTACTTTAACCTGATCACCAATTTTAACCACATCTTCAACCTTTTTAACATGTTCCCAATTCAATGCAGAAATGTGAACTAAGCCCTCTTTCCCTGGTGCAATTTTAACAAATGCACCGAAATCCATGATGCGAACAACTTCAGCATCATAAACTTCCCCAGGAACGGGTATAAGATTATATGAATCCAAGATGCGAACTACCGTATCGATATAATCTTGATCTTGTCCCATGACAACACACATGCCATCATCTTCAACGCTGATCTCGCATTCATATTCTGCGCTTATGGCTTTTATGTTTTTACCGCCAGGACCAATAAAATCTCCGATTCTATCTACCGGTATAGATGATTGTCCAATTTTAGGAGCATGGATAGATAGTCTGTCACGGTGTACTTCAAGCTCTTCTTTCATCACATCCAAAATATGGATTCTACCTTCTTTGGCTTGCTGTAATGCTTCCCGCATAAGATCAATGGGAAGTCCATCTATTTTAAGATCCATTTGGATTGCAGTAATTCCATCTCGTGATCCTGCTATTTTAAAATCCATATCACCTAAATGGTCTTCCGTACCCAATATATCCGTTAAAATGGCATAGTTATCCTTATCTTCCATAATCAATCCCATAGCAACTCCAGCTATTGGTGTTTTTACGGGCACACCAGCATCCATTAGACTGAGAGAAGCGCCACAAACAGTAGCCATGGAAGAAGAACCATTTGATTCAAGAATTTCTGATACCAATCGAATGGTGTACGGAAACTCTTCAAAATCGGGCAGTGATGGTTTTATTGCTCTTTCAGCTAGATTTCCATGTCCGATTTCTCTTCGACTTACACTGAATTTGGGCCGTGCCTCACCCACACTAAATGGCGGGAAATTATAATGAAGCATATGTTTTTTGTAAGTGAATCCTTCTATATTATCCAACATTTGCTCATCTCGTTTTGACCCTAGAGTTGCAATAACCAATGCTTGAGTTTCTCCTCTGGTAAAGAGAGAAGATCCGTGAGTTCTGGGTAAAACAGATGTTTCGATTGCAATATCTCTAACTGTTTTATAATCTCGTCCATCTGCACGAGTTCCTTTCAGGGTCATGTCCCGCAGATCAAGACTGATTTTATCTTCGATATAACTTTTTATTGCAGATTCATCATCTGGGAATTCTTCTGATAATTCATTAACAATCAATTGTTTAAAATCACGGATACCATCATATCTTTCTGCTTTTTCTCGAGGCGCATTTAAATCACTTATTTTTCCTTCAATAAGCTTATCTACCGCATCATTAAGGGCTTGATTCACTTCTATCTCAGGTATCTCCCGTTTGGCTTTACCACATTCGGCAACCAATTCTTCCTGTAATTTAACTATATCTTTAATTGCTTCATGGCCAAACTCGATTACAGCAAGAAAGTCCTCCTCACTAATAAAATTAGCTTCCCCTTCCACCATCACAATAGAATCTTTAGTTCCAGAGATAATAATGGATAAATCACTTTCTTCCATTTCAGTGTTGGTTGGGTTAATTTTGAGTTCACCATTTACTCTTCCTACTTTTATTGAAGCTACAGGACCATCCCATGGAATATCAGAGATTGCTAAACTAGCAGAGGCTCCAATTGTGCCTAAAATATCTCCATTATTTTCACCATCAAAGGATAAAACACTTATAAATACCTGTGTTTCATTATAAAACCCTTTGGGGAATAATGGTCTTAATGGGCGGTCTGTTAACCTGCATCCAATAATTTCCTTTTCTGATGGTCTGGCTTCACGCTTGAAAAAGCCGCCAGGGATTTTACCAGATGCGTAAAATTTTTCACGGTAATCAATTGTAAGTGGAAAGAAGCCTCTGTCGGATTCAATTCCCTTATTTGCAGTGCTTGCAACCAGTACAACCGTTTCACCATAAGTTACTAATACAGACCCGCTGGCTTGTTTTGCCATACGCCCTGTTTCAATAGTCAGTGTCTGACCCGATATTTCAATACTTTTCTTTATCATTATTTTCCTTTTTTTTTATTTTCTTATTTTTAATTTTTCTAATATATTCTTATAACCATCAACATTATTTTTACGCAAATAATCTAATAACCGTCTGCGTTTTGAAACTAAAATGACCAAACCACGACGACCACTATGATCTTTTTTGTTTTGCTTCAAATGGCTTGTAATATTTCTTATTCTTTCTGTAAAAATCGCTATTTGAGTTTCCGTAGCACCAGAATTATTTTCATTTTCACCAAATTCTTTGGTTAATGCTTCTATTTTTTCTTTTGTTACTGACATATTACTCCCTATGTATTTATGTTACTAATATGATAGACAAATTTGACGATCTAATTCGAGTTGTCTCACTAATTCTGTCTTATTGCCATATTTTTTTTCTTTTCTAATAAATATTTTGAAAGTTACCTTAATTTTCTCATCCAATAAAGACAATGCATCTTCGGTTATCAAATGAACCTCGATAACATTTTCTCCACCATCGTAAAATGTGGGTCGATTCCCTATATTACACATACCAGGATATGTCTTATTGCACACAACAGCATCAACACAATAGGCTCCCTGTCCCGGAATAAGTTGATTTTGGATTTCAGGTTGAATATTAGCTGTTGGGAATTCTAATCCTTTCCCTATCCCCTCACCCTTCACCACAACACCGGATATTTCATACTCCCATCCAAGATAATTATTTGCGGCTTTAATATCACAATTCTGGATATGCTCTCTTATTTGAGTGCTACTCACAGAAATATCATCAATTGTCAAGGGTTCTATTACATGCATATTGAAATTATATTTTTCACTCTGCTTTTTCAGGAATTTTGCATTACCCTCGCGTTTGTTACCGAAATGATGATCATATCCAATAACAATATCTTCGGGATTAAAATACTCAATAATAAAACTATCCATAAAATCTTTGGCTGTTATTTTTGCAAACTCCAAATCAAAGGGAACCAACAATACATAGTCTATCCCACTTTGTTCTAATAATTCAAGCTTTTTATCAGTATTTGTTAATATGCTCCAATTTTTCTGCACATTCGATTGTAAAATACTTTTTGGGTGGGGATCAAAAGTTATAACCACGGAGGGGATATTTTTTCTGTCAGCTTTCAATTTAACATTTTTTATAATCTCCATATGACCTCGATGCATTCCATCGAAAGATCCAATAGTCAAAACTGATTTATCTAAATGAGGTATTGTATTTAGGTTCTTGCAGATAACCATTCCGGAAAGTCCTTTAATTCAATACAATTATTTTCATCAAATTCACCAATGCGCGTTCGTACCAATTTTACAAGATGTCCAACTGTGTTTAATTCATCAGCAATATCTTTAGCCAAAGAACGAATATAAGTACCTCTACCACAGGTTACTTTTAAGGTAATAGTATCCTGCGAGAATTGAATTAAAGTTATATCATATATATTAACTGTTCTCTTTTCACGTGGTATATCAATACCTTTTCGAGCATATTTATAAAGAGGCTGCCCATTTACCTTAAGTGCTGAAAACATAGGTGGTTCCTGTCTAATTTCACCAATAAATTTATTCAATACATCATTAATTACTTTTTCAGTAAGAAGTGGAACATTGGCTGTTTTTACTATTTTTCCTGTGGGATCAAGCGTTTCTGTTTCTACACCTAATTTAATTTCAGCAAGATACTCTTTTTCTTTATCCATGAATGTTTCAACTATTTTGGTATATTTCCCAGTACATAGCATCAGCACGCCTTCGGCAAATGGATCTAAAGTTCCAGCATGACCTACTTTAGCAGGCTTAATTTGACCTCTTATTTTTTTTACCACATCAAAAGATGTCCAGTCAACTGGTTTCCAAACGGGTATTATAGCATCAATCATTTTTACGAATCTTTTGTAATAGGCTGTCTATATGCTGAGCGTGTTCAATTGAATCATCATAATAAAATCTCACCTGGGGAATAAATTTCAATCTGAGTTTATTGCCAAGGTGAAAACGAATCAGGTTATGTTTAGATATAAATATATTTATTACATCTTCAACTGGTAGTTTATTTTCCAGAAAGCTTAAGTAGATTTTTGCTATTTTGAGATCTTCAGTTACATTCACTTTTGTAACTGTTAGAAGTCCTGCTTCCGGGATAAATATTTCAGATATAAAACAATTTGCAAGAATTTGTCTGATCTCATCCCCAACTCTTTCGTGTCTTTTATACGGTTTGTGAGAAGATGTATTTATGCTAAACTCCGTTTTATTTCTTTAATTTCATAAACTTCAATAATATCACCCTCATTGAAATCTTTAAAACCTTCTACTCCAATACCGCATTCGTACCCCTCAGTTACATCTGCCACATCCTCTTTAAACCTTTTGAGGGAGGTTAATTTTCCGGTGTGAAGTACTTCCCCATCCCGCTTCACACGTAATAATGCATTTCTAACAACTCTTCCTTCTTTTATGTAACAGCCTGCAATAACACCAAGTTTTGGTATTTTAAATTGCTCACGCACATCAGCATATCCCAGAGCTTTTTCAACTTCTTCCGGTTCTAGCAGGCCTTCTAAGGCAAGCTTGACTTCCTGGATAGCTTCATAAATAATTGAATAATTACGAATATCCACGCCAATAGATTTAGCCATCGTTTTCGCTTCGGGAGATGATTTTACATTAAATGCAATAATAATAGCACTGGATGCTGCAGCAAGTGAAACATCGCTTTCCGTAATCATGCCAACAGAACGATGAAGAATTTTTACGGACACTTCATCCGTTGAAAGTTCCATTAGAGAACCGCTAACTGCCTCAATTGATCCATCAACATCACCTTTGATAATAATATCCAATTCTCGGACTTCACCACTTGATATCTTTTTACCGATTTGGTCAAGGGTTATTTTTCTAAATCGGCGATGTTCAGCCTCTCGGGTTAACTGTGCCCGTTCAGTTGCTATTCTTTTAGCTTCTCGTTCATCTTTAAATACGGTGAAAGTATCTCCGGCTTTAGGCACTTCATCAAATCCTAATATTTGTACAGGATCCGAGGGATAAGCTTGTGTCAGTTTTTGACTTCGCTCATTCATCAATGCCCGCACTTTTCCAAATTGATTGCCGCAAACAAATCCATCGCCTTTGAAAAGAGTCCCTTTATTAATTAAGACAGTGGCAACTGCCCCAAGCCCTTTATCAAGGCGAGATTCAATCACGATCCCTTTTGCTTCAGTTTTCTGATTCGCTTTCAGTTCTAATACTTCTGCTTCAAGTAATATTTTATCTAATAATTCTTCAACGCCTTGTCCATTTTTAGCAGATATCTCCTGACATTGATATTTACCACCCCATTCTTCAACTAAAATATTAAGTTCACCTAAAGATTTGCGGATTTTATCAGGATTTGCATTTGGCACATCAATTTTATTGATTGCAATAATAATAGGAACTTCTGCCGCCTTTGCATGATCAATAGCTTCTTTAGTTTGCGGCATAACATCATCGTCAGCAGCAATTATTACAATTACCAAATCAGTAACTTGAGCCCCTCTCGCCCGCATGGCAGTAAAAGCAGCATGTCCGGGAGTATCCAAAAATGTTATTTTTTTCCCACTATCTAATATTACCTCATACGCACCAATATGCTGGGTGATTCCACCAGATTCTCCAGCAACTACATTGGCATCTCTAATAAAATCTAAAAGTGATGTTTTTCCATGATCAACATGCCCCATTATTGTTACAACAGGAGCACGCTCCATAGCATTCTTGATATCTTCTTCAGTATCTTCTTCATGACTGGTTTTCTCTTCTTCAAATTCAGTAACCGTTTCTACATCAAACCCAAATTCATCTGCAATCATGATGATATTATCCATATCCATTCGCTGATTAATGGTCACCATCAGCCCCAGCCCCATACAGGCCATTATCACTTCTTGAACCGTTACATCCATGGATTGTGCCAGTTCGTCAACCGTAGTAAATTCAGGTACCTTTATGGATTTTACAATATCAGAAGTTTCAACATCAATATTTTTTTCTTTTTTCTTACTTTTCTTTTTTGAAACACTTTTTCCAAATTGGGGTAATGGCTGCTTTATTTGCGGTTTACTTGCATCACCTTTCCCTTTTGGAGAACGCCTTTTGGTTTGATTTATTTTATCAGCTATATCCTGGATGCTGATTTTCTTTAATTTCCTGTGTGGAGGAGGAGCATGTTCGGTTGCAGATACTTTGGTCAACTTAATAGTATCATTGGTGTTTTTTTCTGATTTAGCTGTATCTAATTTCGTCTTTGCCTCGGTAGAACTATTTATTTCAGGCTTTACAGTTTTTATTTTTGCTTCAGCTTTTTCTTTATCGGCAACAGTCTTCTTTTCTTTTGTAAGTTTATCTGAGGCATCTTTCAATTTAGCGGATAATGCCAATTTTTCTTCATTAAGTGAGGTTTTCAGTTTTCGAACAGGTGGCTTAGCAAGAGTACCGGCGAATGCTGGATCTTCAATTTCTTTTTTATGAATTTTTGATACAACTACCTTTCGTGCCTGTTCTTTTCGATGGCGCTCAATTTGCAGTTTATCTTTAGAAAATTCAAGCAAAATTTCATCGTATGTTTCAGGTGTTACGGGAGCCATATGGCTATCGACTTCAGTACCATGATTCTTTAGAAACTGGATTATTTCCAAATGGGAAATATTCAGCTCTTTTGCAATTTGAAAAATCCGTTTTTTCTTAGCAACCTCAGGCATAATTAATCGTTATTAACCTCCTCTAATATCGATTCTTCTGAGTCAGATACCTCTGTTTCCCCTTCTTCTTTCTCAACACTTTTTGCCTCATGAATTGCTACAGCTTCTAAAATTATTGCTGTAATCTTATCCACAGTTTTTTCTCCAAATCCTTTCAGCGTTAATATATCTGCCTTCGTTGTACTAAGAAAGTCTTCGCTGGTATATATTTCACTTTTAGCCAATACTTCAATATGGTTTTTTGCAATTCCCTTAATCTCATCCAGATAAAGAGCCTCTTCCTGTTCGCCTTCATACTCAGATTTTTTAACTGCATCAATTGTATATTCGGTGACACTGGAAGCCAATTTTATATTTTGGCCATTTCTGCCGATGGCGATAGGCAATTCTTCATCTTCAAACACGGCAACCACATAAGGTCTTTCTTCATCAATATAAAGATTAATAGGCTTTGCAGGCGCTAAAGCTCGGGAAATAAGAATTTCTGGTTTATCGCTCCAATTAATAATATCAATTTTCTCACCATTTAATTCTCGTACAATGGACTGAATTCTACTTCCCCGCATTCCAACACACGCACCGACAGCATCTACACGGCGGTCAGAAGAGTACACCACAATTTTACTTCTATCTCCAGGAGCACGCTTCACAGCTTTTACTTCTATAATTTCATCCTCAATTTCAGGGATCTCTTTTTCAAATAATCGTTTTAAGAAAAAGTCATCACTTCGGGAAATGATAATTTCAGGTCCTCTGCTGGATATTTCAACATTGGTAATAATCCCTCGAATAGTTTCTCCCCTGCGAAATCGGTCATTTGGAAGTTGCTCATTTTTAGGCATAATGAATTCCGCACCATTTGCAGCATGTACAAAAATCTGGTCACGCTGTATTTGATGCACATTACCAACAACAATTTCACCAATTTTACTTGAGAATTCATCAAAGACAGTTTGCCGCTCAATATCTCTAATTTTTTGTACCATATATTGCTTAGCAGTATTAATTAATCGTCTGCCGAAACTCTCAGGACTTAAAATATTTACATAAGCGTCTCCAACTTCAAGATCATCATACTCTTTAATTGCTTCATCAATATGGATTTCTATTACTGGATCCATTACGGTGTTTACAACGGTCATTTCCTGGTAAATTTCAATTTCACCTTTTTCCATGTTTACAATTACGCTGAAATTTTCTCTTTCCTCACCATATTTTTTATAGATGAGAGCCATGAAGATATCTTCAATAATCGTACTTAAATTGGTACGATCAATATTTTTTTCCTTCGCCAGCATGGAAAAGGCTTCAATAATATCCTTATTAATCAATATATACCTCTGTCTTAATTTTAGCTTTGATTTGTCTATAAAAAGAGAAAGTGGGTTCATGCCCCACTTTCCGCTACTTAAAATTTATGGCAATATTCTTGTTTTTTACAAGAATTATATCCCCATTTTTTGCTTCGTGTAAGCTATCAGTTCTTCAGCAATATTTTTTTCATTAAACCCAACATCTTCATTATCAATTATTACTTCTAATGTTTGCAGGGCCTTTTCATAATTATTCTGCGCCAATAAGGTAGCAGAAATGTCAAGCTGAAATCCGGCCTGAATTGGATTCCCTTCCGCAATATTTTCAGCTTTCTGGAAATATTTTAATGCAGTAGAAAAGTCAGCTTCAGTAAGTGAGATATCTCCCTGAAGTTTATATATAGCAGCTAAAACATGAGGATCATTAATAGAACCATCATTTTCATTTAAAAGTCTTTTTGCTTCTTCAATATCATTTTTTGTCATGGCATCATTCAATAAATAAACTAACGATTGAGCAGCTCCAGGTGTGTTGGGGTAATCTGCCAATACTCTCTCAAATTTTACAATAGCTTCATCTAAATTTCCATTAATAAAGATATTTTGAGCTCTTCCGGCTAAATGGGAAGCACTTTCCATTTTAATATTTCCGGTGTGGTTATAATAGCTTAATCCGCCAACAGCAAGAACAACTACTGCTAAAATTTGAAGTACAGTACTGGTATTTTCTGAAAAGTATTGTACACCTTTAACTATATTTTCACGAATCGGATCATGTCTTAATTCTTCTTTTTTCATTTTTTCCCTTTTGTCATGTCCGTAAAATTAGGCAAGTATATATTTATTAAGCAAATAGGGATTTGTGTTTAGAGTGTGGTAATGAGATCCAAAGCTCATCAATAATAACAAAATGGTGAATAATGGTGAAATGTTAAAGATGAATGAATATATGGTCTCCTTGCATTCTACTACTCACTATTTATTCTACTGCTAGTACCCTCGTCCCGAATCGAACGGGAAGCCTTTCGCTTAGGAGGCGAACGCTCTATCCTATTGAGCTACGAGGGCATAATATAATTATAAATGATCAATTAGCATTGTTTATTTAATTAACTTTTTCCCACTCTTCTACAATTGATTTAGGGATTGGATAGCTGAGGAATTTAGCTCCGTCATCCATCGC
>Ga0207991_1002027_pt1 | contig 11722 bp, 9 predicted proteins | sample ETN07SmetaG_FD_185786 | JGI IMG/M metagenome (GOLD analysis project Ga0207991, IMG submission 185786) | Marine microbial and viral communities from oxygen minimum zone, Eastern Pacific Ocean - ETNP2014F14-07SV275 (SPAdes) (version 2) | ecosystem: Environmental > Aquatic > Marine > Oceanic ... | reverse complement strand
TATTTTTGTTTCTAAACCTTGATGTGGTTGCAATTAAACAATCAACTTTTTGTACAGCTAATTCCAAATTTTCATAAACCTTGGTATTTTTTATGATGTCTTTTGCACCAACAGATGTGGCTAAAATTTTATCATTTGGAAAAATAGGTTTTGGATTAATTACGATTAGTTTTTTAAAGCAAAAATTTTTCAAAGCTCTAGCGGATGCACCAATATTTTCTGATAATTGAGGTTTGTGTAAAATAAATGAAATATTATTAAAAAACATTAAATGCTTGCCGGCGCATTATCTTTGAATAATTTATAATCCAGACTATCAACGAGAGCTTTGAAAGAAGCATCAATAATGTTAGTTGATACACCGATTGTAAACCAGTTTTTTCCTTTTGAGTCAGTACTTTCAATTGAAACTCTTGTTATGGCTTCTGTTCCAGTGTTTAATATTCTAACTTTGTAATCAACTAATTTAAGATCCTTAAGATACTTTGAATATTTTGCCAGTCTATCCACATTATTTCTGATTGCATTATCTAAAGCGTTAACTGGACCGTTTCCTTCGCCTTCACATATAATTTTTTCTCCATCCACTTCTAAATGTGCCTTAGCTGTTGAAACTATTTTTCCAGCAAAATTTTTTTTAACTGTCACATCATATTCTTTAATAGAAATAAATCTTGGTATTTCTCCATTAATTCTTCTTGCTAAAAGCTCAAATGATGCATCAGCTCCATCGTAACTATAACCTATAAATTCTCTATCTTTAACTTCTTCCAAGAGTTTCTTAATTTTAGGATCATTTTCTTTTATATTCACACCAATTGTTTTAAGTCTTGATATAATATTTGATTTCCCTGATTGGTCAGAAACTACAATGTTCCTTGTATTCCCAACTTCTTCAGGATCTATATGTTCATATGTTTTGGGATCTTTTTGAACAGCTGACACATGTAAACCTCCTTTATGAGAAAATGCAGCAGCCCCAACATAGGGCAAATGTTTATTTGGCTTCCTATTTAATATTTCATCTAAAAGTCTGGAATATTGAGTTAGATTTTTAATGTTGTTTGGATTTATATTGGTTTCAAATTTATTAGAAAAATCTTTTTTTAAGAAAAAAGTTGGGATCAGTGACATTAAATTTGCATTACCACATCTTTCACCAAGCCCATTAATAGTACCTTGAACCTGTCTAACACCAGTTAAAACAGCCGCCAAAGTATTTGCAACAGCATTGCCAGTATCATTATGTGCGTGTATTCCTAAATTTTTTCCTGGTATTTGCTTTAAAACTTCACTTACAATTTTAGATATTTCATGAGGCAATGTTCCTCCATTAGTATCACATAAAACTATCCATCTTGCTCCTTGAGCGTAAGCTGCTTTAAGACAAGATAGTGCATATTTTGGGTTATTTTTATAACCATCAAAAAAATGCTCTGCATCAAACATAAATTCTTTTTTTTGCTCAACAAAGTGTTTTGCACTTTCGCTAATATTTTCTAAATTTTCGTCATTAGAAATACCTAAAGCAACATCAACATGAAAATCCCAAGATTTACCAACTAAACAAATCGCAGGTGCTTTTGAGTTAATAAGGGCTGATATACCAGGATCATTATCTGCGCTTCTACCTGTTCTCTTAGTCATTCCAAAAGCTGTTAGTTTAGAATTCTTTAACTTAAGTTTTTTTTGAAAAAACTCAGTATCAGTATGATTAGCTCCAGGCCATCCACCTTCAATATAATCTACGCCAAGAGCATCTAAAGCTAGTGCTATTTTTTCTTTATCGTCAATAGAGAAATCTACACCCTGAGTTTGTGCGCCATCTCTAAGCGTGGTATCAAATATATAAAGTTTTTCTTTACTCATTTAAATTTCCAAACAGTTTTACCATCTTTATCCTCTATTAAAACACCTTTGTCTAAAAGTTCATTTCTAATTTTATCAGCCTTTTTATAATCTTTTGAATTTCTAGCTTTATTTCTCAAATCAATTTTTTTAAGAATATCTTGTTCAGAAATTAAAGACTTTTTCTTTTTAAATTCCAACCATTGTTCTTTAGACTCGTTTAGAAGACCAATAAAATTACAAGCTGAAACAAATATCTTTTTGTCATTTTCATCACCTTTATTTGCTTTATCAAAAAGAAAGTGTAGGTTTGCAATATAACCAGGTGTATTTAAATCATCATATAAAGGTAAAAGCATATCATCTGGAATTTTTAATGGAGTTTTCAATGATAAATAAACATCATACCATTTTTCAATAGTATTTTTACAATCATTTAAAAGTTTATCATTCCAATCTAAAGGTTGTTTGTAATGAGCGCTCATCAAAGCAAGTCTTAAAACTTGACCGCTAAGTTTTTCCTTAAAATCTTTTATTTTTAAAATGTTGCCTTGCGATTTTGCCATTTTCTCATTGGACATAGTAATAAATGCGTTATGGATCCAATATTTAGCAAATATTTTTGTATCATTGACGCATCTTGATTGAGCAATTTCATTTTCATGATGTGGAAAAAGTAAATCTATTCCTCCTCCATGAATATCAAATTCATTACCTAAAAATTTTTTTGACATAGCAGAACACTCCAAATGCCAACCAGGTCTACCCTTTCCCCAAGGAGAGTTCCAAAATGGTTCTTTGTCATTAGAAGGTTTCCATAAAACAAAGTCTGCTGGATTTATTTTATTTTCAGAAACTTCAACTCTTGAACCTGCTATTAAATCTTCTAGTTTTTTATTTGATAGATTTCCATAATCTTTAAATTTACTAACTTCAAAATAAACATGTTTCTTATTTTCATAAGCAAAACCTTTATTGATAAGTTCAGAAATCATGTTAATCATTAAATCAATATTTTCAGTAGCCTTAGGTTGTTGAGATGGATTTTCACAATTTAAAAAATTACAATCATCGTTAAAGTTTTGAATTATTTTTTTAGTTAAATCTGAAATTGTAATATTATTATCTTGTGATGATTGAATAATTTTATCATCAACATCGGTAATATTTCTTATATAAGTTACTGCTTTTTTTCCATATTTACATTTTAAAACTTTGAATAAAATATCAAAAATAACCAAAGGTCTTGCATTACCAATATGTGGATCATCATAAACAGTAGGGCCACATACATACATGCCAATTTTATTTTTATCTATAGGAACAAATTTTTCTTTTTTGTTGCTTAGATTGTTTGTTAAAAAAATATCTTTATTCATTATTCTAGAAATATACTTTAATTTTAGATTTGTGAATCTAATTGATTAGTTGGGAATCTTACATACTGGAATTGATTCCATTTTGTGCAAGTTTAATTTTCTTATTTTTTCATATTTTTCACGATTTGATGAATTAGGATTATTTATAGCTTCTTCTAATTCCTTATAACTCAATCCTAATTGATCCTCATCTGTTCTACCATCGACCCACAATCCATCTGTTGGTTCTGCATCAATAATCTCATCCAATATTTTAAGTTCTCTACCTAGCTCCCAAACTTCTGTTTTTTTACAATCACCAATAGGAGATATATCCACACCGCCATCTCCATATTTTGTGTAAAAGCCTACTCCAAAGTCTTCAATCTTATTGCCAGTACCTACTACTATTCCCTTATTAGCCGCTGCAACTTGATAAAGAGTAGTCATTCTCAATCTTGCTCTTGAGTTTGCCATTCCATGTTCATTGTAAAATTTAGATAGGCTAGATTTAAATGTTTCAAATAGTTTGTCTAATTCCAATGTATGAACTTCAACATTTTTAAAATTTTTAATTAGCCATTCTTGATGTTTAAGACTTAGATCGTACTGATTTTTTTTTTGTTTAATAGGCATTGATACAACTATAGTTTTTAAACCAGTCATTGCACTTAACGTACTAGAAACGGAAGAATCAATTCCACCAGAAATACCAATCACTAATGACTCTGCTTTGTTTGGCATTTCATTAACATAATCCTTTATCCAGTTACTAATAAAAGTTGCTTTTTCAGATGGTTTCATATCTTTTAAAATTTAAACAATATTGTATTTAATACAATCGTTTATGATGCTGCTTTAATATTATTTTTTGAATACAAAGCATTTTTCTTAATTTCATCTGAAATTAAGAACGCTAATTCTAATGCTTGGTTTGCGTTAAGCCTTGGATCACAATGAGTATGATATCTATGAGATAAATCTCGATCAGATATTTTTTGTGCCCCTCCAGTACACTCAGTAACATCTTTGCCTGTCATTTCAATATGTAGGCCTCCTGCAAAACTACCTTCACTTTGATGACAAGAAAAAACATTTTTAACTTCCTTCACTACATTGTTAAAAGGACGAGTCTTATATCCGGTTATGGATTTAATTGTATTACCATGCATAGGATCACATGACCAAACAACATTTAAACCTTCTTTTTTTATAGCTCTAATTAATTTAGGTAAAAACTTATCTACATTATCATGCCCAAATCTTGAAATTAATGTAATCTTTCCTTTTTCATTTTTTGGATTTATTGCATTACAAATTTTAACAATTTCATCAGGCTTAGATGTTGGACCACATTTTATTCCAATCGGATTTTCAATTCCTTTACAAAACTCAACATGACCTCCATCGACTTGTCTTGTTCTATCACCAATCCACACAAAATGAGCTGAAGTATCGTGATATTCTCCTGTAGTTGAGTCTACTCTTGTCATAGACTCTTCAAAAGGTAATAGCAACGCTTCATGAGAAGTCCAAAAATTTACTGTTTTTAATCTTCTGTTAAAATCAGAATTAATTCCACATGCATCCATAAAAGCTAATGCATCTGCAATTTTATCTTCAAGTTCTTTAAATTTTTTAGCTTGTGGGCTTTTTTTTATAAATCCTAAGTTCCAAGTATGAACCATTTTTAAATCTGCAAAACCACCGTGAGAAAATGCTCTTATAAGGTTTAAAGTTGATGCTGACTGAGAATAAGCTTTAAATAATCTTTTCGGGTCAGGTACTCTTAGTTTCTTATTGAATTCTATACCGTTTATGTTGTCTCCTAAATAACTAGGTAATTCTACACCTTCCTTTATTTCGGTTGGTGCGCTTCTAGGTTTTGAAAATTGTCCTGCAATTCTTCCTATCTTAACAACTGGCAATGATGCAGAATATGTAAGAACTAAAGACATTTGTAACATCAATTTAAAAGTATCTCTAATATTGTTAGGATGAAATTCAGCAAAGCTCTCGGCACAATCTCCGCCTTGAAGCAAGAATCCTTTTCCATCTACAACATTTGCTAGTTGCTCTTTTAAATGTCTTGTTTCTCCAGCAAATACTAACGGTGGAAAATTTTTAATCTTCCCAAGCACCATATCTAGTTCTTTTTTATCTGGATATTCCGGAATATGTTTTACAGGATAATTTCTCCAGCTATTTATTTTCCACTTTTTCATATGCAACTCTAAGATGTATTTATAGATTAATTAATTATAAAGTAAATTTCTTTTTTAATAATCTTTATTTATTCTACTGTTACTGATTTTGCTAAGTTTCTTGGTTTGTCAATGTCACAATTTTTTAACAAAGCAACATGATAAGCCAAAAATTGAATTGGAATTGTTAATAAAAATGAACTCAATGTTGAATTAGTTTTTGGTATTTGAAATTTAAATCTAATGTTTTCATTCATTGTTGTAGAAGTATCATCGGTAATCATAATAACTTTTCCACCTCTAGCTATAACTTCCTGCATATTTGAATTAGTTTTCTCAAAGTATTTATCTTTAGGTGATAAAACTATTACTGGCATACCATCCTCTATCAATGCAAGAGGTCCATGTTTCATTTCGCCTGCAGCATAACCTTCAGCATGTATATATGATAATTCTTTTAGTTTAAGGGCACCTTCCATAGCGATCGGGTAAGAATAGCCTCTTCCTAAATACATGGTTCCTTTTGCGGTTATAAAATCTCTTGCAATAACTTGAACATCATTTTGTTTTGCTAATGTTTCTTTAATCAAATCTGGTAATTTTATTAAATCTAAAACCATTTTTTTATAATTATTTACATCAATGTCATTTCTTTCTTTAGAAATCTTTAAAGTTAATAAATAAAGCACTAGCATTTGTCCTAAAAAAGCCTTTGTTGAAGCAACTCCTATTTCTGGTCCTGCATGGATGGGTAAAACAAAATCAGCTAATCTTGCAATTGAACTTTCTACGACATTTACTATGCCGCATGTTTTAACTTTATTTTTTTTACATTTTTCCAGTGCAGCATAAGTATCTGCAGTTTCTCCAGACTGAGAAACAAAAATGCAAAGATCATTGATGTTTAACTTTACATTTCTATATCTAAATTCAGAAGCAATGTCAGCATCTACATCTATTGAAGTAAATTCCTCAATCCAATATTTAGCCATTAAACATGAGTGATAAGCTGTGCCACAACCAATCAATCTAATTTTATTAATTTTTTTTGGATCAATTGGTAAATTATATATATTTATTTCATTGCGAGATTTATCTAAATATTCTTTTATACATTTTTTAGTAGTAAGTGATTGTTCGTCAATTTCTTTCGACATAAAATCTTTAAAATCACCTTTATCAGCTACATTATCGTCTTGTGATAATTGAAAAATTTCCTTATTAATTTTTTTTTTTTGGGAATTATAAAATTCTACTTTTTCTTTATAAAGTAAACAAAAATCTCCATCCTCTAGATAAGAAATTTTATTAGTCATTGCTTTAAGCGAATATGAATCAGATCCTATAAAATTTTCATTATGACCATAACCTACCGCTAAAGGACTTCCTCTTCTGGCTCCAACTACAACATTATTAAAATCTTTAAAAATTACTCCTAAAGCAAAACTTCCTTCAAGTTTTTCTAGAGTTTTGTGAATACAATTTATTAAATCTTCAGATTTTAAAAAATCAGTTAATATTATTGTAATAACCTCAGTATCTGTCTGTGATTTAAAAGAATAACCTTTTTTAATATATTCCTCTCGCAGTTTATCTGAATTTTCGATAATGCCATTATGAACAACGGAGACTACTTCAGAAGAATGTGGGTGAGCATTTATTTTGTTTGGTATTCCATGAGTTGCCCATCTAACGTGACCTATGCCTAGATTTCCACTTGAAGGTTTTTGAAAAAGAATTTTTTCTAAATTATTAACTCTTCCAGAGCATTTCTGTTCATTTATTTCACCTTTACTAATAGTTGAAATACCAGCTGAATCATAACCTCGGTACTCTAATTTTTTTAAAGCCCCTATTATATTTGCTGATACAGATTTATTGCTAACAATTCCAACTATTCCACACATTATTTTTTTCTTTTGTAGTTTTTAATTTCAACTTGTGAAGATCTTGTTAATGCTAATGATTTATTTCTAACATTTTTTGTTATAACCGATCCAGCTCCAATAACACTATTTTCATTAACAGTAATTGGAGCTACTAGAGATGAATTTGAACCAATAAAAACATTATTTTTTATTTTTGTTTTGCTTTTTTTAACTCCATCATAATTACAGGTAATAGTGCCAGCACCAACATTTACTGAATTTCCTATTGTTGCATCCCCAATATAAGACAAATGATTAATTTTTGATTTTTTTCCTATTTTGCTTTTTTTAACTTCTACAAAGTTTCCAACTCTAGATCCTACATGTAAAACTGTACCTGGTCTTAATCTTGCGTAAGGTCCTAAATTAACATTGTTTTCAATTTTACTATCTTCTAAATGGCAAAAAGAATGAATTCTTACATTGTTTCCAATTTTTACTTTTTTCCCTATTACAACATAAGGTTCTATAATTACATTTTTTCCAATTTTAGTATCTTCTGAAAAAAAAATAGTTTCTGGGCCTATCATTTTAACTCCTGACTTTATAAATTTATTTCGAAGCTTATTTTGAATTTTTTGTGAATTTATTTGTTTCATTTATAAAAATCTTTATAGTAAGTGTATCATTATTTTAATTCACAAATTGTTTCTTAAAAATACTTTATAAATGACTCAAAAATACACAATTTTATTTGATTTAGATGGAACATTAGTTGATACAGCGCCAGATTTAATGAAAGCTCATAATCATGTTATGAAAAAATATGGATACAAAACTAAATCAACAGAAGAAATTAGAAATTTAGTAGGTAAAGGCGCAAGTGCTTTAATTGGTAGATCCTTATGGGGTAGTGCAAAAGAAGAGTTTGGAAAGATTGAAGATAAAAAAGTTAAAGAGGAAATGGTAAACGAGTTTATTAATTTTTATGGAAATAATATTCTTAATGAAAGCACTCTAATTAATGGTGTTGAAAATTTCCTAAAGTGGTGTAATGAAAAAAAAATTTCACTGGCAGTGTGCACAAACAAACAAGAACATCTAGCTGTAGATTTGTTAAAAAAAATAGGTATTTATAAATATTTTGAATATGTAGCAGGATCGAATACTTTTAATTATTGCAAACCTGACCCAAGGCACGTAACAAGCATTATTGAAATTTTAAATGGAGATATTAAAAAAAGCTTAATGATTGGTGACAGTGAAACTGATGCTAATGCTGCAAAGGCAGCATTAATACCAATGGTGTTGCTTGAAAATGGATACACAGAAAGAAATACTAATGATATTTACCATAATCATTTAATTAAAGATTTTGTTGGTATAGAAAAAATAATATCTCAATATTTAAATGATTGATTTAAATCTTTTTTTTGCTTTAGTTAGTTTCTATTTTGTAATGTATGTAACTCCAGGACCTAATAATGCTATGGTTCTGACTTCTGGTCTTAAATTTGGTTTTGCTAAAACTATTCCCCATATGTCAGGAATTACAATTGGTCATATTTTACAGTTAATTTTAGTTTGTCTTGGCTTGGGAAAAATTTTTCAAATAGTTCCTGAAATTCAGCAGGTGCTTAAAATAATTTGTGCAGCCTATCTATTATATCTTGGATATAAAATTATAGGTTCTTTTAGTAAAATTAAAGAAGACAATTCTAGACCTTTAAAATTCCATGAGGCAGCATTATTTCAAATTGTAAACCCAAAGGCATGGACTATTTCAAGTATGGCTGCCTCTGGTTTTTTACCAAGAGATGAAAATTTAATTTTTTCTATTTTATATATTGCGGCAATTGCACTAGTCATTTGCCCATTATCAATATCTCCATGGGCTGCTTTCGGTTCATCAATTAGAAATTTAGTTAAGAATAATAAACTAAAAGCATTAATTGAGTATTTTTTAGCATTTTTACTTTTAATTACAGCCATTTTGATTGTAATCCAAAAATAATTTATTATTACTAGTAAAAATAATTTAAGGAGAAATTTTGATACTACATAAAGTAAAGGTCTATCCTTCAAAAATTAATTTACCTAGAAAAAAACAACTTGCTTGGAAAATTGCTGAAGTTGCTAGTGACAATGCAAAGTTAAACAAAAATGCTGTTGAAATGGCTATCAATAGAATTATAGATAATGCATCTGTAGCCATAGCCTCATTGAATAGAAGACCAGTCATAGCTTCTAGAGAAATGGCTTTAAGTCATCCAAAGAAAAAAGGTGCAACTCTATTTGGTGTAAATTCAAAGCTAAAATTTGATTGTGAGTGGGCTGCATGGTCAAATGGTACTGCAGTAAGGGAACTTGACTTTCACGATACTTTCTTGGCAGCTGACTATAGTCACCCAGGTGATAATATTCCTCCACTTATAAGCGTTGCTCAACAAAACAAAAAAAATGGTTTAGATCTTTTAAAAGGAATTATTACTGCTTACGAGGTACAAGTAAATCTGGTAAAAGGTATTTGTCTGCACAAACATAAAATAGATCATATTGCACATTTAGGACCAAGTGTTGCTGCTGGTATCGGTTCAATGTTAAAGTTAAAGACTGAAACAATATATCAGGCCATACAACAAGCGTTACACACTACAATATCAACAAGACAGTCTAGAAAAGGAGAAATTTCTAGCTGGAAAGCTTATGCGCCTGCGCACGCTGGTAAGCTAGCTATAGAAGCTGTGGATCGTGCAATGAGAGGAGAAGGAGCTCCTAGTCCAATTTACGAAGGCGAAGATAGTGTGATTGCAAGAATACTTGCTGGTAAAAAGGCATTATATAAAGTCCCATTACCAAAAAAAAATGAGTTTAAAAAAGCAATTTTAGAAACTTATACAAAAGAATATTCTGCTGAATACCAAGCACAAGCGTTGATAGATATTGCAAAAAAATTAAACAAGAAAATTAAAAATTTAAAAGATATAAAAAAAATTGATATATATACTAGTCATCATACACATTTTGTAATTGGAACTGGTGCAAATGATCCTCAAAAAATAGATCCCAATGCTAGCAGAGAGACTTTAGATCATTCAATAATGTATATTTTTGCCGTAGCTTTAGAAGATGGTAATTGGCACCACATAAAATCATATACTAAAAAAAGAGCAAACAGAAAAAGTACTATTAAAATTTGGAAAACAATTAAAACGCATGAAGATAAAAGATGGACAAAAAAATATCATGACCCTAATCCAAAAAATAAATCTTTTGGAGCAAAGGTAATTGTTACAATGTCTAATGGCAAAAAAACAATAGAACAACTAGATAAAGCAGATGCGCATCCATATGGATTACGTCCTTTTAAAAGACAAAATTATATTAAAAAATTCTTAACTCTTACTAATGGCATTATAAATAAAAGAGAAAGTTCAAGATTTTTAAAAGTTGTACAAAATTTAAAGAACTTAAAGTCAGGAGAATTAAATAAATTAAATATTGAAGTAAAAAGAAGCCAAATAAAGAAAAATTTAAAAAAAGGAATTTTTTAGTGCATTTTGTTAAAAAAAAACCAAATGAGAAAAGATTAGACTTTGTAAACAAGCTAAAAAAAAATAAAATTTTAAGAGTTCCTGGAGCTTACAATCCTTTAACAGCAAAACTTATAGAAGAAATTGGGTATGATGCGGTTTATGTGTCAGGAGGAGTGATGGCTAATGATCTTGGTTTTCCTGATATAGGGCTAACAACATTGGAAGACGTAAGTACTAGATCTTATTTGATTTCTAGAGTTACAAATCTACCCACAATAGTCGATATAGATACAGGATTTAAATCCTGTGAAAAAACTATTCAAACTTTCGAAGAGTTTGGAGTTGCCGCTGTACATTTAGAAGATCAAGTTGCACAAAAAAGATGTGGTCACTTAGATAATAAGGAATTAATTTCTACAAATGAGATGGTTAATAAAATTAAAGAATGTATCAAGGCTAAAAAAGATGAAAATTTTAAAATTATTGCAAGGTCTGATGCAAAAAGTGTCGAAGGGTTAGATAAAATGATTGCTAGATGTAAAGCGTATATAGATGCAGGTGCTGAAATAATATTTCCAGAAGCTCTTCAAGATGAAAAAGAATTTGAAACAGTTAGAAAAGAGCTTAATTGTTATTTATTAGCTAATATGACTGAATTTGGAAAATCTAAATTATTCAACTATAAAGAGTTAGAAAACTTTGGGTATAATATTGTAATTTATCCAGTAACAACTCAAAGATTAGCAATGAAAAATGTTGAGGATGGATTGCGTGTCATTTTTGCTGATGGACACCAAAACAATATTATTGATAAAATGCAAACTAGAAAAAGATTGTATGAATTAGTTGAATACGAAAAATATAATTCTTTAGACGAAAAAATTTATAATTTTAGTACCGAGGGACAT
>Ga0207991_1002025_pt1 | contig 11725 bp, 8 predicted proteins | sample ETN07SmetaG_FD_185786 | JGI IMG/M metagenome (GOLD analysis project Ga0207991, IMG submission 185786) | Marine microbial and viral communities from oxygen minimum zone, Eastern Pacific Ocean - ETNP2014F14-07SV275 (SPAdes) (version 2) | ecosystem: Environmental > Aquatic > Marine > Oceanic ... | reverse complement strand
ATAAAAATGATAGTTTAATATCATTAACAAAACTATCAAAAAATGAACTAGATAATACATTAAATGATTATATAAACAAAATAAAAAAAGAAAAGAAAAAGAAAAAAGTCGAACTAAAAGAAAGTTTAAATTTTTATGATGAAGATTCTAAAATCATAACAACAACTAATAATTCTGTTTGGTATTTTAATAATAGGTCAATTATTAATAGAGGAAAAGATGAATTCTATAGCAAATGGGGAGATAGAGAGCTAACCGATAACTGGAGAGTACAATCAAAAATCATATTCGTTTCAAATAACGAAAAAGCAATAAAAATAGAAAACAATTCAATCATAACTTCAGAAAAAAGAAACATTGAAACTATTAATAAAGAATATTTAATCTCTCTATTGCCATTTAAAATTGAGGATAAAAAAATTCTATTAAATGAAATTGAAAAATCTTTATATGAGCTAGGAAAAATTTATATTCAAAATCTAAATGAAGTTAACAAAGGAATAAAAACATATACTCAATTAATAAATAGGTTTTCTGAATCAAAATTTTTACCGGATGTATTATATCAACTATATCTACTCTCTGAAGAAAAAAATTATTATAAAAATTATATAATAGAAAAATTTCCTGAATCAATTTTTGCTAAGCTAATTATCAATCCTAATTATGAAATAGATGAATTTGAAGAGTATAATTTATTACTTGAATTGTATAAAATATTATATGAAAAATTATTATCAGAAAAAAATGATTATGTAATCAGACAAATTGATTCTTTAGAAATACTTTACAAAAAAAATGAATACTTTGAAAACTTATTACTTCTAAAATCAATAGCTAAAGGTAAAAAATATGGAAATTTTACACTTCAATATGAATTAAAAAAATTTTTAAAAAATTCATTACTTGCAAACACATCAGAATATGCTAATTCATTATTAAACTCTGCTAAAGATGTACAGAAAAAATTTATTTTCTCTGGACTACCAAAACTTGTAAAAGAAAACGACTATAAATTTTATTATATAATAATAAACAATGATAAATCAGATCTTGTTTTTAATATAATCAATAAAATTATCAAAGAATTAAATGTACAAAACGTCGTCTATATAGATGAGTTTATATTAAAAGAAAATTTTGAATTTTATGCTATATCCGAAACAAATTGGCAAGATTTAAAAAAAATAGAAAAAAAATTCAATGATTATGTTTTAAGCAAAGAGTCAAAAGTAAATGCTAATTTTGTAATAGGAGAAACAAATATGAATATTCTATTTGAAGCAAAGAATTTTAATCATTTTACAAAGTTTTATAATAAATGAGTTCACTAAAAAAAATTATAAAAACAACATGGATTATATCTACATTATCAATTATTATTTTTGTGTTTGGATTTTATTCAATAAAAATTGATCTATTTGGATTATTTGGTGGAATGCCAAGTCTACAAGATCTAGAAAAACCACAATCAGAATCATCTTCAGAACTTTATTCCAATGATACAATCTTACTTGGAAAATATTTTAGATATAATAGATCTCCCATTAAATATCATGAATTATCAAATGAACTCATCACAACTTTATTAGTAACGGAAGATATAAGATTTTACAACCATTCTGGAATAGATTTTAAAGGTCTTGTAAGAGCAACCTATGGAGTATTTAAAAACATAATTACTTTAGGAAGTAGTGGATTAGAAGGTGGAGGAAGTACAATCACACAACAATTAGCAAAAAATTTATTTAAAATAAGAAATGAAAGGAAAGGAAAATTAAGTAATATGCCTTTCATAGGATTAATTATATCAAAAATAAAAGAATGGATTGTGGCAGTTAAACTAGAAGAATTTTATACTAAAAATGAAATACTCTCTATGTACTTCAATACTGCTGAATACGGTAGTAATTCATATGGAATAAAGGTGGCTTCAAAAACTTATTTTAATAAGCTGCCATCACAAATTAATTACAATGAAGCTTCTATTATTGTAGGATTATTAAACAAGCCCACAAAATATAATCCATTTTATAATCCAGAAAATGCTATAAATAAAAAAACAGAAATTCTATATAATCTTTATAAATATTCTAAAATTTCAAAAATGGATTTTGATTCGTTAAGTGCATTAGGTGTAAACTTAACATATAAAGTTGAAAATCAAAATACAGGACAAGCCACTTATTTTCGAACTGTAGTAAAAAATTATCTTATTAATTGGGCAAAAAACAATAATTATGATCTGTTCTCAGATGGACTAAAAATATACACTACTATTGATAGTAAAATGCAATATCATGCAGAAAATGCAGTTGCAGAACAAATGGAAAGACTTCAAAATGTATTTAATAAACATTGGGATGGTAAAAATCCATGGATAGATGAAAAGGGATATGAAATAAAAGATTTTTTAAAAAATTCAATAAAAAGAACTAAGCGTTATAAGGATCTTTTAAAAAATAATAAGGGAGATACCACAAGGGTATTCGATATACTTAATGAAAAAAAAGAAATAAAAGTATTTAGTTGGGATCAAGAAATTGATACTATTTTCAGTGTAATGGATTCTTTAAAATATTATAAAAATTTCCTTCAGGCAGGATTCATTTCTATAGAACCAAAAACAGGTCATATAAAAGCTTGGGTTGGTGGTATAAACCATAAATATTTTAAATATGATCACGTTAAACAGGGTAAAAGACAACCGGGATCCACTATAAAACCAATAGTTTATGCTGCAGCGATAGATAATGGTTATTCTCCCTGCTATCCAGTTGTTGATGCTCCTGTTGTTTTTGAATTACCTGGACAAGATCCCCCGTATTGGAGACCCGACAATCATAATGGTAAATGGACAGGTGAAACTATGACTTTAAGAAAAGCCATGGCAAAATCTGTAAATTCTATTACAGCATTCATAACCAAAAAAATTTCTCCAAAAACGGTAGTAGATTATGCTAAAAAGCTTGGCATTAAAAGTAAATTAGATCCTGTTCCTGCTATTTGTTTAGGTGCAGGAGGAGATGTTTCATTATTTGATTTAGTTGGTTCTTACAGTACGTTTATTAATAAAGGAATATGGACTGAACCATTTTTTATTTCTAGAATTGAAGATAAGTATGGAAATTTAATTCAAAAATTTATTCCAACTAAAAATGAAGCTTTAAATGAAGAAACGGCATTTTTAATGCTACATATGTTAAAAGGATCAAAAGAAGAAGAAGGAGGAACAGCAAGAGGATTAAATCCTGAATTAACCATAAATAATGATGTTGGAGCAAAAACAGGAACAACACAAAATGCTTCCGATGGATGGTTTATAGGAGTAACTCATAACCTAGTATCAGGAGCATGGGTAGGAGGGGATGACAGAAGCATTCATTTTAAAAATTGGACTTATGGACAAGGTGCAAGAACTGCAATGCCTATATGGCAACAATACATGTTAAGTGTTTATAATGACTCTACAATAAATATTAATAAAGGTAAATTTGACAAACCATCAAAAAAAATAAGTATAGAAATAGATTGTTCTGTATATAATAATGATTTGAAAGATGATTCATTAAATGTTTTCATTGATAAAATAGGTGCATCAGACATCTTCTAAGCAATGAAAGAAAATATTAATAAAAACATCCCTAAACTACCAGGCATCTATAAATTTATAAATCATCAAAACAAAATTATTTATGTAGGAAAATCTAAAAATTTACATGATAGAGTAAGAAGTTATTTTAATAAAAATCAAAAAAATAGAAAAGTTTCGAAAATGGTAAATGAAATAAACCAAATTTCTTACATTATTTCTGAAAATGAACATGATGCCTTACTATTAGAAAACAACTTAATCAAGGAAATTAAACCAAAATATAATATTTTATTGAGAGACGATAAAACTTTTCCGTATATAGTCATTTCAAAGGAGCCTTACCCAAAAATATATAGTTCAAGAAAAATTAATCCAACAAAAGAAGAAGTATTCGGTCCTTATACTAATGTTAAAGGAATGAAAAAAACACTTTCAGTTATTAATAAACTTTATAAAATTAGAAACTGCAATCTAATTCTAAATAAAAGTAATATTGAAAAGAAAAAATTTAAAGTATGTTTAGAATATCATATTGGAAATTGTAAAGGCCCATGTGCTGGTCATCAAAAAGAAAAGGATTACATTAAAGATATTCAAGAAATAAAATCCATTCTTCTCGGAAAAAATCAGAATCTTATTAACAATCTTAAAAAAAAAATGAAATTTTATTCCCATAATTTAGATTTTGAAAATGCACAAAAAGTAAAGGAAAAAATTAGCACTTTAAAATCATATAACAATCAATCCATAATCGTAAATCATAAATTAAAAAATTTAGATGTGTTTGGTATAGATAAAGACAACTTCAACTACTATATAAATTATATGAAAATAAATAACGGCATTATATTAAGTAGTGAAACATTTAAAACAAAAAGAAAATTAGAAAAGGAATCTGATAGCTTAAGACAAATTATTTTTAATGTAAGAAAAAAACATAATACCCATGAAAATAATATCATAACAAATCTTAAATTAAATTATTCAAAATATGATGGAATGAAAATATACTACCCCAAAACAGGAGATAAGAAAAAATTGATTAACATGAGTTTAAAAAATGTTCTTTTTTATAAAAAAAATACAATCAATAAAAATGAAATTAAAAAATCAAGAACAACAAATTTATTACTAGAAATCAAAAAAAAATTAAATTTAAAAACTATCCCATCAATCATTGAATGTTTTGATGTCTCAAATATGCAAAATTCCAATATTGTTGCTTCTATGGTTTCATTTCTAAACGGCAAACCAAATAAAAAAGAATATAGAAAATATAAACTTAAAAATATAAATAAATCAAACGACTATGAATCAATAAAACAAATTGTATATAGAAGATATAAAAGAATATTAAAAGAAAAAACCTCATTACCAAATTTAATTATTATAGATGGTGGTAAAGGGCAATTAAGCTCAGCTATTACTGCATTAAAAAAACTAAACCTATACAACAAAACAAATATTATAGGTATAGCAAAAAAGTTAGAAGAAATATACTTTCCAAATGATTCTATACCAATTTTACTAAATAAAAAATCTGAACATCTTAAATTCATTCAAAAAGTTAGAGATGAAGCACATAGATTTGCAATATCTTATCACAAAAACTTAAGAAGCAAAAATTTTATAAAATCTGAGTTAGACAATATTTTTGGGATAGGAGAAAAAACTAAATTTAAACTTTTAAAAAAGTATATCTCCATAGAAAAAATTAAAAAAATTAAATTTGAATATCTTGAAAAAGAAATTGGAAATAAAAAAGCAAAAAGTATTATAAAATATTTAAAAGAAAAAAATTAATATTCCCAGAGATTAGACTCCCATTCCATTAAATCCTGTTCAACCTGAACGCTAGCCATAATACCATTTTTTCTAGATTTTGCATAAAGCTCACTAACTCTAATATCATCTGAATTTGCTATTTTCACAATAAGTCCTTTAAATAATCTCAGTAAAAAAGCATCTGCTAAATTTTTATGTTGAGCAATATTTGTTTCATTAAACCATATTGCTTCTTTTGGCATAGATTTAAATAAATTATATAAATCAATAAATCTAAATGAAGCAATTGGTTTTTCAAATCCCCCAAGATTAAAAAAGCTATCCCCTGGAAGATAAAGACTAATGGCTTGGATATCAAAATAAATTCTAGAATGAATTCTATCAAAGTATAAATCTTCTCTTATTTCAATAATATTAAATTCTCTTTTTGGAATAAACTGTGGCCCAGTTTCTTCTTCTTCTTCCACTGCAAATGGGTCATCATCTAATACAGCAAATGGGTCATCAAATCCTGCATCAGTAAATTCATCTTCTTCCTCCCCTTCATCTTGAGTAATTCTTTGTAAAAACTCTTCGCGACTCATAACATTATCATCATTAACAGAATCATTTAAATAAGGTATTAAAACACCCCTCTGAACACCTTCAATAAGTATTTTAGAAAGTTCTCGATTTCTAGCAAAAAAGGGTTTGTTCTGTTTTTCTCCAAGATCAACTCTTCTCCATAATGTTTTTTTCCAAAGCAAATAAGATTCATGCACTTGCCTTAATGAAAGTGGATTATATCCATCAGAAACTTCAGCTTGAGAATAAGTTTCATCTACAGATGTTAATGATAATAAAATAAAAAGTACGAATATCTTATTTAGTTTACTCATAATATTAATTTAATGGAATTTTTATAACCCTTCCAGTAAAATTTCTGAAATTTTCAACATCTCCCCTAAAATTAGCTCTAGCAACTTGTTTAATTTCTATAACAATTAAATCACCCTTTCTTTTACCAGCAAGTTTTGTTAAACTAATATTTTTACTTGTTGACCTAATCCTTGAAACACCCCTATTTGCCCTAACTAAACTAATTTCTGCTTCTCTAACCTGAAATCTTGCATCTTTTGGTAAAAATGCAGCAAAACTTTCATCTGGAATTGCATCAAGTGAAAAACTTGCAGTATTAACTGGAATACCTTTTATTAAATCTATTTGTTTTCCTTTTATTCTAGCTTGTATTTCCGGAGCAGGAATTTTTCTTACTCCAAAAGACTTTGTTCCAAGAAAATTACCAGCATTACTTACATTTAAATCTACTTTAGAAGTATTTGGAATTATTGTTATTTCACCTACTCCAGACCCTCTAACTAAATCCCCCCCTGTAACAGTAAAACTAGGATTATAATCTGAACCTAATGCAGGTACTCGTACTTGAATTTCATTTCCACAATTTAAATATAATGCTTGAACAGATGCAGACTGTATTTGGATTACTGGTCTTGCAACATAATAATCAATAGTATCAACAAATGTAGTATCCTTACCACCAGGTAAAGTAACACTAATAGCACCAATATAACTTTGTTGAGATAATCCATTTTTATCGTATCTATCTCCTTTAACGGTAAACTCATAATAGCCTCTTCCATTAGTAACATCTAATGTATCGCCATTTGCTGTCATAATTGGAACTATAGCCGAAGATGCTGCTGATAAAAATAGTTGTGCTTTATATTTGGCTCCAGCTGCAACAACTCTTTGTTCAGGTAATATTGTCAACGATACAACATCAAACTTTAAATCTGCAGCTCCAACCGAAGCAGCTAATTTTTCTAATGCTTTAATTTCTAAATTGATTAAATCGCTCTGAAGTTGACTAATACTTGCCAAACCACCAACCATCGGAGTATTATATCCAAAATTTAGCTCTTTAAATGGCAAATGCCTATAACTTTCATCGTCCCTATAAATATCAATTTCAGATGCATCTCTAGCAAGTTTATTGACACTAGAAGTATCCTCAAAAATTTCTTCAGCAATAAAAGTTGAAAAATTATTTAATCTTATTTTTAAAGTATCCCCATTACCTAATTTTACCATAAACCTAGAAATTGCATCCGTATCTGTATAGCCCTTGTATTTGCCATTACTATCTTTACCACCTGTCATATTAGCTATAGAGTCTTTAACTTGATTCATATACCTTAGAAGTGCACGAGCGTTAGCTCTGACTTGTTCTGCTTTTTCTAAAACTTTTAAATCTTCAGATCGATTTCCAGAATCATCAACAGCTGCTCGAATAGCCTCTACTTTATTTATATTATCCGTTACTTTTTCAGCATTAGTATTCTCAAAACTTTGGTTTATTAACACAAATTTCTCAAGAACAGCAGTATCGACATTAAGAGCCAACATGGCAATTAACACCAGATACATCAAATTGATCATTTTCTGTCTTGGGCTCATGTGACCACCTGCCATAATTATTTGGTTTTAATTTATTTTACAACTAAAATTTTATTTGTGCATAGCATCATACATACCACCATAAACCTTATTAAGTTTATTCAAGTTATTTGTAAGTGATTCTAACTCAGCACTAAGCTTCTCTGCTTGAGCAGGAGTTGATGCCATTCCTTTAGCAGAAGCTGTTATTGCACTCGCTGAAGAAACAATAGCTTTCAAAGATTCTGATGCAGACTGTAAATTATTTTTGTATTGATTAGTCAATGCAACAGCTTCTTTTAAATTATTGGATGAACTAGCCATATCCTTAGCTGCAGATGAAATTGTTCCATATGAAGTATTTACAGATTTTAAAGATTCACTAGCACCTTTTATGCTTTCAGTATAATCTTTAGTCGCTACAGATGCGTCAACGAGATCATTTACATGCTTAGTCTGTTCTGCAAGCTTCTTTAAACCAATACCAACACTTCTTAAAAGCTCTGGTTCGATTTTTGCATCTTTCATCATAGCATCCATATTTGCAGTTGGAGATCCTGATTTGCCATCTGGAGCTAATTGAGGATAAACTTTACTCCAGTCTGTCTCATGTATTGTTGGTGGATCAAAAGCACTAATTGTAAAAATTATCGCCTCAGCTGATAATCCTACTATCAACATTGCATTTGCAAATGGCCAATGTTGAAGTTTAAATAAAGCTCCTAATATTACAATTGCCGCACCAACTCCATAAATGAAGTTCATATTATCTTCATTCTGAATCCATGCTAAAAGTGGATTTTTTGATTTTTGTTTTGTTATCATCGTATTTAATTAATTATTCATGTACTTAAATCTAATATTTTTTTACTAAAAACCATCTAAATTTCTTCCTAAGTGAGGTAAAGCGGTTCTAAATCCAATAAAAGCTCTAGTAGAATCTTTATATTCAAAAGTTCTTGTAGAAACTTCAATAAAAAAAGCAATATCTTTCCATGAACCACCACGGATAACTTTTTTATCATTTGTGTCATCTCTATAAATAGGATTTAAATCCCATACTGTAGGATTATAAGCAACTAAATAAGCATCCTCACACCATTCAGCAACATTTCCAGACATATCATACAAACCAAAATCATTAGGAAAAAATACTCCTACCGGTGAAGTGTAAGCATATCCATCATCAACATAATTTCCTCTTCCAGGTTTAAAATTAGCAAGAACACAACCTCTTGAATTTCTTGTATATGGATTTCCCCATGGATATTTAACATTATCTCTACCTCCCCTTGAGGCATATTCCCATTCTGCTTCAGTAGGTAATCTAAAAGATGGAAACGGCAACAATCCTTCTTCTTCTCTAAATGAATTTAAAAAATCTCCTCTCCATTTTGTAAATTCTTTTGCAGAAGACCATGAGACACCAACAACTGGATACGCATCAAATGCGGGATGAGACCAATAATATGCTAATAAAGGATCCCCATAATGATGTGTGAAATCACTTGACCAAACAGTAGTATCTGGTTTTAAACTTTCAATAGTTAGCCCTTCAGATAGTTCATAGTCTGGATTATCCTCCAAGTATTGAATAAATTGTCGATACTCATCATTAGTAATTTCAGTATCATCCATATAAAATGCGCTAATAGTAACTTGTCGATTAAAATTACTTTGATCAGCTTGAATATTTTCATCTGCCTGTCCCATATAAAACCTACCCGTTGGAACATAGACCATACCATACTGAGATGACATCTCAAACCCATCTCTATCGGTTGTTCCAACTAATTGTCCACGAGGATTTTTTTTACTTGCTCCTCCTCCAAATAAACTACATCCTCCAATTGCTATTACAAGAAGAAAATACAAAAAAGAATAAATGCTATTTTTATTGTTTATCATATAATGACTGCAAAGTTATGATTTAACTTTAAAATATCGAAATTATTGTTTCGAATGATAAATATTTAGTTTGGTACTTGACAAATATAATAAAAGGTTGGATTTAATTATAAAAAAACTTTTTTTATCGCAAAATGAAATTAATATATAAATCTAGGTGTTCGAATTGGTTTCTTAAGCTGTGGTGTAGGCAAGTCATATCTAAATATAATCTCATGTGAAGTTGCTGACTTTGCACTAACATTATTTGTAACATAATCAAAAGCATAACCAACAAATAACTTATTTTTCTTTAAAAACTTATATCCCAAGAACAGCACAACAGCTTCTTCATAACGATATGAAGTTCCAAAATTAAATTTCTCTTTATAAGTTGCCAAAGCACTTACATCAAATGTATAAGAAATTAAATCCGTTCTAAATAACAAATATGGTTCAACAAATAAGTCTCTATCTACAAAAATAGTATATTTCCCAAGAAATGTGACGTTTGTAAATTCTTTATTAACTAAATCTTTTAAACCAAAATTAAATGATGGCTGAGATATATTTTTTACTCCTACGCTTAATAATAATTTGTCACTAAAATACGAAACCCCAAAGGCCACATCTGGTTTTGATTGTGTTTCTTTGCCACCCACATTAAAAGGATCTGAAGAATCAACAAATATTAATGAACCAAAATCAAGGGTAGTACTCTTAAAAGATGGAGATAAACTAAAACTTATAAATGAATTTCCTATTTTTTTCTTAAGACCAAAATAAGGCGAAAAATTAAATGATGATTTTGGTCCCAAATCATCAGAAATAAGATTCAATCCAAAAGAATATACTTTATCTCTACTTTTCATATTAAGTGATAATATTTTTGTGTTTGGCGAATTTCCATTATTTCCCATTTCCCAAGTAGATGTATAATTTAGCCATTGATTTCTATATATAAGAACAACATTATTATTTGTATTTATAGAAGATAAACTCGTATTAACAATTGATGGATTAATTAAGTAAGTACTGAAATATGGCTCTTGTTGAGCATAAATAGGATTAACAACACTAAAAAAAAGTGTTATAATAAATATTTTTTTTAATAACAAATTTTTTTTCAAAATTATTTATTTGATTGTTTGATGTATAATTCAATAGCCCTTGTCATCGATGGAACATTTTTCATAGGAGCCTTAATATCTAATTTTAATTTATTTGCTTTAATTGCTTTACCAGTATTTCTACCAAAACCAGCAATTCGAGTATTATTTTGTTCAAAATCAGGAAAATTTTTAACTAAAGAATCTACTCCAGAAGGAGTATAAAAAACCAAAATATCATAAAAAACTTTTTTAAGTTTTTTTAATTGGCTTGGCACTGTATTATATATAATAGCTTCTGAATAAACACAATTTTTATCTTTAAGAAATTGAGATATCGTATCTCTAGTAATATTAGAACAAGGAAATAAATATTTCTCATTAGGAAATTTCTTCATTATTTCTTTCATAGATAAAATTAATTCTGCGATAGTTCTGGTTCCAATAAAAATCTTTCTTTTTCTAATAACGATATATTTTTGCAAATAGTTTGCAGTTTGTTCTGAAATACAAAAGTATTTCATATCTGTAGGTATATTAATATTCATCCCTTCAGAAATCCTAAAAAAATGATCAACAGCATTTCTACTAGTAAAAATTATTGCTGTATGATTTAAAATATTAATTTTTTGTTTTCTAAATTCTTTTATTGTAACTGGTTCTATTTTAATAAAAGGAACGAAATCTACTTTTAAATTATATTTTTCAGCTAATCTATGAAATGGTGTGTTAATGTCTTTAGGTTTGGGTTGAGTTACTAAAATTGTTTTTACATTATTCAATCTTTTCTTATCATATTTTATATCATTCATATATAAGGTTTTAAATATTTGCAAATTTAATTAATTAATTATTGAATGAGATAATATTAAGCTCCTATAATAGGAATTAGTTCTTTACTCAAATCAAAATA
>Ga0207991_1002022_pt1 | contig 11744 bp, 10 predicted proteins | sample ETN07SmetaG_FD_185786 | JGI IMG/M metagenome (GOLD analysis project Ga0207991, IMG submission 185786) | Marine microbial and viral communities from oxygen minimum zone, Eastern Pacific Ocean - ETNP2014F14-07SV275 (SPAdes) (version 2) | ecosystem: Environmental > Aquatic > Marine > Oceanic ... | reverse complement strand
TACCTACTCTGTTGTGGCCTATGATATGGGCGTGGAACCACCTTATAAAGTAACTTACCATCAAGTAGGGGTTGGTCAGTATGAAACTGTGATCGATACAAATTACTCAAATCCAGATAAATGGGCAGATCCGGATGGCTATGCTTCTATCCAAAATTCAAAAGGGACAACTATTTTAGATCGAAATTTTGTCCAGACTTATCCTGGTGTTACACCTGAAACCAATTTGAAGCATGTAGGTGTTGTACCAAATCCGTATTTCGTAAGATCAAAATTCAAAGAAACAAAACATTTAAGACAGATCCGCTTTACTAATTTGACAAAAAGTTGTACTATCAAAATATTCACCATTACCGGCGAACATGTAAGTACCATTGAACATGAAAGTGAAAGTTCCGGTAATGCATGGTGGGATATGAGAACTGTGAATAATCAGGAAGTGGCACCGGGACTCTATATTTTTCAAGTGATGGAAAAGGATGGTGTTAGCCAAGATCCATTTATAGGTAAATTTGCCGTTATTCGATGAAATATCTTTTAATTATACTTTTTTTCTCAACTATTCTCATATCCCAAACTAAACCTATCCAAGGGAGTGTTTTTGACGAAAAAGGAGATCCTCTATTCAATGTGAATGTTGTGTCGAAACCATCTAACACTGGTACTCAATCGGATGATAAGGGTGAATTTGTTTTTGAAATTCCCATCGGTGACCGACAAATAATTTTAGATCATATTGGATACGAAAAGGAAACATTAAATGCCATTCTTTTTAAAAATGGTACGAGCGTGACTTTAAATCCAAAAGTCCTAGAATTGAAACCGCTAGATGTGACAGGGACAGGGCGAGAACAGTTTAGTCCATTTGAAACGAAGAATAGTGTCATTATCCTGGATACAGAAGAATTGGCTGTCAGAGGATTTGTTGATATTGGGGATGCATTATTCTCGGAGCAATCTATCGTTATGAATGAAACGATGAATGGACAAAAGTCAATTTCAATTCGTGCATCAGCACCTGAAGAAATGATCTATCTCTATGACGGAATTCGCATCAATACCTTAGGCGATCCATTATTGGATCTGTCTATTTTTTCAGCATCGGGGTTATCCGGGATAGAATTGGTGAAAGGTGGACATGAAAAAGGACTGTCATCATCCGGCACTATTAATTTTATACCAAAATTGACTTATGGTTCTAGCGCATCATTCACCCAACAATTTGGAACTTACAACTATGGTGGATTTGATGGGTTTGGATCCATAGGCTCTTCACTTGTCTCATTAAATGGAGGCATAGGTGAAGGGCGATTCTCACAAATTTATGTTGATACTAAGATTGGGGATGCACTTACTAAGAAACCGGAAATAACAACGAGTCATCAGCGACAGTTTGGACATCTTGGCATTAAAAATGGTCATAACCTTGAATTTCGATTCATGGGATTCAAGAATGGGAAACAATTCCAAAATGATCGAACTGGCAATTCCGTTTCGATTGATATGGAAAACGTTATAGGGAAAATAATTCATTTAAGTCCAATAGGTGGAGAGATCATTTTTTTTGGATTATTTCAAAATAATTTAGGCAGTGAGTTAACGAACTTTTATACAATTAATAAGGAAGATTCAAATAATGGTTTTGGTTTTTCTTTTGAGAAACCCATTCGGAGTGCAGTGGCTAAATTTAATGGAGAAACTAATTATTTATCATCAAACTGGGATATCGATAGTTTAACTTTTATTACAAAAAGAGTTAATTCCATTTTTACCGGATCATTTGAATTGGTTCAACCAGAAAGGAACCAAGGTACTCAATTGAAGGATGTAAAGATAGTTTTAAGCAAGCATCTTATTTCTGATAAACCTGATTCATCCTTTGATGAAATAATGGATACGGAGACCTGGGATGAATCAAGCTCAATGTTTACAGGGTCAATCGTTAGTAACATGTCTCAAAAGCGAATCATGCTTTATACGAATCTAGGGAATGTATTTCGCCTACCTAGTTTAAATGAAAGATTTTCAAATCATATTCGTTCCACTAACCAGGGTACTATAGGGTTGAAGCCGGAATATAAAAAGCTATTTGAAATGGGGATCAAGATTGAGAATGAAAATGACATTGAAAAACCATACTATGCAATAAATATATCAGGATTTAATTACCACTATTCAAATAAGATAAAACAAGTCCAATTAACTGGTGTCCCCGTTCAGTTTCCAATAAATATCGGTGAAGCAAGGCTGTCAGGTTTTGACTCAAATTTGTCATTTAGTTCCAAAACAAAATGGTTCAATTTTACATCTTCCTACGCCTATTATTTTTTTTCTGATCCAATGGCATTCCAATTACAACCGGACAAAATGGTGCGAAATAAAATAACTTTAAAAATAAGATGGTTTCAACTAGATCTTATCCATCGTTCAGAAAGTCCCCGCCAAGTTACCTCCATTAATTCGGATGGCGTTAAAGATGATAATAGACTTGATGCGATTAAAACCTACGATGCCAATTTATCTTTAAAATTAAAGTTTCGAGATTACAAAGGAACAATCAGTTTTTCGGGTAAAAATCTGAATAATGAATCACAGAAATTGAATGGAATTTCCCTTTTTGATCAAAGATATTATCTGAATCTTGGACTTTCATGGAAATAAAGAACAAAACAATCATTTTCCTGTTAATCTCATTATTCTCCTGCACATCCAATCCGTTTTGGGATGACTCCGGCACAATAGAAATGAAAATAACTGGGAAGGTAATAACCGAGAATAATCAAACGAATGTTCCCGTTTCAGTTTGGTTGGAAACATTTGACCTATATACAACTACGGATTCCGTCGGTTATTTTTCAATTTCCATCAATAATTCTCAAACATCATACGGTAGTATGAATGGGCCTGTAAATCTATATCTCTATATTCATAATTATGAGTTGGATTCGGTCACTGTTTATTTTACCAATGGTATGTTTTCAAAAGAGCAGACCGATTTTTCTGAAGATGGAGAATTGCTAAACCCAGTGGAAATGAAAAAAATCTTATCAGGAGAAGTTATACTTCACTTTAATAAAAATTCAATTCAAACTCGGGATACCTTACGTGTGTCTTTTAATCTTGAAACCCATTCAGCCGTTTCAATAGATACCTACAAATACATTTTACAAGAGGATGGTTCTGATTTCCATTCGGGGTTATTTTTTAGGTCGCTGACAGATAATGAGACTGTTACTATTTATCGTTTCACTGGAACTAATCAATTTGGAAATAGTGTGGATGACCAATTACGAAATTTGGCCTATGAAAAGGATGAATCTATTACTTGGACATATTATCTGCTGAGTGATAGCCTAAATTTATCATCGGGCGATTATGAAGTATTGCCTTATCTATTAATCAGACACGATCAAATTCCCATTGGACTCATTGAAGCGCAAGGAGGAGACTCAGCGCTTACTTTATCGGCATATTTTTTAGATTTGCCATTTGATATTTTACCTGATACACTTCAAATCAATTAATCAAAGAATATTTGAATATTTTTATTCCAAGGATTTAAAGAGATGTCATAAGTTACTAGGCTTATTTTTATTAATTATTGGAGGACTTATGTCTGAAAACGTACACAAATTTACCGATCAAAATTTTGATTCAGATGTCTCTCAATCAAATATTCCAGTTTTAATTGACTTTTGGGCCACTTGGTGTGGACCCTGTAAAGCTATTGCGCCTGTGATTGATGAAATTGCAGGAGAATATAATGGTAAAGTCAAAGTTGGAAAGGTTGATGTGGATCAAAACCAAGATACTGCCATGAAATATGGTGTAAGAAGTATTCCCACACTTCTTATAATGAAAGATGGGAAAGTTGTAAATCAAATTGTTGGTGCTGTCCCTAAGGGGAATATCACTACAATGTTAGACGAAATTATTTAATTAGGAAACGAAAAGGGAAATGAAGCGGAAGGTCATTATTATTGGCTCTGGACCTGCAGGACTCACTGCAGCAATTTATGCGGCGAGGGCAAACTTAGAACCCCTCGTCTTCGAAGGCGCCCAACCTGGCGGCCAGCTCACCATTACAACGGATGTTGAAAATTATCCAGGATTCCCTGATGGAATCATGGGACCGGATATGATGGATGAATTCAGAAAACAGGCACAACGTTTTGGTGCTGAATGCTTATTTAAAACAGTGGATAAAGTTGATTTTTCTGAACATCCGTATAAAGTATGGGCCGATGGCAATGAATATTCCGCAGAAGCGATCATAATTTCAACCGGCGCCACTGCTCGGCTTCTTGGGCTCGAATCTGAGTCCGAATTGATGGGGCATGGCGTGTCAGCCTGTGCTACTTGCGATGGTTTTTTCTTTCGAGATAAAAAAGTGCTCGTAGTGGGTGGCGGTGATTCAGCCATGGAAGAGGCCACATTTTTAACCAAATTTGCGTCCGAAGTTGTTTTAATTCACCGAAGAGACGAATTTCGTGCATCCAAGATCATGATTGATAGAGCTTTGGCAAATCCGAAGATATCAGTTGAGTACAATTCAAACGTAGATGATATCATCGGTACGAAAGAAACAGGTGTTACCGCAGTCAGGTTGAAAGATACAATTTCAGGTGCAAAACGAGATGTCGTATGCGATGGAATCTTTATGGCAATTGGCCATATACCTAACACGCAATTGTTCAATGGATCCATCGATTTGGATAATGCAGGTTATATCATTACAAACTCAGATACTACTTATACTAATTTAGAAGGGGTATTCGCTTGTGGTGATGTACAAGACCATGTTTATCGACAAGCTGTAACTGCTGCAGGTACGGGATGTATGGCTGCAATTGATGCAGAACGTTGGCTCGAACAGGAAACTGAGTAATCGCTTAATATATTTTCCCTTTTCCTCATGGGCAAAAGCCTAAAAAGGAAAAGATAATGGCACAAACAAAAAGATTGATATTTAATGTCAATGGCTTGGAAAAATCCTATGGTTCATACCAGGCATTAAAGATTGGAAAACTCGAAATTCACCCTGGAACAATCTATGGTATTGTTGGAACTGTAGGCAGTGGGAAATCATCTCTTTTAAATATTCTTGCCGGTGTTGAAAAACAGTCAGCTGGTACTGTCCTGTATGATGATAAACCCTACCAGACAAATTGGTTAGGGAAGATCATTTCTCATGATGAAGTTTTCTATTCCAATAATTCTGAATTGGGTGCATCCAACCAAACTGTTTCAAACTATGTAGCACAAAAATTCGGAAAGAAAAAAAATGTGATAGAGAACAGATACTTTAATGGGGGAAGTTTCAGTAATCTATGGAGCCGGAAGATTGGAAAAATTTCCCAGGGTGAACGCCATTGGCTGGGGATGATCTTTGCCTGTGAAACAGATCCACGGATTTTATTGATTGATGACTATGGTGTATTTTTCAACACGAATATGGAAAAGGAATTCCGAAATCAACTTACTAAAATGAATCGAACTCTTGGTACGACACTTGTTTTGTCTTCACCGACTGATGTCCATTTGAAAAATTTTGCTTCCGTTTTGATCTATTTAGACAATGGACATATTTCTAAGATTAGGCCAGGAATTTCCAGGAAACCGCAACGGAATCAAGATAATCGAAGTAACAGGAACACCCGGAATCGTAGTAGGAGCAAAAATAGAAAGAGACAGTAAAAATAGTTTTATCGTTCAATGATTTTTACTAACCTTCCAAGATTAAATCATTCATCAGATACTAATAATGAACATAAATGTCACTTCACTCCTAAATTCATTTACTGATAAGCATATTCTCATTATCGGGGATGTGATGTTAGATAAGTATATTTTGGGAAGCGTCGATCGAATTTCACCGGAAGCGCCGGTTCCGGTTGTACATATTGAAAAGACTGATCACCATTCTGGTGGTGCTGCCAATGTGGCTCGTAATATTCACGGTCTGGGAGGAAAGGTAACTCTCATAGGATTGGTTGGGATGGATGACAGCGGGAAACAGCTTAAATCTATCCTGTCGGAGGACGAGGGAATCTCCTGTCAATTATTGGCCGAAGTGCAACGGAAAACCATTGTAAAAACCCGGATTATTGCCCAAGGGCAACAAGTGGTGAGGCTAGATCGGGAAAATATTACTGTACCGTCTCATGATACAATAGAATCTCTAAAACAGGCTATATCAAATTCGCTCGATGATATAGATGGCGTGATCCTACAAGATTACAATAAAGGTGTTTTTACAAAAGGTCTTATCCAATGGATCATGGACCAAACTCGTGAGAGATCTATACCTGTTTATGTTGATCCAAAAAAGCATCATTTTTCATTTTATTCTGGTGCTCGCTTGTTTAAGCCAAATTTGTCAGAATTTTTTACCGGAATAGATGATGAAACCGATTTAGAAAAAGCAGGCGAATCTTTTCGTTCGCAACACGGATTTGACTTGCTCATGGTGACGCAAGGAGAAAAAGGAATGTCCCTTTTTTCGAAAGATAAATTTTACCAGATTGCTACGAAAGCAAGGGCTGTTCATGATGTGTCTGGTGCAGGAGATACGGTCATTGCCACTTTTGCTTTGAGCGATGTATGCGGTTGCCCTCCAAATGATTCTGCCTGGCTTGCCAACTTAGCTGCTGGAAGAGTTTGTGAGGAAGTTGGTGTAGTCCCAATTGATACGAATTCTTTGATGGAAATTGTTAACCACCATCATGATTGAGTTTCAATTACATGATGTTTCGTTTCCTACTCTTTTTTCTATTTTTTACTCAACTTTCTCAACTGATCGGCCAACCCGATTCTCGGTTTCGCCCATTTGATTGGGTTTTGTACAGAGGCGCTGGTTCTATATCATCTATCACGGAAGGATTCACCTTTGCGTATATTGGTACTGAAATGGGTGGATTAAAACGGTTCAATTTATATAGTAATAATTTTGAAGAGCCTATTACTACTGCTCAAGGACTTAAAGATAATCAAGTGACAGCCACCCATTTTGATTTGGGTACAGGACTGATCTGGGTTGCATCACCGCACCACTTGCAATATTCATTCTCTAGAGAAGGTGATTGGTATGCCAAAGAACTTCAGAATTTAGGACTTTCACGGAATGACAGGATTAATCGCATTGGATCCAGCACTAATTATATTTGGCTTCAGGCAAGATCGTCTTATGTAAAACTGGATCACTCTTCCGGCATTTTAGTGGGGATTTATCCAACGCCGGACGAATTAGATATTCATTGGAGCAGTGGACAATATGTTGGGCAATCTAATCTTCATGAAATATTCATGAATTATTCTGCTATGGATGGTTGGATTCTTAACGGAGATGAGTTTATTGACCCTTTAGGTCGTAGGATAGAAATCACCACCGGCTTGATAGCACGTCATGGTAATGTATTTGCTGGCGGTGGAGATGGAACCTTTTTCCATGGTACAACAACCATGGAAACATTTTTCCCCTTGAAACTGGATATTTCTAATACGGATGTCGTTGGCTTATTCGATGATGGAAATGCCTTATGGATTGGGAGTTCTGATTTCGTTTCGTCCAAGGGCGTTTCATGGATAAACCCACAATCTAATGAATCCTTTGTTTATGAATTTGAAGGGACGATCAATATGAACCCAACTCCTGTATACTCTATACATGTCTCCAATGGTGAACTTTGGGCTGGTGGAAAGGAAATAATATTGGTTTATGATATGAAAGATGATTACTGGCGCACTTTAGGAGAGGAGCGTGGCGTACCATCTGGGGTAATTTGGGATGTTCATGGTGATTCCAGTTATATCTGGATAGCTTCATCTGTTGGCCTTCGACGAATTGAACGAGTTACTCAGCGAGAATCACCCATTGGGATTGAAAATCTTTTTTTTAATATCCCTATTTATGATATAGAAGGTGTGGATGATGATATTTGGATAGGTTCCAGATCAGGTGTATATGTATTTAACCAACAGAATCCCCAGATTAGGCAGGCAAAGGATATTGGCAGAAAAGATTTCCCGGAATTATTGAACCGAATTACAGCAATAAAAGAGTTTGAACGTGTAGTCTATGTAGTGTGTGAGATGGGTATTGCTAAATTTGACTTGAAAGAACGTGTTTGGGAACTTATTTTCCCGTCCAGTATATATCATGCAAAGACTGTCTATTCTCTTACTGTTAATCAAAAACATATTTTCCTAGGCACCGAAAACGGGTTGGTTCGGATCAATAAAAAAACAGGGTTTACACGGGAATATTCATTCCCTTTTATTGGACAGGTTAATGCAATGAATTTAGATGGGAAAACGCTTTGGCTTGGTTCATCTCAAGGTTTGGTAAAATTCAAATGGAAGAGAGATCTGTGATTAAAAATATAATTATATTCATGTTAGTTGTGTTAAGTAGCAACTTGAATGGACAAAGTATTGGGCGATCAAAAAAAAATAAATCAAATGTTGAAAAATTTGTTTTGGTCCCATTTGCGGAGGCGATCCATTCAGATTCAATAAAAATTGTCACTTTTATTGAAATTCCCTTTCTTGCACTTCAGTTTGTTAAAGAAGGAGATGAATTCAAAAGTGGATATCAGGCATCCATTGGAATAAAAGGGAAAAACAGTGAAGATTTAGGGCATCAGGTTTGGACAGATACCATCAAGGTCAGTGATTATTCCTACACAAAATCTGGTATAAAAAATCGAAAACATTATGCGAATATTACTATTCCTGTCGGTGGAAAGTATGAAGTTATTGGAGAGTTACAGGATAATGACACGCGGAAAAAGGGTATCCGAGTAAAGAAACTAAATTTTAAAGCATATTCTAAGTTACCTGTGCTTATGCCGCCGATATTTTTATTGAATCTGGAAGGAGATTGGGGATTTGAAACAGGGAAAATTCCCACAAACGGATTTAGAGTCCGAGAAATAGGGGATGGTATAGACTTAAAGGTATCAGGTTTTGTTGATTCGGGTAAATTTGATGTGGATATTTATTTATCAAATGGAACTGCCATAGATTCACTTATGATGCAATTTTCAGGATATGGGGACTTAGGATATTTCAACGAAAATATATTTATCCCAGCCAATCAGTTAAAGTCTTTGAAAAATGATTTTAAAATCGTGCTGACTCAGAATGGCACAACTGATATAAAAAAGACCGCATTTTCAACCTATAAACCAGGCATATCTAATTATGTTTATAATATTGATATGGCACTAAGGCAAATGAAGTATGTGATGACTAATGATGAACGGCTTCAATTAAAAAAGAAATCAAAAAAAGATAAGGAACAGCTATTTTATTCGTTTTGGAAGAGTAGAGATCCAACGCCTGAAACAGAATATAATGAACTGATGGAAGAATATTATGGTCGTGTTTGGTATGCAAACGAACATTTTGATGCTTGGCAGCCTGGATGGGAAACGGATCGTGGAATGATCTATGTTCTTTTTGGTCCACCAGATGAAATCCAGCGAACACATTCATCAACATCCATGTCTTCATTGTATCAAACGTGGAGCTATTATAAAATCAGTAAACAATTCATTTTTAAGGATCTGAATGGTTTTGGGGATTTTCGATTGGAAACACCATTTTTAGGAGCAGGACTATGATCCTTGAGCGCTTTTCCCATAGCGGTATTCAGTCATTTAAGAAATGTCCAGCACAGTTCAAATTCCGGTATATTGATCAAATATATAAAAAGGATGAAGGAATTGAAGCATTTCTAGGAAAACGAGTCCATGAATCTATCGAATACTTGTACGAGCTGGTCAAATCAGGTGTGATTCCAGTGGTGGACGAAATACTAAAAGTCCATAAATCCCTTTGGAAAGAAAAGTGGCATAAACGCATTGCCATCGTTTATCAGAATAAAACCGCTCGGGATTATTTTTATCTTGGAGAAGAATGCATAGCACGTTTTTACAGGCTTAACCATCCTTTTGGTGAACCAGTGATTGCAAATGAGCACGAAATGATATTTTTGTTGGGTGATGATAAAAATTATAAAATAAAAGGTATTGTTGATCGGATTGATCATGATGGTAAAGGCAATTGGGAGATTCATGATTATAAGACAGGAAAACGTGCATTATCTCAAAAGGCTGCAGACAAAGACCATCAATTAGCATTATACCAAATTGGCCTTATGGCAGAGGTTGAAAATATAAAATCCGTGACATTGGTTTGGCATTTTATTCAGCATGGGATAAAAGTGGAATCAAAAAGAACTAATGAAGACATAAGAAAAGTCATCAATGAAACTAAAAATTCTATCGACGAAATACGGGGAAAATTAAGTAATGGCGGAGAATTCCCTCCTAAAAAATCTATATTATGTAACTGGTGCTATTACTGGGAAGAATGTCCCACCCAATATGGCTCAAATCCCTATATCCAATCCTAAAATGAAATCATTTACGAAAGATGAATACCTGGCAATTCAGGCAGCAATCCAGTCCAGAGATTTGGATGAATCTCATAAACAAGTATTGTCCAAATTGATCAAGACACCAGAAAAACATAATGGGGTAGCGGATCTTTATGTGGATGGTGCAGCTGACCTACATACTAAAACTGCAGGTATTGGTGGAGTCATTTCCATAAATGGCCAGGAAATTATGTCATTTTCAGAGCCTTTGATCGATAAAACTAATAATGAGGCCGAATATATGGCCATGATTAAAGGAGTTCATGTATCACTAGAGTTAAATATAACAAATATAGATATATATTCAGATAGTGAATTAATTGTCAATCAAATAAATGGTAAGTATAAAGTAAAAAACGACCGGATGAAACAATTGCATTCAAGTGTTATGTTTGAACTAAATCAAATGGATCATTGGTCCGTAGCCCATGTGAGACGAGAAAAAAATACTCGTGCTGATGCCCTTAGCAAAAATGGAATGCAGAAGGCACGGGAGAGTAAATAGTATAATTGTCCATTTATTTCGCCGAGATTTTCACTGTAAATTAGACGTTCTATTTTGATTCTTCTATTAGAAATTACACGCCATGACAACCATTAAATTCCCAAATTTAATCAACTGGATTTCCGGTGATGTTGCCATTGATCTGGGTACAGCAAATACCTTAATCTGGCTAAAAGGTCGCGGTATAGTAGTGAATGAGCCATCGATTGTTACACGTAACGTTCATACTGATACCATTGTCGCAGTAGGAGATGAAGCCAAGGCAATGCTAGGGAGAACCCACCGTGAGTTGGAAACAATTCGCCCGCTGCAAGATGGTGTAATTGCTGATTTTAAAATGACCGATGGTATGCTCCAAGGATTTATTCGAAAGATCAACTTGAACCGTCTTGCTCGCCCGAGAATGGTTATTTGCGTTCCATCTGGCGTGACAGAAGTGGAGCGCCGTGCTGTAAAAGATTCTGGTGAACGCGCCAATGCAAGAGAAGTTTATTTGATAGAAGAACCAGTCGCTGCTGCCATCGGAATTGGATTGGATATAAGTAAACCTGTGGGAAACATTATTGTTGATATTGGTGGCGGAACGACTGAGATTGCTGTTATTTCATTAAATGGCGTTGTTACGAAAGAAACAATTCGAATTGCTGGAGACGAAATGGATGAAGCAGTTTTACAATGGTTTAGGAGTGAGCATAAACTCGAAATTGGTCTCGGTATGAGTGAAAAGATTAAAAAATCTGTTGGGTCAGCCATGAAGATGAATTCTTCCGATATAGCAGTGAAAGGACGTGATCT
>Ga0207991_1002021_pt1 | contig 11748 bp, 8 predicted proteins | sample ETN07SmetaG_FD_185786 | JGI IMG/M metagenome (GOLD analysis project Ga0207991, IMG submission 185786) | Marine microbial and viral communities from oxygen minimum zone, Eastern Pacific Ocean - ETNP2014F14-07SV275 (SPAdes) (version 2) | ecosystem: Environmental > Aquatic > Marine > Oceanic ... | reverse complement strand
GATTTGGGCTTCATCTTCGTTCCTTCGTCACTACGACGAAGCCCAAATCCTCCTTAAATCACAACCTCAAATCTGTGCCATAGGCGCTGACGGGGAACAAAATTTCGTCATGTCATTCCTTAGCGGTGTAATATCTGGCCAAGCGCCTTGGCCGCGGCAATGCAGTCTAGGTCGCGCCAATGTGGGCCCATGACTTGCACCCCGCACGGCAAGCCTCCGGTTTCGCCAACGGGCAATACAGTCGAGGGAAGGTTGGGGAAGCTCGCCAGCCCGGCCCAGGCCAATCCTTCCGCGGCTGGGCGCTGTTCTCCATTTATCGACACATCGCCTTTGAAAACGGCTTCATCGCGGTGCGGGAAGGCCAGGATCGGTGCCGGAGCAGCAAGGACGAAGTCATAATGATCGAAGAACTCGGCCCAGGCGCTTTCGCAGCGCGATTGCCGATCAAGCAACTCGAACCAGTCCGTTGCGCTTGCGCGCTCGCCGTCAGGCCCTGGTTCTCCTCGCGCCATCGCGATGTTGAGCATCTTGAGATAGTCGGCGTGCTGCCCTTCGAGATCGGGCAAGCCTTCGCCATCGGTGTCGACCATCAGGCCTGCCTTGTCCCAGGTTTCCACCGCTGCATCGAGCGGATCGCCGACACTTGAATCGACCCGGCTGATCGGATGATCGCGCAGGTAAAAGATCCGGCATTCCTTGATCGGTTTGCTGCGAGAGTTGACCGGCAGGCTCGAAGTCAGCCGGACCAGCAGGTCCAGATCATCGGCATTGCGCGCCAGGGGGCCGGCGATGGACAGCGCGCCGTCATGGGTACCGTAATCGCTGAAGGCCGGATGACTGTGCCCAGCCTTGCTGACCAGCCCCCAGCTGGTCTTGTGGCCCCATATGCCGTTGAAATGCGCGGGAACGCGCACCGATCCGCCGATATCGGTGCCGAATTCGCATGGCACGAAGCCCGCGGCCACGGCTGCCGCGGAGCCGCCTGAAGAGCCTCCAGCGCTAAGCGAGGTGTCATGTGGATTGCCTGTTCGGCCGTATACAGCATTGAAGCTTTGCCAGTCCGCCAGGTCGATCGGCACATTGGTCTTGCCAAGGATGATGGCCCCGGCATCCTTCAGTGCGGTAACGACGTGGGAATCCGCGCTTGCGATCTGGTCCGCGAATCCGACATGGCCCCAGCAGCTGGGCAATCCGGCAACGTCGAAGCTCTCCTTGACTGTCATCGGCACGCCGAAGAGCGACTGGTTCGGCATAATGTCCTTGCCATCCAACGCTTTAGCCGTACAGCGCGCCCGCTCGAAATCGCGCACTACCACCGCGTTGATCTCTGTGTCGCCCGCTTCGATCCGCGCTATTGCTGCATCGACGGCTTCCAGCGGCGACAGTGAACCGCTCTTGATCTGTTCGGCGAGTTCGATCGCGCCGGGCTCTTCGGTCAAATGCGGATAGGTCATGTGTCTCTCCTTCGCGCAATGTCATTAGCGATGGGGGGATGCCAGTCAATCCCCCCCGCGGCAGACTGCGCGGCGCCGTGGCCACGGTTGCCAAATAGGGCCGGCTCCGCAATCATGGTCGGGCAGTCTGTGGACAGGATCGTCGATATTGCGGCACATGCCCGCATGATCTGTGCAGTCGCGCTGCGAGTCCTGAGGGGGAAACAGGGATGATCCGGATACCACTATCAATGGCAGCAGCTTTCCTGCTTTCGGCGTGCAGCGCGCAAGAAGCCGAGCCCGAGCCAGAGGCTGAAGCGAGCAATGTGCTGGAGCTTTCGATCGAGGGGCTGAAATTCGTGGGTCCGGATACGATCAAGTCGGGCTGGACGACGATCCGGATCAAGAACGGCGGCGGGATGACGCATCATGCGCTGGTCTATCCGCTTCCTGAAGGCATTACCGCGGAAATGCTCGACAAGCAGGTGGTCGAACCGATCCAGTTGAGCCTTACCGCCGCCATCGAAGGGGATACGGAGAAAGCCGCACAGATCGCGTCCACAATGCCTGCGTGGGTCGGTGATCTGGTGTGGATGGGCGGGCCGGGCATGATGTCCGATGGCGTGACCGGCGAAGCGACGATGTACCTCGAACCGGGCAATTACGTTATCGAATGTTACGTCAAATCCAACGGCGTGCAGCACAATTACAATCCGGTCGAAGGCGAGCTCGGGATGGTTTTCCCACTGACCGTCCTGCCGCAGGATGGGGGCATGGCGGAACCTGATGCAAATGTGACACTGTCGCTTTCCAATAAAGGTTTCGAGATTACCGAAGGCGCGTTCGCCCCGGGCATTAACTCGGTGCGGGTCATCTTCGCCGAGCAGCAGATGTATAATGATTTCGTCGGCCACGACGCGCATGTGTTTCGCATCGAGGACGGGACCGATGTCGGTGCTGCAGCGCGCTGGCCCGATTTCTTCCCGACCGATGGTCAGCAGACCCCGGCTCCGGCCAAGTTCGTCGGCGGCATCCACGACATGCCGCAGGGCGCCACGGGCTATTTCACCGTTGATCTCGAGCCGGGTGAATACGGCATCACCGCCGAGATCCCCGAAGCCCGCGCCAAGGGCTTTTTCCAGAGGTTCAGCGTGAAATAGCTTGCAGCGGGGTCGAGCCAGTTGACGGCTCGCTCGAGGAACGAGGGAGATACCGGCGCAACAGGTAGAAGGTGGCAGCGGCGAGGGCGGCTCCCGCAATCCCGTCGATCGCGTAGTGCCACCCCAATGCTACCGATAGCAGTGCAATGTAGCCACTGATCGCAGCGACCGGGATCCACCAGGACCGTGCGAAGTAATAGAAGCAGAGGACTGTCCAGGCGGACATCGTCACATGCATCGATGGCATGGCGGAAATACCGGCAGCGGGGCTGAATTCACCATTGGAGAAATTGCGCCACAGGTAATCGGCGGCGCGCATCGTCTGGTCTCCCGGACTGAGGGTTGCAAACCGGTCACCGTGGCCGAGCCGTTCGAAAAAGATCGGGCCGCCTGCAGGCAGGATCGTGTGCACCAGCGGCCCGACAATCGACCACAGCAGGAAATAGCTTAGTGCCATCGCGGTTTTCTCTGGTGAGCTTGGGGAGGCAAACAGGAACATCAGCGCAATGATCATCAGCGCGAACCAGCCCGGGTGATAGAACATGTTGGCGAAATTCACGTTCATCCAGTCAAGCAGGCGCCACGGGTCGGTTCCGAGAAAAAGGGCTTTATCAATATCGGCCAGCAAGGGATCGGCGCCGAACGGAACGAAAATATTCAGGACGGGCTTGATATAAAGAAAGGCCATCATGTTGGCCCATGCCAGCAGCATGAGCAGGAAGATTATCGCGACCAGCCCGGCATTGGCGACCACCCATTGTGCCAACGCGCGGGCAGGGTTCTCGACGCCTGCGAACATCATCTGGAACACCTTCACGATAAAGCGCAGGATGAGCAGGCCTGCGGTCATCATGATCCAGAACGGCAAGACTTGCAGTCCGGAGGCGAAATTGACCGATGCGGGCAGCAGTGCATAGGCGAGCACGCCATTGGCGAGCGTAAACGCGAGCGCCGGGACGATCCACGCGAGTTCAAGTTTCCGCCTGCGCTCCATGCTCGGTGATTATGTCAGGCGTGAAGCGGCAGCAACATAGGCGAACGACTAATCCAGAGCGGCGGCATCTGCGGCAGCATTGTCTTTGACCTTGCCCCGGCCCAGACCCAGCGCCAGGCCGAAGCCAATGACGGGCGCCGCGCCGTAACCCAATAGCGGGGTCGGATACGAGTTCATCAGCGACGCGATCGTGAAGCCGAACAGGGCCCCGGCAACGGCGTACCGCTCCGCGCGAGCAAGTGGGGCACGATACAGGATAGCGAAGAACGCCGCGGCGAGGCACACGGCGAGGGCGAGAGCCGCCAACACTGAGGTCTGCCCTGCGTCGCGAAAGACATGCTCGACAAAGCGGGCTGGCGGCAATTCCCCTTCAAGCGAGGCAACGATGGCAGCGAAGAAACCGATGATGGCGACCAGACCGAGTTTCCAGTCGCGTGTTACATGATGCAGTCCGACGGCGGCGAATGTTATCGCGAAGCCCAACGCGCCATCGGGCTGCAGCGAGGCTGCGAGAAGCGCCGTGAAGAGGATGGGCGGTGCATATGCCTCGTCACGCACTGCGAGTACCAGGATTGCAGGCAAGGCAAGTAGCCCCGCGTTGACGGTGATCGGCCCGAGCGGGATCCAGCGGGTCACTTGCGCCCCGCCGATCGCGGTCTGAGTCGGACCGGTCACCAGCGGCACGAAGAGCAGTGCGAGCAGCACTAGCGCAAGGCTGCGCTGGAGGATGACCGATTGGGGTAACCGCCCGATGGCTATCCATCCCAATCCAGCGGCGAGCGCGGCGGCATTGATCGCGAGATACTGCCTGGGCGCGCCTGCCATCGCCATCCAGACAATTCCAGCAACTACCGGAGCGGCAAGAGCGAGGATTGCGGGAAGGCGCTCCCGCAACTCCATCAGATGTGGATCGGCTTGCCTGTCACCGCCATGGCCGCTTCCTTGATGGCTTCGGCATGGGTCGGATGTGCATGGCAGGTGTAAGCTATATCTTCCGAAGTCGCGCCGAATTCCATTGCGATGCCTGCTTCGGCGATCATCGTGCCAGCGACGCTGGCGATACACCACACTCCGAGCACACGGTCCGTTTCGGCATCGGATATGATCTTTACGAAGCCATCGGGCTCGTGGTTGGTCTTCGCACGGCTGTTCGCCATCATCGGGAACTTGCCGACGTTAACTGCCTTCTTGTCGCCGCCGAGTTTCTCGATCGCTTCGGCTTCCGTGAGGCCGACCCCCGCGATTTCGGGCCAGGTATAGACAACGCCCGGAATCACATCGTGGTTCACGATGCCTGTCTGCCCGGCGACGTTTTCAGCACAGGCGATGCCTTCGTCTTCGGCCTTGTGGGCCAGCATCGGGCCAGGCACGACATCGCCGATCGCCCATACGCCGTCCACCTTGGTGCGGAAATCGTGATCGGTTTCGATCTGGCCGCGCTGGTTGGTCTCCAGCCCGATGTTCTCAAGGCCGAGGCCGTCGGTATTGGGCTTGCGACCAATCGATACGAGGACGCAATCGGCTTCGAGCGTCTCTTCGTCGCCGCCAGCAGCGGGTTCGAGCGTCAAGGTGGCTTTCTTGCCTTTCACCGTGCAGCCGGTGACCTTGGTTGAAAGGCGCAGCTCCATGCCTTGCTTCTTGAAGATCTTGGCCGCTTCCTTGCGGATATCGTCGTCCATTCCGGGCAGCAGCTTGTCGAGGAATTCCACGACCACCACCTCGGCGCCCAGGCGGCGCCAGACCGAGCCGAGTTCCAGCCCGATCACGCCGCCCCCGATGACGACCATTTTCTTCGGCACCTTCGAGAGTTCGAGCGCTCCGGTAGAATCGACCACTACCTGCTTGGCATTGTCGACTTCGACGCCGGGCAGGGGGGTGACTGAAGAACCGGTCGCGATGATCACGTTCTTCGCGGTAACAGTCTCGTCACCCACCTTCACCGTGTGCGCGTCCTGGAATGTGGCATGGCCCTTCTTCCAGTCGACCTTGTTCTTCTTGAACAGGAATTCGATGCCCTTGGTCAGCCCGTTCACCGCGTCGAGGCGCTGCGCGTGCATCTTTTCGAGATTGAGCTTGGGGCTCACCTCGATGCCCGTGTGCTCCATCGTGCCATTGGTCGCCGCGTCGAAATATTCGGACGCATGCAGCATCGCCTTGGAAGGGATGCAGCCGACATTCAGGCACGTGCCCCCGAGCGTCTCGCGGCTTTCGGCGCAAGCGGTCTTGAGGCCTAGTTGCGCAGCGCGGATCGCGGCGACGTAGCCGCCCGGCCCGGCACCGATAACAAGGACGTCGTAGTCGTACTCAGCCATAAGTCTTTCCTCAAAGGTCGATGAGCATCCGGGTGGGATCCTCGATCGCTTCCTTGATGATTTTCAGGGCGGTGACCGCTTCGCGGCCGTCGATCAGGCGGTGATCGTAGCTCAGCGCGATGTACATCATCGGCTTGATCACCACTTCCCCGTTCACGGCAACCGGGCGATCCTCGATCCGGTGGAGGCCGAGTACGGCGCTCTGCGGTGGATTGATGATCGGAGTCGACATGAGCGAGGCCGGGCGATGAAGCTACGTTGGAGCTCGGGCAGGACCGGGAGATCGGCGGACGTGTGCGCTCGGTGACCCCGGCACTCGATCCGGAAAGCCGTAGCGCGACAGCGATAATCTCACTCGCCGGAGCGGTCCCTGGATTGCAGCCAGGCGCATTCTTGCAGGCGCGCATCCGACCCTCAGGTGAAACCGATGCGACCTCGATCTCGGTGCCTGAATCCGCAGTTCAGATGGTCGAAGGCCGTGAAGTCGTGTTCGTTCGCACGCGTACCGGGTTTCGGGCGATGCCTGTCGTGACGGGATCGCGCTCGGGAGGGCGCATCGTGATCGAGTCCGGATTGCAGAATGGCCAGCGGATCGCGACCGAAAACGCCTTCCTACTCAAAGCCGAACTCGGAAAAGAGGAGGCCGAACATGGACATTGATCGGTCTGAAAGCGGTTTCGAGGAGGAGCGCAGCAGCCATGATGGCCTGATTGGCGGCGTCCTTGACTGGTCGGTGCGCAATCGCTGGGCGGTCGTAGCCCTTGCCCTAGGTGTTGCCATTTGGGGCGCGTTCAATCTAGCAAAACTGCCGATTGATGCGGTGCCGGACATCACCAATGTTCAGGTGCAGATAAACACCGAGGCACCGGCCCTCTCGCCCTCGCAGATCGAAACGCAGGTAACCTTCCCTGTCGAAACCGGACTAGCCGGTATCGAGGGACTTGAGATGACCCGCTCGATCTCGCGTAACGGCTTCAGCCAGGTCACCGCGATCTTCGAAGAAGGCACCGACATCTACTTTGCCCGGTCGCAGGTCGAAGAGAGGATCGCCAACCTGGCCTCTTCGCTTCCTGCAGGTGCGGAGCCGTCAATGGGTCCGATTGCAACCGGTCTCGGCGAGGTGTTGATGTATACCATCGAATTCGAGCATCCGGGTGGAACCGATGCGCCCAAGGGTGGTGCTGTTGGCTGGCAGAAGGACGGCAGCTTTCTCACGGACCGGGGCGAGCGATTGGACACGGCGGTGGCAAGAGCCGCCTATCTGCGCACGGTACAGGATTGGGTTGTCGCGCCGCTGATGCGTACGGCCGACGGCGTGGCGGGCGTGGACTCGATCGGTGGCTTTGAGAAGCAGTACCTGGTGCAGCCAGACCCCGACCGCCTCAACGGCTACGGCGTTTCGCTCGACCAGCTGATTACCGCGCTCGAAGCGGCGAACCAAGCCGAAGGCGCCAACTTTGTCGAAAGGGCTGGCGAAGCTCTTCTTGCACGGGTCGATTCCCGGCTGAATTCCGTAGAAGACATTGCGCAGGCAGTGGTGGCAACGCGCGAAGGTGTGCCGATCCGCGTCGGCGACGTGGCAACGGTCGAGATTGGCGGCGATCTCCGCACTGGTGCAGCCTCGCTGAATGGCGAGGAAGCCGTCGTGGGTACTGTGCTGATGCGCGCAGGCGAAAACAGCCGCACCGTAGCTGCGGGTGCTGCCGACAGGCTCGACGAGGTACGGTCGTCGCTTCCAGCAGGAGTTGAGGCGGAGATCGTCTACAACCGTTCGACACTCGTCGATGCGACCATCGTGACGGTACGCAACAACCTTGTCGAGGGCGCGCTTCTCGTCATCGTTATTTTGTTCTTGCTGCTTGGAAACATCCGCGCCGCGATCATTGCAGCTCTGGTCATCCCTTTGTCGATGCTGATGGCAGCTATTGGCATGAACCGGCTTGGCGTATCTGGCAATCTGATGAGTCTTGGTGCGCTTGATTTCGGCCTGATTGTCGATGGCGCTGTAATCATCGTCGAAAACAGCATCGCGCGCCTCGCCGCAAGGCAGGAGCACGAGGGACGTTTGCTCACACTGCGCGAACGCCTTGCCGAGACGCGGGCAGCGGCGCATGAGATGATCAAGCCAACGGTGTATGGCCAGGCGATCATCTTTCTGGTTTTTGCGCCACTCCTCACCTTCACCGGGGTTGAGGGCAAGACATTTTCGCCCATGGCCATCACGGTGATGCTGGCACTTGCCTCGGCATTCATCCTCTCGCTCACGTTCGTCCCCGCGATGATCGCTCTCTTGCTGAACAAGAAAATCAACGAACAGGAAGCAAAGCCCATCCGAATGACAAAGGAGCGCTATGGTCCGCTGCTGCGCAGAGCGCTTGCCCGTCCATGGCCTGTCATCGGTACCGGAGTCGGCGTGTTCGCGCTCGCGGCGCTTGTCTTCAGCTTCATCGGCAGCGAATTTACACCGCAGCTCGACGAGCGTGATCTGGCTGTCCAGTCATTGCGTATTCCTTCCACCCCACTGGAGCAGTCGCTTACAATGCAGCGCCAGGTTGAAGCGCGATTGAAGCAATTCCCGCAGGTTGAGCTGGTATTTTCGCGCACCGGCACGGCAGAGGTCGCGACCGACCCCATGCCGCCGAACATCTCGGATGCCTATGTTATCCTCAAACCGCGCGAAGAATGGCCTGACCCCTCGCTGTCTAAGGATCAACTTGTAAGCGAGATGGAAGAGGCGCTCGGCAATCTCGTTGGCAATCTCTATGAATTCAGCCAGCCCATCGAGCTGCGCTTTAACGAGCTTATCGCAGGCGTTCGCGGCGATGTCGCGATCAAACTCTACGGCGATGATCTCACGGCCATGACTGCGGCTGCAAACCAGGTCGCGGTCGTGCTCCGCGGTGTCGAGGGCGCGGCCGATGTGAAGGTCCAGCAGGTTTCGGGTTTTCCGACGCTCGATATAGCCTTCGATAGGCCAACGATTGCGCGCTACGGCCTCACGGTCGAAGACGTGGCGCAGTCCGTTGCCATAGCGCTTGGAGGTCGAAACGCAGGGCTGGTGTTCGAAGGCGATCGACGTTTCGATGTCGTGGTCAGGCTATCGGATGCAAATCGCAATGACTTCGACCAGCTCGGATCATTGCCGATCGTGCTTCCCAATGGAGGAACCGTGCCGTTGCGCGCAGTGGCAAAGTTTCAGGTGATCGATGGCTTGGCCGAGGTCCGGCGCGAGCAGGGTCGCCGGCTGGTGATTGTGTCCGCCAACGTTCGTGAACGTGATCTTGGGTCATTCGTCGAGCAGGCACAGTCCGAGGTTGCCGCGAATGTTGATTTGCCGTCCGCATCGTTCATCGAATGGGGCGGTCAGTACCAGAACCTGCAACAGGCTCAGCAGCGTCTGCTGATCGTGGTTCCGCTCGCCTTCGGCGTCATCTTGTTGCTCCTGTATTTGGCGGTCGGCGGTTGGGTCCCTGCGCTGGCGGTGTTCAGCGCAATCCCTATGGCACTGGCTGGCGGGGTCTTTTTCCTGGCTCTGCGCGGCATGCCTTTTTCCATCTCGGCAGCGGTGGGGTTCATTGCTCTCTCCGGAGTTGCGACGCTGAACGGCCTCGTCATGATCACAGCGATCAAGCAGCGTCTCGAGCAAGGCTTGGAACTGGGCGACGCGATCATCGAGGGCGCGATCGCGCGGCTGCGGCCGGTGTTGATGACAGCGCTAGTTGCATCGCTCGGCTTTGTTCCGATGGCGCTTGCGACGGGAACCGGGGCCGAAGTGCAACGTCCATTGGCTACGGTTGTCATTGGTGGGTTGATCACCGCCACCGCGCTCACCCTGTTCGTATTGCCTGCCATTGTAAGCCTGATCTTCGCGAGAAAACCGCGCGCGACCCAGGTTGAGACATCAGCAGCAGCGAGGAGCGACAGCTAGTGACACGGAATATCGAACTCGAACTATCGTCGCTTCTCCCGGACATTCCGAGCGACACCGACAGATGTATCGCTCGGCTGCAGTCGTTGCTCAGTTCGCGGGCAGGTGTGCATGGGGTCGAGGTCGTTGAAGGATCGAACAGTGCACCTGCCCAGCTTGCAATATCTTACGATCCCGATCGTCTCACGATCGCGCGGATCAGAGAACTTGCGCACGTAGCAGGAGCGGAAATTTCCGGGCGCTACGGGCATGTTGTGTGGCAAACCGAGGGCATTAATTCGGTGCGCCGGGCGCAGACGGTCGCAGATCTGGTAGCCCGCGAATCCGGCGTACTTGAAGCAAATGCCGATGCGAGCGGAAAGCTGGTCGCCGAGTTCGACCGCCGGCGTACCGATGAGACCGCGATTGCCAATGCGCTGCAAGAACTGGGGGTTTCAATCAAGGCCGACAAAATCGCCGCAAATGCCAGAGATGCTGAAGAACACCGCCATGACGATAAAGATCATTCCGGGCACAGTCACGGCGGCATCTTCGGCGCTAATACTGAACTCTTTTTCTCGCTCGCTTCGGGCGCATTTCTCGCCATCGGCTTCGGGATCGAGAAGCTATGGGACGGGCATCCGGTCTGGCTGCCGTTCGCTTGTTATATAGTGGCATATTTCTTCGGAGGCTTCTTCACTCTCCGAGAGGCGTGGGACAATTTGCGCCTCCGCCGGTTCGAAATCGACAGCCTCATGCTTGTCGCCGCTGCGGGCGCCGCCTTTCTCGGGGAATGGGCCGAAGGCGCGCTACTGCTGTTCCTGTTCAGTTTCGGCCACGCGCTCGAACACTACGCGATGGGGCGCGCGAAGAAAGCTATCGAAGCGCTCGCCGGGCTTGCCCCGGACACCGCACGGGTAAAGCGCGGAACTGACGTAGTTGAGATCCCGGTCGAGGAGCTTGCGCTAGGCGACGTGGTAATCGTGCGTCCGAACGAACGCCTTCCGGCTGATGGCTTCATCCTGGACGGCGTCAGTGCCATCAATCAGGCTCCGGTGACCGGCGAAAGCGTGCCGGTCGACAAGAGCGCGGTTTCGGATGTCGCTTCTGCGCGCGCCAATCCTGACAATCTTGCGGATGACAATCGCGTCTTCGCGGGGACGATCAACGGATCGGGCGCACTCGAAGTGGAAGTGACCCGGCGATCGAGCGATACGACCCTAGCCAAGGTCGTCCAAATGGTGAGCGAAGCCGAGGCTCAGCAATCTCCTACCCAGCGCTTCACGCAGCGCTTCGAGCGAATTTTCGTGCCTGCCGTGCTCGCTCTGGCCGGCCTGCTCCTTTTCGCATGGGTCGTCATCGACGAACCCTTCCGCGACAGTTTCTACCGGGCGATGGCGGTGCTTGTGGCTGCCAGCCCCTGCGCTTTGGCGATCGCGACCCCGAGCGCGGTCTTGTCCGGAGTGGCCAGAGCAGCGCGCAGCGGCATTCTGGTAAAGGGCGGCGCGCCGCTCGAGGATCTCGGTGCGCTCAAGGCCATCGCGTTCGACAAGACCGGTACTCTTACCGAAGGCGAACCCCGCATTACCGATGTCGAACCCGCGCAGGGTGTATCTGAAAACGAACTGCTTGCGATTGCTTCGGCGGCTGAAAATCTGAGCGATCATCCCCTGGCACAGGCGATTGTCAGGGACGGCAAGCAGCGGCTTGGCGATGAGACTCTGCCCGAAGCAACCGATCTCGAAAGCTTCACAGGCAAGGGCATCACCGCGCTTGTCGGCGGTGAGCGGGTGTGGATCGGAAAGCTCGAAATGTTCGGGCAAGATGGGGTCCCTCCGCTCAGTGCCGAACTGTCGGATGCTATAGAGTCCATGCGCGAGCGCGGGCGGACGACGATGGGCGTTCGCTCGGAAACGCGCGATCTTGGAGCGATCGGTTTGCT
>Ga0207991_1002018_pt1 | contig 11752 bp, 14 predicted proteins | sample ETN07SmetaG_FD_185786 | JGI IMG/M metagenome (GOLD analysis project Ga0207991, IMG submission 185786) | Marine microbial and viral communities from oxygen minimum zone, Eastern Pacific Ocean - ETNP2014F14-07SV275 (SPAdes) (version 2) | ecosystem: Environmental > Aquatic > Marine > Oceanic ... | reverse complement strand
GCAATTCCTGTGTAACTGGGTCAGAAAAACTGAGCTAAACAGCTTTGTAACGCTCCTCTAATTTGTCCATGGCAGCCTCAATATGTTTGCCATTTTGATGGGCGTATTTAACAACCATGCTGGGGGTTTTATGGCCGCTAATACTCTGGACTGTTGGCAAATCTACACCAATTTGAACTAGGTGTGTTATTGCTGTGTGTCTCATAATATGAGGGACGATATGTTCTAACTTCGCCCTTTGCACAGCTCGCCTGAAAGGCTCTGCCATATAGCCACAAAATATAATGGGTTATGAGATTATTCTCATAGCCCATTTTTTATTATGTACTCGTCATGGTCCACTAACGGTAAAAGAATTTCAATGCCTGTTCCCGCCAACTGACATTGTTCCTAAACCAAATAGATACTCAATCCTCCTTACCTGAGTCTAATCTAGGTTGAGAATCTTCTGAGAGTGGAGACTTCTTGTCTTCTATACTTGATGCTGGCAAAGTTATAATGTCTAGTCTGACCCTTCCTAACACTGGGTCAGTTGAAACTTTTATTGACCTCCCCCATAGTTCCAGTTGAATCATTTTTGGTTGCCCCGAAGGTATTTTTGTCAAAACTCTCACTATCTTTATCAAAAGAATTGGGGTGTGAAACCAGAATGAATCTGAATCATCATTTTTCATAAATAGACTTCTCAATGTTGTTATTAGAAAAGAAAAAGGGGTCAAGTCCACTATTGACTATAAGTGAACCCTTGAAAATTTAACGATAGGCTATTTACTGGATCTACCCCATTCTACCCCTGCGGGGCATGAAAGCTTCGGAAAAATATAACGCATGCCCTGAAAGGGTAAAAATTAAATGAAGAGGATATAACTGGGGCATTAAGGCAAATGTAGAATATAACTCCAGCACCAGCGGTCGCGGGTTGCAGGCCCCACCCTTTAGTTTCATTTTAATTTTTCCAAAAGGGCTAGCAAAAGGATTTTGGATTCATTTTTCCCCTTTTCATCGTTTTCCCTGTCGGCAATAGATTCGGCTTTTCTTATATGTTCAATTGCCTTGGAGCCGTCTTTTACCGCGTCGTACCCTCGTGCCAGGTTGTAATGCACTTGAAAATCATCTGGGTTAAGGTCAAGGGCCTTACGGTGTTGTTTAATGGCTTTTTCCCATTCTCCCTGTTCTTCATAAATAAGACCAAGATTAAAATAGACTTTGGCATAATCCGGGTCGAGCTTTAAAATCTCATGGCAAATGGCGATGGAATCGTCGTACCGCTTAAGCTTCCTGTAGGTAATGGCCAGCCCATGCATTGCCTTTTTATTTTTTGGATTGAGGTGTATCGATGTTTCATAAGCCTCAGCAGCCTCTTTCAGAAATTTCCCCTTGCGGCAGGCCAATCCCAATTGGAAGTAAACTTCCGCGTCCTGGGGATGTTGCTCGACCGCTTTCCGGCAGGCTTGGATTTTTTTTTCATGCTGGTCCGTCATGGGTCCGTATATCTCCGGTGACTTGCCTACATTTTGACTACAGTGTTAAAGCAGTTAGGGTATCCATTTAAGATGACTTTCCCAATAGATTTCCTCATTCCATGGCATTCCATTCAAGCAGGCCCAATTTTCAGCATATCAATTCACTTTAATTTTAGCTAAAATTTCCAATATCCCATCCGTCAAATCTTAACTACTACAAATGAGTAATGAAACCCTACAGTCTATTTCTTCTTCAAAAAGGAAGTTTTTTCTATTCCATCCCTACAGTGGCGCTTTAATTATTGCTATGGATTGGGTATTTTTTGGTATGGAAGCTGGTACTTTGGGTTTGAGTATACCGGTTATGTCTCTACTAGCATTTGCAACAACACTACTAGGGGTTTTCACTATTCAAATCAAACTATCTAAAGATAATTGGGCGATAGCCCTTGCGAAAGGTGTTTTAGTGGGGTTTGTTGCAGGAATCCCAACACCAATTGCGGGAACATTTATAGGAGCATTAATACTGGCATTATCTGGCTTATCAACGAAAAAATAAGGATATTATAGAAAAACAAATAACCTCCGCCCAAATCGCCAAAGCACATAAACTGGCAAGGGAGTGGATGGAGGAGCATGGGAAGGAATAAGCAAATCTAATTGGAAATCTGGTTCCTCTAAAATAGCTGTTATAAAATCAAATCAAGGGGGCGAACATTGATGACAGACAGTTTTCATTTTTTAGCAGGGGTGTTTCTTATCTTGGGCCTTATGCTATTCGGCCGGCCGGTGGAAATTTATGCCATAGACGGGACCTCGGGCTACGACTCGGTAGGCAACTACATCGACGAGGCCGCCATCGATGAAAAACGCAACCAGGAACTGGCCGCACAACGCCTCCAGCAAAAGCATGACGAATACGTCGAAAAGATCAAAAATGATCCCGACAATTACCTCTACCATTTCTACCTTGGGAACCTGTACCTGGAGCTCGACCGCCCCCACGAAGCCGTCGCCGCCTTCAAGGAAACCCTGCTCCTCAAACCCCGGGATGGAAAAGTGCATTACCAGATGGGAAAAGCCTACAGCCAAGCCAAAAACAACGAAAAGGCGGTCGAACATATCGAAACAGCTGGCCGCATCTTCAAGGAAAACCTCGACCTGCACTGGCAGACCAAGGCCCGAAACCTCTTGAGACAGGTCCAGGAGCAGAATTAAATTTTCAATAAAAGATAAGGACGATGTAATACTGGGCAGGATGATTAAAGAGGCGGGGATGTTTTATAAGATGGAGTTGGAGGGGCCTGGGGAAATAAAATTGCTTATAAGGGCAAACTTAAAATTATCTCGTCGTTTTCTATTTTTACCGGATAAGTGTCAACATAACACCCATCATCACACCTATCGACAGTAATACATTCTCCAGTGGTGATATCAAATTGCCATTGGTGGGCGGGGCAGGTTACCAGTTTTCCTTCCAATTTACCGCTTCCCAAAGAACCTCCTACGTGTGGGCATTCATCGTCAAACGCAAAAAGTTCACCATCAACACTAAACATCGCTATTTGCTGCCCATTGATGGTAAATATTTTGCCGTGTCCATCGTAAACATGGTGCCATTTCCCTAAATTATGTTCGGTCATAAATTCCCCTACTCTAAAAATGTCCCGTGAATTGGAGCGTATTATACCAAACAATTGAAAAACATCCTTTCCGGCCTTCATCCCATCATTGGTGAGAAAATATCCATCCGAGTCAATGGGATTGATACGCCCGAGATAAAGGGTAAGTGTGAGAAGGAAAAGTATGACGCTCAACAAGCCAGAGATATGGTTACTGATATTCTCAAGGATTCCGAGCAGATAACCCTAATGAACATGGAGAAGGGGAAGTATTTTGAGGTAGCGGCTGATGTGATCGTTGATGGCAAGAATCTGGCGGGGATGTTGCTCGACCGCTTTCCGGCAGGCTTGGATTTTTTTTCATGCTGGTCCGACATGGGTCTGTATATCTCCAGTGACTTGACTACATTTTGACTACAGTGTTAAAGCAGTTAGGGTGTCCATTTTAAGATGACTTTCCCAATAGATTTCCTCATTCCAAGGAATTCATGCGCCTGAGAAATTTGCTCTGCTGGAAATATCCCGCCAACTTTTGGGCTGAGTTCGCCTTGCCGGGCAAGGTCCATTACATTTTTTTGGCACCGTTGTAGAATTTCCGGATGGTGGTCAGCAATACGAAGCATATTCACCCCAATCATACTTTGAGACTTCAAAAGGAATCTTACAGGATGAAAGAGTCCAAACCCTAAAACAGTTTTAAGAGATCGAAAGATGTTTCCCCTTTTTCCCACTATTTGAGCTACACCCAGAGTAACAATCCGACCGCCTGAACCCAGTAGATCCAAACTTTTCTTAAACATCTTTCCACCAAGAGATTCAAAAACAACATCCAGGCCCTGGTCTCCACAAATTTTATTAATTTCAGCGGCGAAATTGTGGTCTCGATAATTGATAGGGTAATCGACACCCATCTCCTCCAGAACCTCAAGTTTGGACTTTGACCCGGCAGTACCGAAAATAATGCAACCCCTTCTCTTGGCGATTTGTACGAGGGCCATGCCCACGCCACCTGCGGCGGCTTGGATTAGGACATGATCCCCTTTATGAAGACGAACCATTTCTTCAGCAGCATACCAAGCAGTACAATATTGGGTGGCGAGAGCCGCTGCAACTCCCGCGTCCATATCCTCGGGAATAGAAACAACGGCTCTGGAATCAACTACGACATGAGACGCGTATCCTCCAAACCGAGTGAAGGCCGTTACCCGGTCTCCCGCACGAACTCTTTCGACGCCGGATCCCACGCGATCAATTCGGCCGACGACTTCGTAACCCAACACGCAGGGAATTTTAGGAGCATCCTGGTAAAGACCAAGCCGAGCCAATACATCTGCAAAGTTGAGTCCTGAAGCTTCCACCCGAAGGGTCACTTCACCTTCGCGAGGGAAAGGATCTTCTTCCTCCCGAATTTCAAAAGCCTGATCGGAGGAACCGTAACGTACCAGGTAAATGGATTTCATGTCAGTGTTTCATCAAAAAAGAATTATTCAGGAAAACGAGGGCAGTGATATAATCGGCCCTATCCTGTTAATCAAGGAGCTTGAAGATATTATTAAATTCGGGGATGTCATGAACGTAGTTGTGGGTAAATTCGGCAAAAGCCGGAAAGTCCTGGAAAGCGAGAATGTTTATGGTGAAGATACCGTCTATTAATTTATTTTTTTCATTTTACAATATTTGTCAAAAACGTAATTGGATATTGCTAAATCCTGGACTCCTAAACCAGTGGAATCGAAAACTGTAATCTCTTCTGGATTTTCTCTTCCTTTTTTATTTTTTGAAATGATTTCTCCCAATTCACTATAAACATCATCTAAAGTTATCTTACCTGTTTTTAGTGCATGCTGTAATTCACCGCTTTTGGCACATTGTGCTGTTGAATCCGTAATCACTTTGGCATTGAAAAAAATTTTTTCATCCAACTCCTGTTTGCCGGGCATATCAGCACCAATCGCATTAATATGAACTGCCTTTTTCACTACCTTATTTGGAACCAAGGCTTTCCGAGAAGGAGTGGCTGTGATTATTATATCAATATCTAAGTGTTGGGCTTCTTCTATGCTTTTGATAATTTGAAAATCGAAGGAAGTCGACTTCGCGAGGAAATAATTGCAATAATCCTTGGCTTTGTCCTCACTTCTTCCCCAGACAAACAACCTTTTAATTGGAAAAATTTTTAATAAGAATTCCACTTGTAATTTAGCTTGGATTCCAGTTCCCACAACAATAACATTCTCACTGTCTTTGTTGGCTAGATATTTGGCAGCAACCGCACCAGCCGCCGCAGTCCTATAATCGGTTAACTGACCATCCTCCAGAAGAATACATTTGGGTATTCCTGTTTTTGCCTCCAGCAGGATCATCATTCCCTGAGAAGAACTCAGATTTATTTTAGGGTTATTAAAAAATCCTGAAGCAATTTTGATGCAATAATGCTTACTACCTTCCACATACGCGCTTTTAACGTGTGTCTCACCATTAAATTCTTCCAACATAATATCTTGAGGGGTTGGCATTAAAGCCTTGCCAGAAAAAAAATCAACAAAACTTTGCTCAATCACATTAATGATTTCATTAAAGTCCAGTAATTGTATTATTTCTTTTTTTTCAAGAATGATCGGTTTCATTTGCGAACTACTTCTCTTATTACATCAATGCCAACCCCTGAACCGGACAGAACCACTAAAACATTCTTATTCCTGAATAAATTCTTTTTCTTTATTAATGAAGCGATGGGAACAGCAGCAGCCCCTTCAATAATTTTGTGTTGTTTTTCAATCATAAAAATCATGCTATTTTTAATTTCCCTTTCTGAAACTTGAATATATTCATTAACATATTTGCTGCAAAAATCGAATGTTATTGAACCTGGCTCAATTCCGCCGGCAGAACCATCGGAAAGTGTGGGTTTGTGCTCAACCTCAATTACTTTCCCGGCTTTTATAGAAACAGACATTGCACAAGAATTCCTCGGTTCACAGCCCAAAACTTTAAGGCTTTTATTTTTGTGTTTAAGGTAACCAGCAATTCCTGAAATTAAGCCTCCGCCCCCAATACAAACAAAAACAGCATTTATATCTTGAAGTTGTTCCCAAATTTCATATCCTACCGTGCCTTGCCCAGCCACTATATCAATGTCATTGTAAGGAGAGATGAATGGGATTTCTTGCTTTTCAGCAACCTTCCGAGCATGTATTTCAGTTTCCCCGCTTGTCCCGTCGTATTTTTTGATATTTATTCCATAAAATTTTATTGCTTCAAGTTTTGTTTTTGAAACTTTTTTTGGGACATAGACTGTGCCTTTTAGATTGAGCATTTTGGACACATAAGCAACTGCCTTTCCATGGTTGCCAGTGGATGCAGTGATAAATCCATTGTTTAGTTCACTCTTGCAAGAAAGAAGTTTGTTAAAAGCCCCTCTAATCTTAAAGGATCCTGTAAGCTGCTCAGATTCAAGTTTCAGGTAAACATTACAATTGCAAAGCTTACTAAGATAGGGTGAGAACTCTATAGGTGTTTTCCGAATGAATTTTCTTATTTGTTTTTCAGCTTTTAAAACTTCTTGGTGGATTTTCATTTTATTTTAATAGTTCATTAGGGGGTTTGTTAATCCGATAATTCTCATTTACTGTGAAAATTTCCACTGAATTAGTAAAATTGGTACTCATTTCAAAATTTTTGCGGTAACAATTTATATAAGAAGAGAGCTCATTAGGAATCTCTCAGTGAATTAATCATTTCCCATGTATTAAAAATTCGATGAAGAGGGTTCATTGGCCAGAACCTCAATAACCTTCAATAAACCTGAAACCACCCTTGCCAGACGATCGTAATGGATTTTATCCGGGGTATCTTCCGGGGAATGATAATAAGGATACCGGAAAAGAGCTGTGTCGGTCACCATGATGGCGGGATAACCAAATTTCCAAAATGATCGATGATCGGACCAACCGATTCCAGGAATGATTTGAGGAAAAGCTACTCCGTCCGACGGAAACTCCACTAGATCCCTGAATCGTTTTATAAAATCGTTCAAAAAAGGTTTGGACCGGAGATTGGAGACAAAACCAATGAAATTGCCCGTGTCAGGTTTGAACAGTCCAAGAGGGAAGGGATATTTTTGACTTCCTTTTTTGTCGGAATAGTAACCCAAAGTTTCCAGCGAAATCATTCCTATAATATTTTCCTGTCTTTCCCGGCTTCGTTGCGCGTAAACATAGCTGCCCATATTTTTTGTGGCGAAGAAAGGCGGTTCTTCGTTGACGAAAGCGACCAGCCGGATCGTCCTTTTCAGTTTTTTCCCGGATAGTAAATTCCCGATTTCCAATAATCCCGCCGTACCTGTAGCGTTGTCATTTGCACCAGGCGATCCGATGACAGAATCGTAATGCGCCCCTACCAAAACGATTTCATCTCTGTAAACATCTCCCGGAATTTCTGCTTCGATATTTCTGGGAACGTGCTCTTTGGAACCTGACGGTAAAGATGAAAACCCCTTCTGGAGGATGTATCCATGCGAGCTTACTTTGTAACCCTGAGCTCGGAAACTTTTCTCAATATAAGCCGCGGCACTTTCTAGATTTTTTGGAAAGAACATATTGCGCTGGCCAAGGGTTCCCGCCAAAAACGCTATATGTTTTTTAAGACTTTGGAGGATTGTGCGTTCTTCTTTATTTAACTCTTTGAATTCTTCTGAATACGATTCTCCGGGCATTTGCATTTGAGGGCATCCTGTAGTCAAGATAAACAGGCTAAAAATACCAAAGAGTTTGATTATATGTGTTCTAAAATCCATAAACCGATTCAAACTCAATAGAATTTTTATGACAACGGGAATTTGTAAGAAAACTCCAGAGGCCAATTTACCGACCATACAATTACCATACAATCCATTAAAAAAGGGGTCAACCCTTTCGAGTTAACCCCTTATTGTATATGGTGGAGCTGCGGGGGGAATCGAGTCGGGAATGGCTGTGAAGTTTGATGGCGGGAAGAAAACCCATAAATGGTGTGAAGAATTGAGGTGAGCTTTTGGGACAGAATAATTATTGGTGCTGTTATTTCTGGGCTGACTCTATATCTTATGTGGGAATAGCGATGTCCACTTGGAAAATTAATCTCAAAGAACAAACCGCAACATCCATCAATGGTATCACCTTCAAGCTAACCGAAACGAAGCCGGGGGAATACGAGGGCGTATGCCTGAATCCCAAGGATATACCGCCTGATGATTTGGGTGATGTGATATTGAGCAGGATGATTAAAGAGGCGGGGATGTTTTATAAGATGGGGTTGGAGAGGAAGGATAAAAAATGAACGAGTGGAAACCGAAACAAACTGAACAGGCAAAGATCAAATGGTGGTTCTGGCTCCTGTTAGGTATTTTTTGTTTTGGTATATGGGTCTCCCATCAAAGCATCCATCAAATGAGATAGCGATGAGAAATAAGGCGAAGTTTACTTCCCTGTTATCCGGTACACCACACCGAGAAAATCATCCGAAAGGTAGAGCTCGCCCTGCGGTGATTGTTCGATGTCTACTGGTCTTCCCCAGGCTTGTCCGTTTTGGCCGAGCCAACCGGTGATAAAATCCTTATGCGAGAGGATATTACCCTTTTTGTCGAGTGTCACCCGCACCACCTTATATCCAGCCGGAACCGAGCGATTCCACGAACCGTGAAAAGCAATGAAGACGCTATGGTTATACCGGGCGGGCAGAGTGCCGCTTTGATAAAACTCCAGGCCCAGTGGAGCCATGTGGGCGGTGAAGGTGCGTGCCGGAGATGCCGTTTTCGAGCAGTCGAACAGCATGCCAAAGTCCTTGTCGAGCACCCGGTCTTCATAGCAATAAGGCCAGCCATAATGTTTGCCCCTGCGGATAATGTTGAGTTCCTCTTCAGGGTGATGGTCGCCAAGCATGTCGCGTCCGTTGTTCACTCCCCATAATTCCCCGGAATAAGGTGAGAACTCTATCCCTACCGAGTTTCGTAATCCCTCGGCAAAAATTTCTCCACCGGTACCGTCGAGGTTGTAATGCGAAATCGCCGCGCGAATTTTATGTTCTTCCATGCAGACGTTGCACGAGGAACCGACGGAGAGGTACAATCTACCCTCTTTGATTTTAATCGTGCGGGTGAAATGTCCGCCGCCGGGAAGGTTGCCTATGATGATCTCTGGCCGGCCATATGTGAAAGGCTTGCCGATCCGCTTCATGCGGACGACCTGGGTTTCTTCCGCAACATAAAGGTAGTAGTCCGACTTCAGCCTGGCAAAGGCAAGCCCATGCGGTGCCTGGCGGCCATTGAGGATATTGACCGCTCGATCTGCCTCGCCGTCGCCGTTTGAATCAGGAAGGGCGACCACTTTGCCCTCCCGCGTCTGGCTCAAAAAAAGGATTCCCTGATCGTCGAACGCCATGTGGCGGGCTCTCGCGACATCGGCGGCGAAAATGTCGATCCGTATTCCCTCGACGAGTTGCAGTCTTTTCAGTTTGTCGCGATATTCATCTTTTCCAGCCGAGGAAATTCCATTCAAGGGTCCAAAAACCAATAAAAATGCTATAAAGTTAACGATGACCGGAAAGGAGTTGAACTTTCCTGAAATATTGGTTTTTGGATGGGCACGCGCAAGCTTCATATCTGTAACCCGGTAAAATTTAATGTTGACCTGCCCAAATAAGTTGTACCACTTTTAAAGTTATAATTTTCCTTATTAATCTGAACCCAACCTCCACGATACATTTACCATATAATTCATGAATTGCTACCTATTTTGCTGCCGCCAGGTAAACCCATGACACGCCACCGAAAAGAGTAAAAGGCTGGCCGGGCTCGAAGTAGCGCCCGCCTGTCGCGTTGATTCTTGTGTTGGCATTGTACGATTGGTCAAAAATATTCTCCACCCCTAAGAAAACAGACAATTGGGATTTTCCCACCGCTTTTTTTCGACCGAAACTAAAACGGTTCGTAATGTAAGAAGGGTTGTCCACCGTATTCTCGTCATTCACAAAGAATGAAGAAACGTACTGGATCTCACCTTTCGCAAACCAACCCGAGCTGGAATCAGCCCGAAGGTTTGCGACAATACGATGCTCCGGCATTCCCGGGATAAAGTTTCCCGAATGATTGGACCCGTTATCGTCAAAACGGGTGAACCGAAAATCTGAAAAGGCGTAGGACAAACCCGTTTCAATCCGTTCAACGGGTCGAAAACTCATAGCCGTCTCTAATCCAACTCGACGTGACTGCCCCGCATTTTTATAAAAAGTTCGGCCTGGTGACGTGATAATTTCAAAGGGTATCAATTCATCCCACGACTGGATAACGAATACCGCTAAATCGTAATCCATTCTATTTCCAATTCTTTCTTTTAGTCCAACCTCATAACTCACGGACAGTTGGGAATCCAAGTTTTGATTGAATCCGGAACCTCCGGAAGGATCATTCGCCAACTCCGTCGTGGTCGGGGTTTCAAAAGCCGTAGCAATGTTCGCGTACCCATGCAGGGATTTATTGAAATGATAAACCGCCCCCAACGTTCCGCTCCACTCCGAAAGAGTTTTCGAACCGCTCTGGTCGCCATCGGAAATAAAATTATCTTCGAGATCGAATTCCACATGGTCATAGCGAATCCCCGCGACCAGTTCGATGCGTGGCGACTCTTGCCATTCCGCCCGCAGATAGGGCCCAATGCTGGTTACCGTTTCAAAACGATCGAGAGTTTGAGAACCTTTTATTCCATTATTATTATCAAAACGTTTCCGGTCATCCCTTTGGTGGGAAAGGTCCGCTCCCGCAATCCAGCGGATGGGTTTATTCCGTAGGCGGCTGTTGATTACGGTTCTGGCTCCCAACCCCGGAGCCAGGCGTTCAAACTCCACGGTACCTCCACTGGTAAACGGCAGCTTGTTACTAAACAATCTACGATTTAAGTGGGCAGTCAGGGAAATTTCTTGTGAAGACGATATATCTTTTTCATATAACAAACCCAATTGCGTGTTATCCACCACCTCGCCAACATCGAAAACAATATTCTGGGATCGCGCCGCTTTTGGATTGAAGTCTGCCTGCTGTTCGGTCAGAGCACCCGGGTCCTGGGCTTTCGGTGAAAGAAGATGCCTCAAGATAAACGTCCAACTGGAATTCGCATCCGTTTGCCAGCCGAATTTTCCATGCACCAGCGTGTTTTCGGTCGCGCTATGATCGCGATATCCGTCACGCTGAAGATGAGATGCGTAAATATTATAATTTAACGATCCAAAAGTGCCTCCCGACTTGATCTGGTATTTCTCCAGGCCAAAGGAACCGAGCAATAACCTTGAATCAGATTCGAAACCGGATCGCGGCCCGTCAAAGGTCTTTATCGAAATTGTGCCTCCCGAAGCATTGCCATAAAGAGAAGAAGAAGGGCCTCTTAAAACTTCCAAGGAATTAATCATACCGGGATCAATCGAATCCAGTTGTGTCTGCCCATCGGGAAGGGTCAGGGGGATGCCATCAACAAGAATCTTCACCCCTCTCACACCAAATGCTGAGCGTGCTCCAAACCCGCGGATGGACAATCGAAGGTCCTGTGCTGAATTGAACTGGTTTTGAAAAAACAGGCCCGGGACGGAAGTCAACGCCTCATCGAGAGAAACCTGAGGAAGTCCCTCTTTGTTAAGGTCAAG
>Ga0207991_1002016_pt1 | contig 11752 bp, 11 predicted proteins | sample ETN07SmetaG_FD_185786 | JGI IMG/M metagenome (GOLD analysis project Ga0207991, IMG submission 185786) | Marine microbial and viral communities from oxygen minimum zone, Eastern Pacific Ocean - ETNP2014F14-07SV275 (SPAdes) (version 2) | ecosystem: Environmental > Aquatic > Marine > Oceanic ... | reverse complement strand
GGAAAACTCGCCAGCACAGATATTAGTCAAAGTTGACAATTGCTTGTGTTTTTCAAGTTGTTGATTTATCATGATAAGCCAATATCATTAAATAAATCAGGTTATTACTTGAGGCCCGGGCGGTTCCGAATATTCCGCTCGGGCCAATTTTTCATCTTTACCAAATAGGACCGAAAAATGTACAGTCTCACTGATACCTGGGTCGGTTTTGCCTCTATCATCTGTTTTTGTATGGCCTACACTCTGGTCATATTCGAAGAACAGATCCATATGCGTAAATCCAAACCGGTCATTTTGATCGGTTGTTTTATGTGGGCTCTCATCGGTATCTATGAAGCCCAACACGGGGGCGGGCATGCTCACGACCACGTCAAAGAACTGATCGCCGAAATCGGCGAGCTGTTTTTCTTTCTCCTGGTAGCAATGACCTACATCAATACTCTTGATGAAAGGAATGTCTTTAAAGTGTTAAGGGCCTGGTTGCTTAAAAAGGGTTTGGGGTTTAAAAAATTATTCTGGGCGACAGGGGGAATCACGTTCCTGCTTTCGCCGCTTGCAGACAACCTGACCAGCGCCCTGTTGATGTCCACCGTAGCGCTTGCGGTCAGCAATGGTAACGGACGTTTCATTGTTCCCGCATTCGTCAATATTATTGTCGCGGCCAACGCTGGAGGAGCATGGAGTCCTTTCGGAGATATCACCACCCTGATGGTCTGGACTTCGGGAAAAGTTGCTACCATGGAATTCTCCTATCTGGTACTGCCTTCCATCGTCAATTGGATTATTCCGGCAAGCATCATGTATTTCGCCGTTCCCGATGAGCATCCTGAGCCGGATAAAGAAGAGGTAGAATTCAAACCGGGAGCCAAGGTCATCATTGGGCTTGGTATTTTTACGATTGCCACCGCAGTCTCTTTCCACCAATTCCTCCACCTTCCTCCTTTCCTGGGGATGATGTTCGGGCTCGGACTATTGATGATGATGGGATGGTATTTAAAACGCTGGGGAGAACAAAAACACCTTGTAAAAATGGGAATTCCTGATGAACGAAGAGACCGCCCGCGTTTTGACATTTTCCGCAAAGTGGAAGGAGTGGAGTTTGATACCCTGCTTTTCTTTTTCGGCGTTCTCACCGCCGTAGGCGCGTTGCAATACATTGGCTACCTGGCATTGGCCAGTGAAAGCATGTATGGAACCCTCGGCCCCACATATTCCAATATAATTATTGGTGTCCTTTCCGCCATTGTTGACAACATTCCTGTTATGTACGCGGTTCTAAAAATGAGCCCGGAAATGGGTCTGGATCAATGGCTATTGATCACCCTGACCTGCGGGGTCGGGGGCAGTCTGCTTTCCGTTGGTTCTGCGGCAGGGGTTGCGGTAATGGGCGTTGACCGGGAACATTATTCATTCATGTCCCATTTAAAATGGGCTCCCGTCATCGCACTGGGTTATATAGCCAGCATTGTTTGCTGGTATTTTGTAACACCACACTGACTTTTCAAGGGCGGGACAAAACATTTTGTCCCGCCTTTTTATTTCCCCCTAAAGACCCGATCCTTTTCCTACAACCACCCTTCCCAGAGTGAACACATGAACTTTCCCGGCACCCTCTTTCTTTACAATCTTTGCCGCCTCATTAACTGTTGCCCCGGTCGTAAACACATCGTCCACCAATAAAATATTTTTTTCCTGCAACCAACTCGGGACGATTGACCTCAAACGCTCCTTTAATGTTAAGGGCTCTTTCCATACGAGTCATGGTCGCCTGCGGGCTGGTCGCATTGACCCGCCGCAACAATCCCCCTTCAAGGGGGAGTTTTAAAACCCTCGCGACTTGCCGGGCGATGAGGAAAGCCTGGTCAAATCCCCTCTCTTTCATCTTGTTAAAATGTAACGGTATGGGAGAAACTGTAAAACCCTGGCAAAAGCCGGGGTTCTCCGCAAAATATTTTTCCAGCAGGAGGTCCATTTCCGCAAGCACTCCCATCTGCTTGCGGTATTTGAAATGGTGGATCGTTGTCCGTAAAACCGTGTCATAAAACCCCAGGGACCTGGCCCGATCAAAGTAAAAAGGGTTTTGCCTGCAATCCCCGCATACAAATTCTTCGTGCGGATAGGCATAAGATAAATCCGCAGGCACCCCACACTGAAAACAATATGGTTGTCGAATAAATCCGATATCTCCTCTACAGGGAGCACAGAGGAAATGGTCTTCCAACTTGATTTTGCCGTCACAGGAAATACAGTTTTGTGGGAACACAAAATCCAGTATTTTCCTGAACCCACGCAAAACCTTGCCTGCAATATTGCCCTTCGATGGTGAAACCTGCATGACCCCTCGCTGTCAAGAATGTTTCTATGTTTTTCAAGAAATTTTTATGCTAAAGTTTCCTCTTCATTTATTCTCACAAAAAATTCTCGCAAAAAACCGATGAACAAGAACATCATCCAGCTTACGGAAAAACATGTTGCCGGGACTTATGGCCGTTTCCCGATTGTCCTCGTCAAAGGGAAAGGTTCCAAGGTCTGGGACAAGTCGGGAAAACAGTATATTGACTTTGTCAGCGGCCTTGCCGTTAACAACCTTGGGCATTGCCATCCATCGGTTGTAACAGCCATAAAAAAACAGGCCGAAAAACTGATCCACGTTTCCAATTTATACCATATCGAACCACAATCCCAATTAGCGGAAAAACTAACGTCCTTGAGTTTTGCCGACAAGATATTTTTCTGCAATAGCGGAACAGAAGCTATTGAATCGGCAATCAAACTCGCCCGCAAGTATTTTTTCGACCAGGGGAAGTCCGGGCAAACCGAGATCATCACCATGCACAACTCGTTTCACGGCCGCACCCTGGGTTCGCTCTCGGCAACAGCACAAAAAAAGTTTCACACCGGATTCAAGCCACTTCTTCCAGGCTTCAAATATATTCCCTTCAATGATTTACAATCAGCCCGGAAGGCAATAACTAAAAAAACCTGTGCGCTTCTGGTGGAACCCATACAGGGAGAAGGAGGCGTGAATATCGCCGACCCCTCCTACATCAGGGGATTGAAAAAACTCTGCCAGAAAAATGGCATCCTCCTGATTTTTGATGAAGTGCAATCGGGCTTTGGCCGAACAGGAAAACTTTTTGCCTATGAACTCTATAAAACAAAGCCGGATATCATGACCATGGCGAAAGCCCTGGGAGGAGGCGTTGCAATAGGAGCCATGGCAAGCACCAACCGGGTCATGAAATCTTTTGTCCCAGGAACCCATGCTGCGACCTTTGGCGGCAATCCCCTGGCCTGTTCTGCTGCCCTGGCTAGCCTGAAAGTGATTACCGGAAAAACCTTCTTAAACAAAGTCACCGCTACCGGAATCTATTTTTTGAAACGATTGCAAGAAATTGCCCGAAAAAATCCTATCATCAAAGAAGCTCGCGGCGCAGGAATGTTCCTCGCCCTGGAACTGAACCAACCGGGGCACGAAATAGTTATCGACTGCATGAAGCAGGGGTTTTTGATCAACTGCATCCAGCAGAACGTATTACGGTTTATCCCACCGCTCACTATTTCACGACAAGACATTGACAGCTTGATCTCTGTGCTGTCCGATAGCCTCACTAAACTGAACGATAAATAGCAAACGTTTAACAAGACCTGAAAATGAAACGAGATCTTTTAACTATCAGCGACTTTAGCCGGGAAGAAATCCTTGACCTGTTCGAAAAGTCTGCAGACCTCAAGGAAAAACGCCAAAAAGGAATCCAGTACCTACCTCTAAAGGGTAAGACCCTGGGAATGATATTCAACAAGCATTCAACGAGAACACGCATATCGTTTGAAGTGGGCATGTTTGAGCTCGGCGGCCATGCGCTGTTTTTAACCGGAGACCAGCTTCAGCTGAACCGCGGTGAAACTATCAAGGATTCGGCTCAGGTACTCTCCCGCTACCTGAGTGGGATTTTGATAAGGACCTACGACCACAAAGAAGTCGTTGCTCTTGCCGAACATGCCACGATACCCGTGATCAACGGACTCACGGATCTCAATCATCCGGTGCAGATTCTCTCCGATATTTTTACCATCAAGGAAAAACTCGGCGGCATAGAAGGCGTAAAAGTGGCTTATGTGGGGGACGGAAACAATGTCGCTTACTCCTGGATGATGGGTGCCTCGTTAATGGGGATGCACCTGATGATTGCCTGCCCAAAAAGTTGCCAACCTCACCCGGCTCCCTCGCTGGATGGGAAGGGTAAGGTAGAAATTGTTGAAGACCCTTTTGAGGCGGTCCAAAATGCGGATATCATTTATACCGATGTTTGGATAAGCATGGGAGAAAAAGATGCGGTAACAAAAAAACAACTCCTTCTTCCTTACCAGATCAATCAGAAACTGGTCGATGCCGCAAAAAAAGATGTAATGGTAATGCACTGCCTTCCCGCACACCGGGAAATGGAAATCACGGCAGAGGTCATGGATGGCAAACATTCGATTGTTTTCGACCAGGCTGAGAACCGGCTTCATGTTCAAAAAGCTATTCTTGAAAAACTGTTGTCCCCATCTCTGCCATAGTGATCTCTTTTGAAGTAATCAAAACGCATAGCCACTCTTCTGCCCGGCTGGGTATTTTGACCACACCCCGTGGGAAGATAGAAACCCCCTGCTTCATGCCGGTGGGAACCCAGGCAACTGTAAAAGCATTGACCCCGGAAGACCTGGAATCCTTTGGGGCACAAATTATTCTTGGTAATACCTACCACCTCTATCTCCGGCCGGGGCACGACTTGATCCGCTCTCTGGGCGGACTGCATAAATTCATGAACTGGCCCCACCCTATCCTTACCGACAGCGGAGGCTATCAGGTTTTCAGCCTCAACGAACTGGCTAAGGTCACTGAAGAGGGAGTCACGTTCCAATCCCATTTTGACGGGTCGTCCCACTTTATTTCGCCAGAACGTTCTATAGAAATCCAACAGGCATTGGGTGCGGACATCATCATGGCTTTCGATGAACCGACTCCTCATACTGCCGACATCAGCCAAACAGAAAAATCCTTACAGCTGACCACCCTTTGGGCTCAGCGTTGCAAGCAAGCATTGCATTCCGATACGCAGGCTTTGTTCGGAATTGTCCAAGGTGGAATGTATCCCGATCTTCGCAAAAAAAGCGCGGAACAAATTATGGAAATTGATTTTCCCGGTTACGCGATAGGCGGGTTGAGTGTGGGAGAAGAAAAAAACCTGATGTACGACATCACCGAGTACACCGCTCCCCTTCTGCCGGCAAACAAACCTCGCTACCTGATGGGGGTGGGAACTCCTGAAGACCTCTTGCAATGCAGTTCCATGGGAGTGGACATGTTCGATTGTGTCATGCCAACCCGCAACGCCAGAAACGGGACCCTGTTTGTAAAGGGAGGAAAAATAAATATTAGAAATGAACAATACAAAACCGACCCCGACCCTATCGAGCCAGACTGCATCTGTTACACCTGTAAGAATTTTTCTAAGGCCTATCTCAGGCACCTGATCATGGTAGGAGAAATCCTCGCCATGCGCCTTCTCACCCTGCACAACTCCACTTTCTACCAACAGTGGATGGCGAACATCAGAAAAGCCATCGCAGACGACCTTCCATTTATCATGACCGACTAACAATAACTTTCGCTGGAGAGCAAGAAGTATAGGCGGCTTGTCAAATCATGGTCCAGCAATAACACCTAAAATTTTAAACTCATGAATGTCATAGCCGGAACGTTGTGGCAGAGAAGATTGCACCACTGCCTTGAGCAGTTCCACCTTTTCAGAGTCCAGCCAATTGAGGAAGTGTTTAAAAATTTTTTCCGGAAAATAAATCGTCAGGTTGACTTTCGCCCGCTGATAGACAAACCCCGACCCCATGGGATTTGCCCTCAGGGGTTTGTATTCCACATGGCCTTCCAGCATGAAATCCGCTATCTCCTTCCACTCTTCCCCGACTTTATTCAAGTTCTCGCGAATGAGAGATAAAAGTCTTCCCTGTTCAGGAAGTTCATATGTGTAGCTGGGCATAAAACATTTTTTCCTAATAAAGGGAATATTACTTATCTTTTTGCGAGGCTGGCTCTGGTATCAACCGAGCCCTTAAAGCCAGAAAAAGCGGGATCTCTTTTCGCGCCCTGTTTTCCGCCTTGGATCGTTTGCCCGGCAGGCTGTTCTTGTTCGACACCCACTCCTCCATCGCATCAACACAAAACCCAGCTTGGGCCAACGCTGAAATATAACTTTGCAGCGGACGGTGATATGTAAGCGTGAACGATTTCGAATCAGCAAAGGGCGGGGTCAGAATAGGAACAGCGGTTTCCGTCATATAATGGTCGACCCGCCGATACTCCAGTTTCTTTTCATCATCCCATCCCCAATGAGATTGGCGAGGAATACGGAAACATGGGTGCGTCATCACCACCACAAAATGTTTTCCCGTCTTTAACCATTGGCTCGCGCTTTTAAAAAGCAGGTCCATTTTTTCGATATTTTGTATCGCCATCAAGCAGGCGATACCATCGAAGCGGCCTGCTTCAAAGTTTTCAGCATCTCCGGCATCTCCTACATGATACCGGATGGAAGGACCCGGTCGCGCCCGGGCATATTTCACCAGTTGAGAGGAGGAGTCCAACCCTTCGACACGGATACCCTTTTTGGATAAATAGCGGGAAAACACTCCCTGACCACAAGCCAGATCAAGGACACGGTCCTTCTTACTGACTTCCAATAATCGGAACACACCTGGCATGATAATGTCCTTTTGAAAATCCGTGCCCTGGCCACCAACCAGCGAGTCATACCAACGGGAAGCCTGATCCCAAAGAGTCAGCTCTTTCTTTCCTGAAAACGAGCGTCCAGGTTTTCTATTCCTCGAACCTGCTTTATGTTTCGCCTGTTTAAATCCACTTGGTTTTGCCATCATTCTCCAATAATCCACCTTATAAACTGGAAGGAATCAATATTTTTATCTATAATCAATAGGAAGCGATTATTCACCACCTCAATTTTTTTCATCAACCCATCCAACTTCATGCTGAAATCCAACTACACACCCAACCTTGTGCAAAGAGTGATTTTGTTTCTTCTACTGTTTGTTTCTGTATCCTGCGAAACGCTGGACCCTTATTATAAAACCCAGGAAAATCTGGACTTAAGTATCCAGGCTTTTAATTTCGAGTTTGAAAGCAAGGCGATGAACATCAGTGCCCGGTTCGTCCACCCGGCCCATCGCGCTAATTATAAGGCCCAATCACTGGAGATGACCCAACGCATTACTTTTTTTGAAGCAACCATTTTGGATATCAAATTTTTCAAAATTGGGGTTCCGGTTGTCACTACATCCAAAGGCCCCGAAAAAGGTTTCAACCGGGCCATCGTTACCATCCGCTATCAACTCGCGATATTACCCAGCACCAAATTAGTAACCCGGCTCGTTGAACAAGAATGGGTGCTTGAGGGAGAACAATGGATGGTCATTCCCGACCTGAGCACACTTCTGGAATAACCACCTCAACCTCTTTGTTCAGGGAAATCGTGGTTGGGGTGACCTTGCAATTCATACCATAAAGTTCCACACCTTCAGCGAGTGCTTTTCGCAACCATTCTCCAAAAACAGGGTCAATGTCATCATTGCAGGTGATGGATCGCGTATCGGGCCGTTGCGAAACAAATACCACTGCTGTCCGGTAGCCTTTTGCGCACAACGCTATCAACTCCCTGACATGTTTGACTCCCCGTTCGGTTGGAGCATCAGGAAACCTGCCCTGCCCTTGTTCGACCAGACTCACCGATTTCACTTCAACATACGCAGGGTTGAACGGAAACCCCAGCCTGAAATCAAAACGACTGTTTCTTACTTTCACTTCGCTGGCAAAGTCGGAATAGCCCTGAAGGAAGGGGAGCTTCCGCTGCATCAACGCTTCCTGAATCAAAGCATTGGCAAACACCGGGAATACTGAAACCCATATTGAACCGTGTCGCACCAAAACAAGCGTGTAGTCTGTTTTACGTTTTGCCGCGGGCTGGTGGACCAGCCGTACTTTTCTCCCGGGCAACATCAACCCGGACAAACGACCTGGGTCGGGAACATGAGCCAGAATTCCCTTCCCCTCATCCCCCACTTCGACACGCGCCAGGTAACGGTTTGGCCGTTCTATAAAGATACCATCAACAATGTTCTTGCCGAATCTCATTTCAAAGTTTGTGGAGCCCCACTTCCATGCGAGGGAACGGAGTAAGGACTCGTTGAGCCGTCCAAACTAATTGCTCACTAATAAAAGCCAGTGCTAGTTGCCCCTACGGCTAGTAGTGCCTAGTGGCCGCTTTCTTCCTCGGTATGGAGGTTGACCGTTTTTTCCAGATGGAGTAATGATTCGACCGAGGGGGTAACCCGGTCAATGAAAGGTTTGGGATAAAGTCCTATCAATACAATGAGCAGGCAGGCGGGAAATATAAGTTTGAACTCACGTTTATCAATATCGGTCAAGCCTTCAGGCAGGCTATCCGATTTTTCCTGCATCGAGCCTTGGAACATGTACAGCATATAAATGGAAGCGAAGACAATCGACAATCCACCCATCAAAACTAGAATACCCGATAACCCCGCAAACATGCTGGATGTCCAAACTCCCATCAAAATCAGGAATTCCCCGACAAAACCATTTAACCCGGGGAGCCCCAGAGCGGCCAACATAATCAGCATAAAACTTCCGTACAAAACGGGCATGGCCTTGCTCAAACCACGAAGCTCGTCCAAGTTGCGGGTTCCCATCCGCACCTCAATAAATGCAACGATCAAAAACAACGCCGATGCGATGATGCCGTGGTTGACCATCTGAAGCAAACTGCCTTCAATCCCCGTCCCGTTGTTAGCAAAGATGCCAATCACAATAAATCCCAAATGGCTGATACTGGCATAAGCCACCAAGGCTTTCAGGTCTTTTTGTGCGATGGCGATCCAGGCTCCATAGACCATCCCGGCAGCGGCCAACAAACCAATGACCATAGCAAAACTTTCGACCGCTTCGGGGAACAAAGGCAGGCAAAAACGCAGAAAGCCATAAGCGCCGGTTTTGGACATGGCTCCCGTCAATAGAATCAATGTGGGAATGGGACAAGCCGCATAAGTATGAGGCAACCAGCTATGCAGGGGAAAAACCGGAACCTTGATAGCAAAAGCCAGGAAAAAGAATAAAAACATCCATGTCTGCATAGATGGATCAATATGGGTGAGAGTCAGCACACGCAAATCAAACGTCACTTCATGGGTGGCGCCATAGTGCACCATCGTCAGGGAAAGGATCGCAACCAGCATCAACAAGCTTCCCACCAGGGTGTAGATCACGAATTTCATCGTGGCATAGACCCGTCGGCCCTCTCCCCAGATACCGATGAGAAAATAAGTCGGCACCAGCATCAGTTCCCAAAACACATAAAACAAAATGGTGTCGAGGGCCAGAAACACCCCAAGCGTCCCCCCCTCCAGTGCCAGCATCAGAGCCACAAAGTTTCTCAGCCCTTCCTTCTGAGTGAAGGAAAACATAATGGCAATGAGTCCCAGAAACGCGGTCAACATAACCATCCACAAACTGATTCCATCTACCCCTAACAGGTAATTGATATGCAGGGCAGGCACCCAGTGAAACATCTGGACAAACTGCATATCCGGGTTAGCGGTATCAAACGAAAACAGTAACCATAAAGACAGAGCAAAACTGGCACCCGCCGCACCCACCCCAACTATTTTGATCGCGGCCACATTCTCTCTGGAGACCATGAGGAGTCCCAGTGCGGCAACAAGGGGTATGAAAATTATAAGGGATAGCATAAGTTTTTACGGTTACATGAATACAACAAACATTAGAATCGTCACCACGCCGACAATCATATTCAAAGCATAGGAGCGCACTTTTCCCGATTGCCAAAGACTGATAACATGGCTCACCTCTTTTATCTGCAGGCCGACCTGGTCAACGGTAAAATCTAACCCTTCACGTTCGGCTTTTTGTTCCAAAAAAGCGCCAATGGCTTTTGTCGGACGTACGATCAAATAATCATAAATCTCATCCACATAATATTTGTGGAACAAGAGGTCATAAATAGGGGCCAGCGCTTCCTTGAAAAGATCCAGACGCCTCGTGCTCACCAAATACAATAAGCCCGCAATCACAATTCCTCCGATGCCTACTATCAGAGCTATGCTCTCCAAAACATTATCATGAGGATGGGCAACATGGCCAAACACCGGCGCCAGAAAGCTGTCGACCCAAGGCCCCAACACTCCCCCCAGCAGAGCTAAAACAGCCAGAACCAGTAAAGGGATAACCATAATCATGGGGGATTCATGCGGATGTGTATCTGGACTGCGGAGCTTACCGAAAAAGGTGAACAAATAAACCCGAAAGATATAAAACGCCGTCATGCCCGCCGTCAGTACCGCAATCGCCCAGAAAACGATATTCCCCATCTGGGCATGGTAAGAGCTCAGAATGATCGCCTCTTTACTGAAATAACCGCTGGTCAAAGGAAACCCAGCCAACGCCAGAGCACCTATTAAAAAAGTTGCGTGGGTCAACGGCATGACTTTTTGCAGGCCACCCATTTTCCTGAGGTCCTGTTCACCGTCCAGCGAATGGATCACGCTTCCCGCCGCCATAAAAAGTAGTGCCTTGAAAAATGCGTGTGTCATTAAATGAAACATGCCTAGACTATAAACACCAAGTCCCATTGCCAGAAACATATAGCCCAACTGGCTCATGGTGGAGTAGGCGATCACACGTTTGATATCATATTGAACCATTGCCATCGATCCGGCGAAGATCGCCGTGATGATTCCCACTCCGGCAATAAAATACATGGTATAGGGAGCCAGTTCATATAAGACATGGCAACGGGCTACCAAATAAACTCCGGCGGTAACCATCGTTGCGGCGTGAATCAGCGCACTAACGGGAGTCGGCCCTTCCATCGCGTCCGGCAACCAGGTGTGCAGGGGCAGTTGCGCAGATTTCGCGAATGCTCCGACCAGCAACAACATGGTGATCAAAAGCATGGAATCATCATTGGGACGAAACTGATCAGGAGCGGAGGCAAATACATCAACAAAATTCAATGTTCCAAACGTCTCAAAAATAACCAATGCGGCGATAACCATTCCCACATCGCCAATCACGTTCATGACAAAGGCCTTGCGGGCGGCAAGCACAGCACTGGTTTTTTCCCGCCAGAACCCTATCAGCAAATAAGACGCTAAACCAACCAGCGCCCAACCGACAATCAGGAAAAAGAAGTCCGCCGCCGCAACCAGCACCAGCATCGAGAATATAAACAAGTTTAAATAAGCGAAAAATCGGGAGTATTCCGGATCATCATGCATGTAACCAACCGAGTAGACATGGATCACAAATCCAACACCGGTTACAATAAGGAACATGAACACCGAAAGCGGGTCCACCAGAATAGCCAGGTCCAACTTGAATGATCCCGCCGATACCCACTGGTAAAGGGTCTGAACATGCCCCGCCCGTTCTTCTGGCGGCAAAAACAAAAGGTTGCTCAACGTCACCAATGTCATGAAAAATGACGCACCGATGGTTCCGCAACCCACGAGTCCAACCAGGTTCCTGGAGATCCGGTTGCCGTACCAACTCAAGCCGATAAACCCGAGAAGAGGAAACAAAAGTATGAGCCAGCTACTTGCGAACAAAAGATTATCCTTTCAATACATCAATATGGTCCAC
>Ga0207991_1002014_pt1 | contig 11759 bp, 9 predicted proteins | sample ETN07SmetaG_FD_185786 | JGI IMG/M metagenome (GOLD analysis project Ga0207991, IMG submission 185786) | Marine microbial and viral communities from oxygen minimum zone, Eastern Pacific Ocean - ETNP2014F14-07SV275 (SPAdes) (version 2) | ecosystem: Environmental > Aquatic > Marine > Oceanic ... | reverse complement strand
AGGAGTAGTCACTGTCCCGCATCCACCCGTTACGGCCCAGGCGTAGTTGTCGTTTGCCAGAGTGGCATTTATGAATCCGTTTTCATCTTTTACCTCGGTAGTTACTCCTACCACGGTACCGGCTGGAAACGAAACCGTTGTCGCGGAGGTAAGTGTGGTGAGTGTAACGCCAACACCATCCTGCGCTGATGCGCGCTCCGACGACAACGCAGCGTCCGAGAACATGAGTAGAGAAACCAAGCCCACCAAAGCGAGAGAAACTACCCACCGCTTTGGAATTGCGGAGCCTAGCATCGGCATCCTCCTGAAAGTTTCTTTTTGCAAGACACTTCTTCTTACCTGCTCGCAACAGTACGCGCGAGTTCAATTTTTAATTACGTTGTTCGCCCGCGCGAACACTCCCTCAGGCGTAAAACCCGAGTTCACCGTGACTGAAAAAAGCGATTTGTACTCGGCACGGCAACAAAAGGCCGTCGGGATTCCAAACGGCACCCGGTCACGATACACCACGGTAAAATCGCCAGTCAAGATGATTGCGCCGCACCAGAGTCCCACTTTCGGACACCCGCCAACCATTCTCGATTCCCTTTTGAGGCAGATCTCGGCGAAATCCAACCTATCAACACCCCGTTACGCGATCATTACCAGAGTTCACGGTAGCGGATAGAAATCCGGCGCTCCACAACACCTGTAGAATCGTAAACCGCCGTGAACTGAACGGTAAATACCACCTCGAGCCCCCAACGGAGCACAACATCACATGGACCTCGGAATCAAAGGCAAAGTCGCCCTGGTTACTGGCGGAAGTCGTGGCCTCGGACGCCAATCAGCACTCGCACTCGCCGCGGAAGGCGTAAATGTCGCCATCTGTGCCAGGGGCGAAGAACGCCTGAACCAAACTGCCGATGAACTCAGAGCGACGGGGATAAATGTTGGGGCATACGTTGCCGATCTCGGCGACGAGACCGAAACCGCCGCTCTCACTTCCAATGTCGAGGCCGATCTCGGACCTATCGACATTCTTGTGAACAACGTCGGCGGAAGCCTCGGCACGTCCGACCTCGTCACCTCCTCGATCGAAGACTTTCACATGGTGATGAACGCAAACCTCTGGTCCGCAGTCGCCCTCATGAAACTCGTCGTCCCCGGCATGCAACAACGCAACTGGGGCCGCGTTATCAACATTTCGTCCATCTTCGGACGTGAATACGGCGGCACCGCCCCTTACATGACCGCGAAAGCCGCCATGATCGCCGTGTCCAAACACACCGGCATGACCGTCGCTCCGGATGGAGTTACCGTCAACTCGGTAGCACCCGGCTCAATCCTCCACGCCGGTGGCACCTGGGAACGCTTCATCGAAAACAGCACAACCGAAGTTGTCGACGAGTTCATCGCCCGAAATCTGCCAATGGGCAAATTCGGATGGCCCGAACCAATCGGCGCCGCAGTCGCATTCCTCGCCTCAACGCAGGCCGATCTAATCACCGGAGCCTGCCTCAACGTCGACGGCGGCCAGTCCCACAACCTGTTTTAGCCCAAGGCGTGCGAGAGCGTTTACTCCAGACATGCGGGGCGCACCTACCAGGGGGGACCTGGTGTGAAGCAAGTAGCGCGTCGGCCTGACACAGCCCCCGGCGCCGGGCGTCAATCATCCTGAGCCTGCCTCCCCTGACCTTGACGAATGGGTCGAAGGGTCGATTCAGAAAACTGGCAGTCCCCGGAACCTCCCCACCACACCCGGAGCACAAGCACGCGCGACAGGGTCCTGACTTAACACGAACGACACATCACCTGGCCATCCGCCAGAACGGTAAAGCCCCGTGCGTGATGCACGGGGCTTTATTAATCGCTCGTCGCCCTGCTTAAGAAACGTCGGCTGAAGCGCCCGCCTCTTCCAATTTCGACTTCGCAGCGTCAGCATCTTCCTTCGAAACACCCTCAAGAACCGCCTTGGGAGCAGCCTCAACAAGGTCCTTCGCTTCCTTAAGACCCAGCGGAGTCAACTCACGCACAGCCTTAATGACCGCGATCTTCTTGGCTCCGATGTCCTTCAGAACCACATCGAACTCGGTCTTCTCCTCTTCTGCCGCACCACCACCGTCACCCGCACCCGGCGCAACCGCAACCGCAACCGGGGCAGCCGCGCTCACACCGAACTCTTCTTCAAGAGCCTTCACAACATCGGCCAAATCGAGCACCGACATCCCCTTGATTTCCTCGATCAGATCTTCTTTACTCAGGGCCATTACTGGTCTCTCCTGTAGCACCGGGAACTACCCTCGGCACCCTGCTAATTCCAAAAAAATATGGCTCTCGCCCGGGCCCAAACGCCCAACTACGCAGCCGAACCCTCTTCCGTGGCCTGAAGGTTGTCCACGTGCCGCTTCAGCACCGTGGCCAGGGCCCTCACAGGACCACTCATCACCATCACCAGCCCGGTAATCGGGCTGTTCATCGAACCCAGCATCTTCGCAATCAACTCATCTCTCGAAGGGAGCTTCGCAAGATCCTCGATTCGATCCGCCGAAAGCACATCCGAATCCAGCATCCCGCCAACAACCTTCACCGGAAGGCCGTTATCCGCGGCATACTTCACCAGCGCCTTCGCAGCGCTCGCAGCGTCGCCATCCGTAACCACAAACCCGATCGGACCGTTCATGGTCTCCTTCAGTTCGGGCTTGCCAGCCGCGTCAGCGGCGAGCCTGGCAAAAGTATTCTTGACAATCTTCAGTCGCGCACCGTTGTTTCGCAGCTCCTGGCGCAAACCAGTCATCTGCCCCACGTCGATACCGCGATACTCGGCCGCAATTACAAGCGACGAAGACGCGAAGATTTCCTTCCACATCGCTCTGTGAATGCAATTTCACAGATAAGTGGGAATCAGCAGGTCTTGCGCTTGAAAATCAGAGGCGTCGGCAACGTAGACACTGTGGGCCCGGTTGCGACTAGGCGACTAATCAGCTGCTGTAACAATCCATTTGGCACACCAGCACATATTCTCCATGAATCGACCGACGGTTCGGTAACCCCTTTTGGCTCCCAATGGCTGTGATGAGCGACTGAGCATCTTTTATCAAATCGCCCGCCGTTATCTCGATTGCTTACTCTTAGTTCTCGACCGCAACAGGGGAGTGGCGAGACCTTCGGTGGCCGGGCGCGGCCCGGGTGCCTGTCGGACCGAGATAACGTTCCTAGGCCTTATATGTTTCTCGCAATTCAGCGTAGATCTCTTTGGTTTGGGCCGTCCCGAGTACCAGGGTGCTTGACACGTTCATCATCTGGTAACCCTCACCGATCCATCGTCGGCAGTCGTCAACATCGCCAAACGTCGTAGAAAGGTACTTGCCTGTGCCCTTGATCCGTTGCGCAACGTCGAGCATGATGTTTTCGACCTTCGAGTTGTGGATATCGCCACTGACGCCCAGGGATGCTGAAAGATCGGTCGGACCGACGAGAAGAACCTCGAAACCCGGAACCGCCAGAATCTCGTCGAGGTTCTCGTACGCTTCAACGCTCTCCATCTGGAGCATCAGAAGGGTCTCATCATTGGCGTTGTCGATAATATCCTGCTGCGTTAGGCCAAGATACCCGGCAAAATACGGTGCGATGCCGCGCATCCCGGTCGGCGGATATTTCGCCCAATGAACTGCGTTCCTGGCGTCTTCCGGGGTGTCGATCTGCGGGACCATCACACCCACGGCACCAATGTCGTAAGCCTTCTTAATGTCGCCCTGGTTGTTGTAGGGAATGCGAATGACCGGCGCACTTCCGTTCTCTCGACCCTGGACACAAATGGTGCCTACCGACTCGAACCCGGCAGGAGAGTGCTCCTGATCGATCCACACCCAGTCGGCACCGGTCTGATAAATCGACTGGGCGACGAACGGCTCACGGGTGAACATGCTGGTACCGAGAACAGGATTGCCAGAGGCTAATTTTTGTCGAACATCACTTGGATACATCGTTTTTAGAACCTGTCGGCTGGATTGTTTTGGCGACTTGCGGGCGCATGTTACAACCGTTCAGCCACACACGGGAGCGACTTCGCAATCTATTTTTCAATCCCAACTCTGAGTGATAGACGGGATGACGAATCGATCCGTGAGATTCTACTCACGAGGCGAGTTTAGGTGAGAGGAGTGTTGTGTGAGGTTGGGTCGTACACGGCTGGTGTCATCCCGAACTGGCCACGTCTGTCATCCTGAACACATGTACACAACGGACCAGTTCAGGTTCGTTCTGAGCGGCGTCTTGCTGAGTCGGTAATAAGTACCAGAAAGTTCGAATCACTTGAGTTGGAGCTAAGGAAACCGTAGGCGGTACCGAATATGGCCGGCTTTGAACTGAACCAGGTTGTAAAGGTTCTAACAGAGGGATTGTTTACTCAACGACGAAGCAGTCGATTTCGGCTCTAGGGAGCTCCGAGATCAATAGATTGATTTCATCTCCGAGGCGAGTCGCCTCATATTCCCTGTCTTCAAGGGAGCCTGCAACTCCGCCAGACAGCAAATCCAACTCTTCGATCACTAGATCAACACTGCTCGTATACGCCTCCATCATGTCAACGAGTATCGAGTTATAGATGGCGCAGCGGTCGGGTGGTTTTTCTGATCCCAGAATTGAAATTAGGATCCCGGCACTGCTCTGAAATTTTGTAGCGCGGGCTTCCACGATCTCGACAGAATCTACAGCGCTTGTTTCCGCCGTATTAAGATTTACAGACTGTATAAGTGAGTTCTCGAATTCGCCTTGAGCCTCTCGTGCATCTTCGTAAGCCGGCCCGATCCGATCCCGATAATTATCTATCTGGTCCTGTTCGCTGGTGCAGCCACTGACTACGATCATGACTAAGCCGGTTAACAAATATGAAGCTAGCCATATTGACCTGATTCGATTCACTGCGGTTTACCTTTTTGACTCTTGTGTTCGCTGGCTAATGTAATCGAGCGCCTCTTGATCGGTCACAAATTACTGCAGAAACGGTTTTCATTTGCGGTTTGTACTGCTTTTAGCGTCGTGTGCCGGGTCGCATTTTAGAGAACTGGGCCGTTAATTTGTGGCGGACAATACGATCCGGGTCAGGCTCAAATGGTATAAAAGACACATCCCAAAAGAGCACCGGCAAGTGTGAATCACAATCTATCGGAGCTACCGGGACGGATGGAGACACCACAGTGAATGGCATGAAATCAGCCCAGGTTCTGAGGTCGTGATGGTCAAGACTAAGAATTTCTCAGAAGTTGACCTTGCCGTATTTGGAGGAACGCCAGCCGGTATAGCTGCTGCAGTTCGTGGAGCGCGTCAGGGGTTGGATGTCGTACTGATATCGCCTTATGAGCATATTGGCGGAATGCTCACCAACGGTCTGGGCGTAATGGATCGTCTCTATACCGGACGGCGTGCACCCATTTTCGATGAGATTGTTGAAGGAATCATCGATTACTACCGCCAAACCTACGGCGTCAACTCTCAACAATTAAAGGACTGTGTGGATATCCGATTAACCTATGAGCCACATGTTGCAGAGTTGGTTCTGAACAAGTTGGTCGATAACACACAGAACCTGGCTGTTCTCAAACCGTATTTTCCAACATCAGTTAAGAGTTCCGGAAACAAAATCAACAAGGTTCAAATTCAGTCTCGGACCGGCACAGTTACCAGACACGATATTAAAGCGGAATCATTTATTGACGCTACATATGAGGGAGATTTAGCAGCGCTGGCTGATGTCCCCTACCGTGTTGGAAGAGAATCTCGCAGTGAGTTCAACGAACCGCATGCAGGCCGTATTTTTACAACCCACGGTTTCGGTGCATATCCACTTGAGGCTGCAGAAGGCACACTGAAGCTGGATACCTTCTCGGTTACCTCTCAATTAATCTTTAGCGGTAGTACTGGGGATGGCGACAAAGCAATTCAAGCCTATACATATCGAGTTTGCTTGACTTCAACTCCTGAAACACGAATTCCGATTGAATGCCCACCTGATTATGATCGCAATAAATATGTGGGCGTATTGGAATCTGAACGCGAATCACGGGGCAAACGACACTACTTGAAGAGTCAGCTTGTAGTTGAAGACGTCAAAAATCATCGAATCAGAGGGCCACGCATACCAAACAACAAAATTAGTTGGAATGACCCGAATTTACCCGAAATAAATCATGCTTATCCTGAGGCAAATTGGGACCAACGCTTAGACATTGCTCAGCAACACAAAGAGCACGCTTTGGGTTTGCTCTATTTTTTACAGAATGATGATGCCGTTCCAGAGAACGTTCGTGATGACATGAAAAAATGGGGCTTGCCTCAAGACGAATTTGCCGATACTTCAAATTTCCCGCGGGAGATGTACGTCCGTGAGGCTCGACGAATAGTTGGAAGGTATGTGTTCACAGAACAAGACGCATCGCTAGCTTCGTCGTTTGGCCGTACACCTATCCATGCGGATTCGATAGCAGTTGCAGATTGGCCGATGGATTCTCATGAATGTAGGTTGGAGCGTCAGCCGGGCAGCCTGTATGACGGCAAAATCCTGCTATCTGAGAAGACCCGCCCATCTCAGATTCCTTATCGAACATTACTACCAAAAGAGGTTGAAAATCTAATAGTTCCAGTATGCATTTCTGCAACACACGTGGCCTACGGAACCATCCGGGTCGAACCGGTTTGTATGCAACTTGGCGAAGTTGCAGGATTCGCCGCAGCTATAGCCAAAGAACAGAATGTTAGCCCGGGTCAAATAACTGCTGACAGCCTGCAACATCGATTGGCGGAACAAGGATTTGCTCTCACATTCTTTAATGATGTGGAGATAGGTAATGGAAGTCGTCGAAGCGTAGCGATGCAATATTTGGGCACAAAAGGATTTTTCCCTAATTATGATGCGCGACCTGATGATCAGCTTACAAATGGAACCGCCGAACTCTGGGCAAGTGGTTATTTTTCGCTGTTGAGAGAGGACCACGACTCCGACTCTCTTGCTCGACGAATCTATGATTCACGGACAGAAAAAGACGTGCAGACCAAAAGATCTGAATTTATCGAAATGTTAGAAGTCGAAGCGGATTCAGACGGCATTAATTTGGACTCTCGCCGAGTCTCGGTAGTTCCGGAATCAGATCGAGTCATTAGTAGAGGAGAAGCAATTGAACTGATATATGCGCTATATCAGAAGGAATTGTCGAAAAGCTAACAGGTGACGTGGCCAGCATGCTCAACGACATCGAAGCCTCGACTGCCATGACCGAGTTGCTGCATAAATATCGTGACCCAGGCTTTATTTAGTTCGACCTGATCATATGACCTGCGCTGGGTTCTGACAGAACCATTCCTAGCTGACTCTGTTGAGCAATGAGTCGACCGTTTGCAATAGTCTGCGTTAACTAAACTTCTAATCGAGTAGAATCCGGCTCCGATGTTAGTAAAGCAGGTGCAGTAATCGATCAGAAATTTCTCAGTCAACTTGATCAGGAAATCACAGAAATTCGGGAAGCGGGTCTCTACAAGGCCGAGCGCATTATCGTATCCCGGCAGGGCACTGTGATACGCCTGCAGAATGGATCAGAGGCGATCAACCTCTGTGCAAACAACTACCTTGGATTATCCGGCGATCCTGATGTAATTGAAGCGGCTCGTGATGCGCTGATGGAACACGGATTCGGCATGTCCTCAGTGCGATTCATCTGTGGAACACAAGACGTGCACTCAGAGCTCGAATCGCGCCTCAGCGAATTTCTCGGTACTGAAGACACGATTCTTTACTCTTCCTGCTTCGACGCAAATACCGGGCTGTTCGAAACAATCCTTGGTCCTGAAGATGCAGTAATCAGCGACGCCCTGAACCACGCTTCGATCATCGACGGTATTCGACTGTGCAAAGCCGACCGATATCGCTATGCGAACAACGATATGACTGATCTGGAGTCGAAGTTGGTGGAGTCGCAGGGTGCACGCCGTCGACTCATTGCCACCGATGGGGTCTTCTCGATGGACGGCAGCTATGCCGACCTTAAATCGATTTGCGATCTGGCCGACAGGTATAACGCTCTGGTAATGGTGGACGACTCCCACGCAGTTGGATTTATTGGTGAACGCGGTAGAGGAACGCCGGAACTTGCTGGTCAGATGGAGCGCGTAGATATCGTCACCGGGACACTTGGCAAGGCGCTGGGCGGAGCTTCGGGTGGATATACGTCGGGTCGTAAGGAGATTATCGAGTTACTTCGCCAGCGTTCGCGTCCCTATCTGTTCTCGAACACCCTCGCACCCGTTATCGCAGCCACATCGCTCAGCGTGCTGGATACCCTGGAAGCTAGCGGCGACCTTCGCGCAAAGCTGGAGGAGAATAGCCAAAGATTCCGGGCCGGGATGACGTCGGCCGGATTCGATCTTGTGCCCGGCGATCACCCGATCATCCCCGTAATGCTTGGTGATGCCGGTGTTGCCAGTGAAATGGCCGACCGTCTCCTCGGTGAAGGCATCTACGTTGTTGGTTTCTCATATCCGGTAGTGCCAATGGGCAAGGCACGAATCAGAACCCAACTATCGGCGGCACATACTTTCGACCAAATTGATCTTGCGATCGATGCATTTATAAGAGTCGGCCGAGATATGAAGGTGATCGCGTGAGCACCCTGATCATCGAGACGTCCGAAGTAGGATTTCGGAGAGAGCATCAACTCTTCAGCAGGAAATTTTACTAAAGCCTGCGATATCACGGCCTCTGACTGATCGGAGAGAGTCGTTAGAGATTGAAAGGAACGAAATGAACATATCCGGCCCCGACATGCCCGAAGCGATACCAGATGAGCTGGCAGGTCGAATTGCTATCGTTACAGGTGCAGGGCGTGGCATGGGTCGTGCTGTAGCCACAAGACTGGCGAAAGCTGGCGCCTCTGTCGCTGTGAATGATCTGGCGCCTGATACTGCTGCCGATACCACTGAGTCGATTATCGCTGATGGTGGAAATGCAATTACGATCGCCGGTGACGTCTCCAACTCGGCTTTTGTTGATTCTCTAGTCGACCGAGCAGTTAGTGAATTCGGTCACATCAGCATCCTTGCTAATGCTGCCGGAATTCTTCGGCGCACAGCTGTAATAGATATGGATGAGGATGAGTGGGACCTGGTTCTGAACGTTAACCTGAAAGGCACTTTTTTACCTTCAAAGGCCGTTCTGCGGTCAATGCGCCAGTCCGGGTGGGGTCGCATAGTCAATTTCTCCTCAACGGCCGGAAAAACCACGAGCACGCTTGGCGGAGCGCACTATACGGCATCGAAGCACGCCGTCCTGGGTCTGACACGGCACATGGCGATGGAAGAGGCAGAACACAGTATTACCGTGAACGCCATCTGCCCCGGACTCATCGATACTGAAATGGTGCAACAGGAAGTCGATGACGATTTACTGAAGCGATACATAGGCAGCTTCCCGATTCACAGGCTCGGCGAACCTTCCGAGGCTGCCGAGTTAGTCGCTTTTCTTGCGTCAGATCGCGCCGCGTACATAACCGGGCAGGGATTCGATATCAGCGGTGGAGATTTGATGGTGTAGTTGAACACTTTGGTAGCCCAGGAATCAAGGAAATACAAATTGCTTCTTAAAGGCACTAGCCCCAGAACGTCTGTTGATTTGACCCCCAAAGTTCCCGAGAAGCAATGATGTAACCCTCGGGCGGATGAGACTCGATAGGTGGGTTAGCGGCGAGTACGTCTTCGTCCATGTTGATTCCGATTCCCGGTCCCATCGGCACGTCGTAGTAGCCATCTGTCTGCTGTGGGAAGTCGCCTTTGACGACGAGATCAAACCAGGGTTTGTTTCCGCCCTCCTGGATCATGAAGTTTTGCATACCGACATCGACCTGGATTGCTGCCATCGTGTTTATGGGTCCGTAAGGATTGTGGGGCTGTACGCCTACGTAATAGACCTCGGCCATGGCTGCAATCTTCTTTAGTTCGGAAATTCCGCCTACGTGGCAAATGTCGGGCTGGATGAGTGCGACGACCTGCTTTTCCAACAGGTCCTTGAAGTCCCATTTGCTGTAGAGGCGTTCGCCGGTGGAAAGTGGAACGTTGACCGAGTCTGCGACCTTTGCCATGGCGTCGACGTTCTGCGGTGGGACGGGTTCCTCGAAAACATACGGCCGCATGTCGGCTACGGCATCGGCAAATCTTATGGCTGACGACGGGTTAAGCCGACCATGGCATTCAATGAGAAGTTCTACATTGGGTCCGACGGCTTCTCGCACTGCGTAGACCTTGGCAATCGAATCCGCTTCGGATTCGGCAGATGGGAACAAGCCGGTGTGACCAAACGGGTCGCCTTTGAGAGCGGTCAGACCCGTTGCTGTTTCTCGCAGCGCATGGGCGACACAGTCATCGGGCGTGTCGCCGTCAAACCGACCATAGGTCCAGATCTTGTCGCGCATCTGCCCGCCGAGAAGCTCCCATACGGGTGTGTCGAACGCCTTGCCCTTGATGTCCCATAGGGCGATCTCGATACCGCTGATCGCCGCCATCTGGATCACGCCGCCACGGACGTTGTGCCAGAGGTGGTACATCTCCTGCCAGTGCTGCTCGATGCGGAACGGGTCCTTGCCGATCAGCGTTTCGCCAATTTCATTGACCATAGCGGCGACAGTTAGAGGTCCGCAGGTCGCTTCGCCCCATCCGACAATTCCCTCGTCGGTCATGACCTTGACGTAGACATAATTGCGTCTGAAGCCCCTCATATCGGCTTGAGGAGCTGCGCTGGCGATTGCTTTGATTTCGGTGATTTTCATCGGGAAGGAACCTGAGCTACTAGCACGTGGTGCGACTAAGAATTGAAGCGTTCGCCACTAGATATCAGTTTCGAATGACCACCGCAAGTCGTCGGAACGCCCCATGCCCATCTAATCCTGAGTGGCGAGATTGGTATGAGCCACGTGGGTGGAGTTCTGAGAGATGCTGCTTCGCTTCAGAGTTCCGGAATTTAATTTGCACATTCCATTTTTGGATCAAGTTGGTGGACCACGATTAGAAGTGCTGCTTAACGCGCTCGGGGAAGGAGAGCCTTGCGGGGACAATGCAGGAAATTTACAAGACGAATTCAAGAGTTAGATACTGACCGTCGTGTTCATGGAGGTCGCCTCCACGAAGGCTCAGACCAACAGGCCTCATCCGACCGGGTGGGGTCTAGTTGCGAGACTGAAAAACCCAACCTGTTATGGACTCCTGAGGCAAGCCCAAGAACACGCTCTACCAATCCTGATGAGGCGATTACGAATTACCAGCAGATTAATTGTTTTTGGGCATATTTTCGTTATTTACGATGCGAACTGTTGACAGTATTCTGGTACTGTAGCGAACCGTGAGTGGGCGGAGAGATTAAAAGTGTCCCGACGCGGCCTGTGCCAGTCGATCTGCTTGTAGTCGTTTTCCTGCCAGCGCGAATTCCTACATGATCAATGAGGTGTCCAGTGATGATTCGAAGAATTTCTACTTCAAGATTGATTGTAATTTTCAGTCTTGTGATCGCAATGATGTTGGTGACTGTCGCTTGTAGTAGCGGCGACGACGACAGTCTGACCAAGGCAGAATTAGAAGCGGTACTTGCCGCTCAACAACCTGCTGCTGCGCCTGCCGGGCCAACTGCGGCTGAGATCGCCGCACTGGTACAGCCTTCCGGGCCAAGTGCGGATGAGATTGCCGCACTGGTATCTAGCGCAGTTGCTGACGCAGTTGAAAGCGCTGTACCCGAAGGTGTGAGTTCC
>Ga0207991_1002005_pt1 | contig 11779 bp, 10 predicted proteins | sample ETN07SmetaG_FD_185786 | JGI IMG/M metagenome (GOLD analysis project Ga0207991, IMG submission 185786) | Marine microbial and viral communities from oxygen minimum zone, Eastern Pacific Ocean - ETNP2014F14-07SV275 (SPAdes) (version 2) | ecosystem: Environmental > Aquatic > Marine > Oceanic ... | reverse complement strand
AGGCTTGTTCAACTCCAATAGTAAATTTATTCCAACTATGTCCCATCCTCAACCCTCCATGAAATGATTCAACGTTTCGGCTCACATTTGGAAAATTTACAGGTAAATTTACATTTTCGTAGTGATAAAGAATACTTACTCCCAGATTTGAATTATCTATTATTCTTTCAAAACTAAAAAGGTAATTTTGCAGTTCATCTTCACTATTTTGATATAATTGGGGTGGAGATCGCTTAAATCCCTGGAAGCTGAATAATCCACTATCAGATGATTCAATTTTCAAACCAATTCCCAAGTCACTATAATCGTAATCTCCTTTTCGATAATAAATTTGAGAAGTATTTTTTACACTGTCAGCCTGTGAACTTTTGGGGAGGAGTTTGGGGAGAAAATAACTGCCTAGGGGAATTCCTAAAGCTCCATCTAACATCACCTGATTAATTTTCCCGTCAGAAATAAATTCTGGATTCCGCTCATTCAGGTAATATGTATTTTCTCCTGTTTCATCTAATATAATGGGAATTCCATGTATATCAGGATATTGAAAATCAGAGATTATTATGCTTGAATCTAATTCCTGAGAGAGCAGGATATTGAGAAATAAAAAGGCACATAGATATGCTAATACTATGCGCCTCAAAACTTGGGAATGGGGTATATTCAACTATTTCTGAATAGTATCCGGTACCATAATAGGTAAGTATTTTCTAATCTGTTCATATCCAAAAAACATGAGGCCACTATAAAATACCGAACCGGCCAAAGTATTGCCAAAAAAGGGGATCCCTGCCGCATAACAGCTTATTAACCCTTCCACAGTCTTGGGGTAAAAACTACCAGAAGCCCATACTCCAAAATTGGTTACCAAAAAGAAAAGGAGCGAGCCGCCTAAGGTTGCTATTGCTCCATTTTTAAGGGTAACTCCACTATTTAAAAGAAAACCCATTGCTGTAATTATAATGAGGCTGCCATACACCCAAATCATAGTTCCATGAAAACCCAAAAATAAATCGGCTAACAGCATAGCAACCACTGGCAACATTAACGCCCATCTCTTATTTTTTAAATAGGCGCCCCCAAATAAACCCATGGCAATAATAGGAGTGAAATTAGGCGGGTGTGGCATGAGTCGGGTGAGTGCTGCGAAAATAATTATTGCTGGTATAATCAGTTTGTTCATGTTTATCTCTCTAATTTTTATTTATTAAATTTACTATTGTTATTCGTTTCTCTCATTGCAATAATTTTTCTTTTCTTATTTTTTATATAATTCAGATTTAAAGATTGATTGATATCCCGTCCAATCTGTGTTTGGATCTTTTTCAATGGCATCCTGCATTAAAGTAATTCTTCCATCCAACTGATCAATATAATGAACTATTAGAGCCTCTGGAAATTGAGGATAGGTGACTGACCCCTTTTCAGGAGACCCTTGGTGAGACAAAATAATATGTTCCAGTTTAATGAGCGTTGCTTGAGGTATATTTCCCAATTTTTTGGCTGTTTTCATAACAATATCACGACCTAACACGATATGCCCAATCAATTTACCTTCATCGGTGTGGCTTGGTATAAGATCATCATTAATACTTTTCACTTTGCCTATGTCGTGTAATATAATTCCAGCCAACACTAAATCGCGATTTAAACCAGGATAATGCCGCAATAAATCTGAAGCCATCTCTCCGGTTGTCACCAAATGTTTTAAAAATCCCCCCCGTACAGGATGATGATGATTTACGGAAGCTGGCATTGTCCGTAATTTTTCTGCATACACATTAATGATGGCAGAAACCAGCTCACGGAGAGGTTTTTTAATGGACTTAGATAATTTGGAGAGACGATTCCAGAGTTCATTAAGTGGTTCATCCACTGATTTGAGGAGTAGTTCAGGTGAAAATCCATATTTACCATATTGTTCAGAAGAAGCAAGATTGATTTGAGAAACAGTGAGTTGGTGTATTTCATTAAATTCACCCACTTTTCCCTTAACAGCAACCGGGTCTCCCCTATTGAATCGATCCTGAAAATCATCCACTAAATCCCACATTTTAGATTGAATGATCCCTGTGGAATCAGATAAAACTAAATCAAGATACAGATCACCATTACGGGTATAGCGCAGGTGTTTCTCTTTGCAGATGAAAAACCCCTGAATAGAACGTCCTAATTTAAAATCAATAATTTGGGTCAGTTTCATGGGAGAAGTTTAGGGCTGAAATATGAAATTGGAAAATAGAAAGTTGAAAACCCGGGGGTGGGGTTTCGGGGTTAGGGAGTATTGGAAAAAAGGAATAATGGAGTACTGCCCCCTATCAATCAGTAATCACTAATCATCATTCCCTATTTCCTATTTTCTGCTTCCTGCCTACTTTCCGGTACCGGGCAATTATCACATTTGGGGTCTTTTTCAGTTTGGGTAAACTGTTTTATCATTTGCCTCCCAACATAGATTAAAGCAATTAGACCCAGGAGAATGGCAATTATAAGCTGAATATCCATTAGGTAAAACCTAACATCTGTCCACCCTGATAGACCAGCAGTGAGCCAATATAGGCAAGCCCCGTCATATAGACGATCATGATGAGGGGCCATTTCCAGCTATTGGTTTCATTTTTCACAATGGCAAAAGTAGCCATGCACTGTGCCGCATAGACATAAAAGACCATAATGGACAGGGCAACCAAAGGGGTATATTGGGGTAAACCGGTTAAGGGATTAACCTCATTTTTCAACGCCTCTGTAATGCCCACAAAACCATCGCCTTCATCTTCTACATTATATAAGGTCGCCAAGGTACTTACCATAACTTCCCGAGCTGCAAAGGATGTTATGAGTCCCACTCCTATTTTCCAGTCAAAGCCAAGAGGTGCGATGACCGGCTCAATGGCATGACCAATTTTCCCCGCATAGCTATTTTGAATGGAAAACGATTCCTCATCAGAATCCGGTTTAGGGAAGGATGCTAAAAACCACAAGACTATGGATATTGCCATAATAATTTTTCCTGCATTTATTACAAATAATTTACCTCTGGTATATACCTGCCGAAAAAGTGAAACGGCTAAAGGCATACGATAGGGCGGCATTTCCATTACAAAGGAGCTCTTCCCCTTCCCTTCAATAAAGCGACTTATAATTGCTGCAATAACCATGGCAGTAACCGTGCCTAGAAAATACATGAGCACCATGGTTAAACCCTGGAGATTGAGAAATCCCAATATGGGTTTATTGGGAATGAAGGCTCCAATCATGAGGGTATAAACCGGTAATCTGGCAGAGCAGCTGATAAGGGGCAATACTATGATGGTGATCAAGCGCTCCTTCCAGCTGTCAATGGTTCGGGTAGCCATAATGCCGGGAATGGCACATGCATATCCACTCATGAGAGGCAGAACTGATTTCCCATGGAGACCAATTTTATTCATGAGTTTATCCATCATAAATGCTACTCTTGCCATATAGCCCGTATCTTCTAAAATTGTCATGAAAAACATAAGGATTAAAATCTGCGGTAGAAAAATCAAAATCGCCCCCACTCCGGATATAATTCCTTCCACCAGTAAATCCCGTAGTATTCCCGGTGAAAATAATTGAACACAGTAATTACCCAAATAACCCACTGCACTATCTATATACTGCATAGGGATAGTTGCCCAGGTAAAAATGGACTGAAAAATACCATAGAGGAGTGTAATAAAAATCAGTGGTCCCACCCATTTATGAGTTAAAATTTTATCTACCCTTTCGCTGCGGGATTGATTCTTTATTTCACTTTGATTGATAAGGGTATGATCCTTTAGGGCATTATCCAGCATTTCAAAGCGTAAAGTCGCTTCAAGGATGCGATGATTCAGTCCCAATTCATCAATTTCATGAGCAACATTATCTCGTAATAATGTGAGTGACTTAATTTCTGCGCCAGTTAGATTTTTACACTCACTGTACAACTCCAAAGCGGATTTACGGGTAATTATTCTCAGCGCCTGGATATTGGTTATATAATTATCATGGTTATTTTTATCATATAAGAATTCCGAAATGGGGCTTATTATTTTTTCAATTTCCTTTGGTATTTCCATCTGAATATGGGTGGATACTTCAATGTTTGCTTTTGTTATTACATTTAACAACTCTGATTGTAATTCATTTATTCCCCATTTCTCACGAGCTGACATAGGAACTACTGCGTGAACCCCCAGTATTTTTTGTAACTCTTTTGAATCAATATTTTGATTTTTATTTTTGACACGGTCCATCATATTCAGAGCAATGATGACGGGTATCCCCAGTTCCATCACTTGAGAGGTAAGATATAAATTTCTACTTAAATTGCCCGCATCTACAACTGAAATGATTGCAGCCGGTCTGTCAATTCCATTCAGCCATTTGAGTGTTTGCTGGGCAACAATTTTTTCATCCAGGGATTCAGGGGTTAGACTATAGGTTCCAGGCATATCCATTATTTGCACTGCGCAGGTATCTGTAAGTTGAGCATCTCCCCTTCTTTGCTCTACGGTAATTCCAGGATAATTTGAGACTTTCTGATTCATGCCGGTGAGCAGGTTGAAAATGGCAGTCTTTCCCGAATTGGGATTTCCCATTAGTGCAATAAGCGGCGTTTTGTTATCCATTATTAATACTGTATTTAGTTAAGTTTGTACATTCGATGGTGAATTAATCAGGTTAGGAAACATTAATCTGCATGGCATCTTTATATCGTAGAGCCACCTCATATCCACGAACTTTAATTTCTATGGGACCCTTAAAAGGTCCTTTTTTCATTAGACGAATTTCTACACCTGGTAATATCCCCATTTCAACCAAACGGGATTGGAGGGTCAAATCAGTATGGAAGGATATTATCTTTGCCGATTCACCCGGAAGAAGATGATGTAATTGTTTTATTGACATTCTTTACAAAGCCCAAATAATTGATGGATATGCTGCTGCAGTTTAAAATGGTGTTGTTTTGCGATTTCTTCCTGCATCTTTTCAATTTCATCATTAACAAATTCGATTATTTTACCACATTCATTGCAAATTATATGATCATGATGGGGACTGTCTATTTTAGTTTCATACCTAGCCCTGCCATCCCCCAGGTTTAACTTTCTTGCAAATCCATTCTGAACTAAAATATCTAAGGTGCGGTACACCGTTGCCCGGGATACGTGGGTTTTACGGCTTTTAATTGCCATATAAATATCTTCACTCTCACGATGCCCTTTATCCTTAATAATCTCTTCTAAAACAGCAATTCTTTGAGGAGTTACTTTCAATCCCTCCTTTTTCAGCACATCTTTAAAATCACTCAGTAGTTTTTCATTTGTCATGACATCATCCTATTTATAATTGAGTATCATTCTCATTTATAAATTACGATGATATATCACCCGTAAACCAATGAAATAATAGTGAGATATGTTTGAGAATTTGAAAGGTAGAATGTTGGATTATTGGAACATTGGATTCTTATTTCTTCCTAATTAAATCCTTTCGTGAGTTTTCGAGGTTTTCGTGTTAGTTTTAGAAAGAAGCTGTTTTCAGTGGAGACAGATTGGCGTACTTCGCGATGAGTTTTTTGCGCACATTTCCAGAGAAAATGATGGTTAGTTTTGCCGATTCTCCTTCTCCTTCAACATCCAATATTCTTCCATTCCCAAATAGTTTATGGGCAACCTGATCCCCTTTTTGTAGCTTAGATGAGCTTGAAGATGCAGATTGAAAAGACGGTTTCGGTGTAAAACTTTTTGAATATGCTGCTTGTTGCGGTCCTCCATTTACTTCAACCAGGTTTTCAGGAAGCTCACTAATAAAACGAGATTGAACAGCCGGCATGGGTGCGCCCCCAAACCTTCTACGGGCATTGGCATAACTGAGATATACTTTTTTCTTGGCACGAGTTACCGCTACATAAAAGAGTCTGCGCTCTTCTTCCAGCTCCTCCAATTCATAAGATTGGGGACCCAATGGAAATAATCCTTCCTCCAGTCCTGCAATCATCACTACTGGAAACTCCAGACCTTTGGCGCTGTGAATGGTCATGAGTGTTACGGCTTTATCGGACTTATTCCACCTGTCAATATCTGTGAGTAATGAAACTTCTTCAAGAAATTCCCGGAGACCACTTTCATCACGGTTATCTTGAAAATCAGTAATACTGTTCAACAACTCTTCCACATTCCCCCACCGCTCTAATGCCTCCTGAGTATTCTGATTTCCATAATAATTCTGCAGGTCAATGTCCAAAAGTAAATCACGGGTTATGTTTGCAGCATTCTGCTCTTTATACGAATTTCTAAATTTATGGATTAACTGGTTAAATTCATGGAGTGATTTCTTCTGTTTCGCACCGATAGATAATTTTCCCAAATCTTCCAATACCTGAAGGTAGGATAAATCGTTCTCCTTTGCAAGTGCATGTATTTTTTCAATAGTTGTCTTGCCAATACCCCGAACAGGAAAGTTTACAATTCTGTCAAAACTAACCCCATCTGTGGGATTTACAATTAACCGCAGATATGCTAAAACATCCTTCACCTCTTTCCGGGCATAGAATTTTATTCCGCCTATAATTTCGTATGGCACTCCTTCCCTGCGTAGTACATCTTCCACAACTCTACTTTGGGCATTGGTACGGTACAGAATTACCAAATCATCAAATCCAAAGCTGCCATGTACCGTTTCATCCCTGATAATTTTGAGAATTTTCCAGCTTTCATCCCGCTCATCGCGACATTCTATTAAAGAAAGCTTTTCACCCTGCTTATTATCGGTCCATAATTTCTTTTCAGCTCGAGCAGTATTTTTAGAAACTACTGCCCAGGCACATTCCAAAATGGTTTTAGTGGATCGATAATTTTGCTCCAATTTGATAATATGAGCTTCTCCAAATGTATCTGAAAAATTGAGGATATTATTTACATCTGCACCCCTCCAACTGTAAATGGACTGATCATCATCCCCCACAACACACACATCTCGATGCTCTCGTGAAAGTGCCTGAATAAACTCAAATTGAGGCTTATTGGTATCTTGATATTCATCTACCAAAACATATTGATATTTATTCTGGTAATAATCTAATCGCCCAGGGAATTCATTAAATAGCTCAATAGGCTTCAGCAGTAAATCATCAAAATCCAGCGCATTGTTTGATTTTAAAGCCTTTTGATACTGTGAATATATTTCGCTGGTCTTTTCATCTAAAAACCCTTCCACCGTGTTTGCAAATATTTCCGGGGAAATCATTTGATTCTTTGCCTTACTGATATGTGCCTGCATTGCCTTAGGGACGAATGACTTTTCATCCAAATTAAGATCTTTTATGACCGTTTTTACCAATGCTCGGCTGTCATCCTGATCATAAATAACAAAATCATTGCTATAGCCCAACAATTGAATTTCCCGGCGTAATATTCGGGCAGAAATAGAATGAAAGGTTCCTACACTCATGGATGAAACATCCATATTCAATAATTCCTGCACTCTTTGTTTCATTTCATCGGCAGCTTTATTGGTAAAGGTTACAGCCAGGATATTGTCTGGCGGCAGTCCAATTTCCTTGACTAAATAAGCAATTTTATGAGTGAGAACACGGGTCTTTCCACTTCCGGCTCCGGCAAATATGAGGATGGGGCCACCTGTAATTTCTACGGCTTTTCGTTGTTGGGGATTTAACTCTTCTAAATTCAAAGCTTCCTCTTTTTACGTCTATTTTGTTTTAATATCAATTTTGCCTGATTATGCTCCTCATTGGAATTACTGAATATATGTCTTCCTTCTCCATCCGCAACAAAATATAAATAGGATGTCTGGCTGGGATGTGCAGCAGCATACAGCGCCGAATACCCCGGATTATTAATGGGTCCCGGCGGCAGGCCTTTATATTTATAGGTATTATAGGGATCATCCACCTTTAAATGTTTATTGTATAATCTCCGTGGTTTTCCCGGAAGAATATATTGAATGGTAGGGTCTGCCTGAAGCAACATCCCTTTTTTAAGCCGATTATTATATACCGAAGAAATAGTGGGCATTTCATCTACAAACATGGCTTCACCCTGAATAATGGAAGCAAGTGTAGTTATTTCACGTTTATTAAGATGTACTGATGGCGCTGATTCCTTTATTCGCTGCATATTATGATTAAATTGATTTACCATAATGCGAATAATATTTTCCTCAGTATAAGTTCTTAGTAGAATATAGGTGTCTGGTGCCAAAAATCCTTCTAAAGAGGGAGCATCAATTCCCAATGAGTGAATAAAATTATAATCTTTACACAGTCGTAAAAATTCATAGGTATCTATTTTGAGTTCCTTATTTAATGCTTCTGCATATCTTTCCATTGGCCAACCTTCAATGAGTGTAATTTTTACCCTGTCGGAAGATTGGGAAGTTATCATTTTTACCAATTGTCCTATGGATGAAATACCTTTCACATTATACCGTCCGGGAATTATGTGCTTGTTTTTCATGGTGAGTGTGAGAGCAAGTTTAAAAATAGATTCATTTTGCAGACAGGAACTTTCCCTCAGTAAGGCAGCTACTGACTGAGCCGAAGCTCCTTTTGGGATGGAGATGAGGTCGCTTGGTTCTCGACAATCGATTTCCCAACCAAGTATAATGGAGTAGAACAATAATGCCCCAATTACAATCAGCAGGGTAATACCCCCACCTACCTTAATTTTATAATCAATTTCAAATTTAGCATCAGCCATATAGGGAAAAATTACCGGCCTGTATTCAAAACTTCCAATTAATTAGAAATATTTTATTTTTCCATGAATAATTGTTGTTTGGTTTTTTTACAAGACTTTAATTTTATACGCTTTGAAACAATGGAATCAAGATAATAAGACATTATTTCATTCCTGGTCTTTTGGTAAAATTAATTACCAGCTTTTTGGAATCGGTTTGTTCATTATAATTGCAGGCTACATTATTATGGCTACTGGAGAGACTGAAAGTTATCAGTCAGTGAAACTGGCCCCCATCATTTTAATATTGGGGTACTGTGTATTTATTCCAGCTGCTATTTTAGTAAAACCGAAAAACAAAGCATGACCTTTAGAATTGTGAATTATTAACGATTAAAATTGGGGTGGTAGTTCAACTGGTTAGAGCACCGGCCTGTCACGCCGGAAGTTGCGAGTTCGAGTCTCGTCCACCCCGCACCCTAAAGCCTCTGTTAATTCAGGGGCTTTTATACATAATAAACTAATTTATTGTCCAAATTGCCATAATAGAAAAGCCCAAATATCCGCCTGCTTTTCATATCGCTGCATTTTGGTTGAGCCTATACCATGCCCCGCATCATAGTCAACTCGGAACAAGATAGGCCTATTACCAGAAGTTGCTGTTTGTAAACGAGCAGTCATTTTTGCTGAAAACCATGGTTCAACACGTGGATCATTTACACCATGTGTTGAAAGGACTGCCGGATAATCAACACCATCTACAACATGATGAAAAGAACTCATAGCTAATAACGCGTCAAAACCTTCCCTGGTTTTTACACTTCCAAATTCTTTTATATTTGGCACACCATTAGTGGTCGTTTCCATTCTAAGCATATCCATACAACCTACATTAATAATTGCGCATTGAAACAAATCTGGACGTTCAGTTATCGCCCTTCCAATAAGTATCCCACCTGCACTGCCTCCCTGACCAGCTAAATACTGTTCTGATGTATATCCTTTATCTATTAGATACTCAGCACATGAAATGAAATCTTTCCAAGTATTTGGCTTATTTGATTTTTGTCCCATAAGATGCCATTCTTTTCCATATTCTCCACCACCTCTCACATGTGCAATTGCAATAATACCACCTTTTTCTAGCCATGCCATCCGAGAAGCGCGGTAATAGACACTCTGTGCAGATCCATAAGAGCCATATCCTGAAAGTATTGTAGGATTTTTTCCAGTATGCTGCAAATTCTTTTGGTAAATGATCGAAAGGGGTACTTGGACTCCATCATGACTTGTTATCATAACTCTTTCTGAAGTAAGTCCTTCAGGATTATCAAATTTCCCTGGGGGCTCAAGATTAAGAACTTCAAAAGTAGATTCTCCATGATCATAAACCTGCATTCTACCAGCATGAATCCAGGAAGCTGAACGCAAAAAGATATCTGTATGATTCGTATTTGATGAAATTATATATGCAGATTCATTTTCTGGAAGATCAAGTCTATGCAGGTTGCCAGTTATCGGATCATATTCAATCAGACGGTTATAACCGCCATCAAGAGCTGAGAAATATAAACGATCCTTTGTACGGGAAGCGTAACGATAAACCAACTCCGCAGGTGGAAATATTACTTCTGCATTGGTAAAATCTGGTTGATCCATTTTGGTTCGTACTACTTTGTATCTGGGCGCCTTATAAGCACTAAAAAGGTAAATATCCTCTCCAAACTGGGTAAAAGAAACAACTGAATCCGGAACATCACAAACCATTTTCCAATTGACTTGATTCTCAAATATTTGATCTTTCAGTATCGTATACAATGTTAGCTCTGAGGAATCTCCATGCTTGATCTTTCCTATAATATAATTACTGTTTTCCCATACACGAATACTTGGAAAATCTACATCAAGCATCTCCACATTTGAAGAAAGACTGCGACCAAATATGGGTTTATCATTTTCGACTGGTTCGCCAAGTTCATGGTACAGAGTCATAGTATTTTTATATATTTCTGTAGCAGGTTCATTTTCATCTAGCTTTTGTCTACGGCAATAAAAAAATCCCTGTTCGTTCCACCATTGGGGTATATTATAAGCAGTCTCAATTCTATCTATGACATCCCCAGTATCTTGATTATTAATCATATCATATACATGGATAATAGTTTGCTCAGATCCTCCCTCTGCAATCCCATAAACCACAAAACTTCCATTTGGTGATGGTTGATAAAATTCTAGGGAGTAATGTTGTGTTTTACCTGCGGACATTTCTTCAGGATCAATAATTAATTTCTCAATAGCAGTCAAATGACTACGATAATAAAGTTTTGGAAGATTTTCATTACTTTTAATTTTTAAATAGAATAAGCTTTCATCTTTCATACGTTTAATATTGTATACTCTATATTCTTTACCCATATCAAGCTCCAGCAGACGTGTCAAAAAAGCTTCTTTATGTTTAAGTTTATTTAATTCAGCAGAGGAATATTCCGCCTGTAATTTTATCCAATCCTGTACTTCAGGTAAATCTAAATTTTCCATATACCGATAGGGATCAATTATTTCTACTCCATGGTAGTTATCGGTAACCGGATGGATTGGTGCCAGCAATTTATCAGGCATCTTACCCCAAATAATTGATATTACTAGAATTATTAAATATTCACTTTTCATATGATATCTATTATTAATCATTTCTTAATCCTCTATATTGACTCTTTCTATTTTGATTAATGTGTTATACTAAAGATTAGATCTTGAACTATAAAATTGTTATTATTAATTTAAGACTTTAAATGAATTATAATATTGAATAATATTATTTATTAGGTTAATGAACAGAATAGTTAAGAGTAAATAGCATCCTAAATTAATAACTTCATTGAGTAAGTATGCCAAGTTTTCTTGAGGGAACTACACAGATAAAGGGGGTATAGAGAAAATTTTACAGCTTTATTACAATATGGAATAAAGTTCGTCCTGACACCTGTCCACCCCGCACCCTAAAGCCTCTGTAAATTCAGGGGCTTTTTTATTGGTAAGAAGTAGTAGAAATGGCACCAATATGGCACCGTTTT
>Ga0207991_1002003_pt1 | contig 11783 bp, 5 predicted proteins | sample ETN07SmetaG_FD_185786 | JGI IMG/M metagenome (GOLD analysis project Ga0207991, IMG submission 185786) | Marine microbial and viral communities from oxygen minimum zone, Eastern Pacific Ocean - ETNP2014F14-07SV275 (SPAdes) (version 2) | ecosystem: Environmental > Aquatic > Marine > Oceanic ... | reverse complement strand
ACACTGCCTCGGCACCGGCCCGATCGATCGCCAGCAAGGTGATGACCGACTCGTGGATTTCCGCGCCGTCATACACCCCACATCCCGAAAGCACCACACCAATCTTTTTCATTATTATTTCCCTCCTCAAAAATAAGAACAGAGACTAGTTTTGCATTGAAAACCCATTCTACCACCCCCTAGCAGGGGACGCCAGCGTGACGCTGGACCCAATGGAGCGGGGACACCCCTCCGGGGAATGCGTGATGTCCTCTTCCTCAGCCTTCATGCCCTGAAAGGGTAAAGGCAAATGAAGAGGATATCACGCGCTGGCGCGACCGCCAAATGGCTGAGGTCACCCTGAGCAAGTCGAAGGGTGAATGCACAAAATTCATTATCCTTTCATTCCCCAAACCAATCCAGTAAAATCCGAAAAGGGAGTGAGCTTTTGCAATCCGCTCGATAAAAACTGAGGAGGACTATATTCGTGAACTTTTCTCAATATCGAATTCCCGGCAGGTTATTCATTTGGAAGTTTAATGTTTTGGCTTTTCGCTGTTACGTTCCCGCAAACCCTGCACGCGGCAATCTATAAATGGAAAGACTATAAGGGGAAAACTCATTTCACCGATGATCGTTCGAAAATCCCTGCTCAATTCAGGCAACAAAAACCCCACTTCACCCCTTCGCGCAGCAAACCACAAACTGCGCCAGCGCAGAAAAAATTCGGTGGAACCGGTAGCACCAAATCCCAATTCTCAATCAGTGGACCGGTTGAAAAGTTTTATGCCATGGACCGGATGGGCCGGCAAAAAGCCATCAACATTGACAGCAATACGGCAGTGTTTGCGGTAGCCACCTGGTGCCATTACTCGAAAAGGTTCGTCAATTTCCTCAACGACCCCAATATTGCCGCTAAGATGAGGGAACTCAAACTCGTTTTTGTTTTCGAAGACGAGTGGCCGACCATCAAAAAAAACCTGGATAAATCTGTCAAAAAAGGTGAAATCACCCAGGCGCAGGCCAATGAGCAATTGACCCGGTTAAAACAAAAAGCCAATTGGGGAATGGCCTACGACCCTTCATTCATGGACGATTTACCCAGCGAGCATTACTTCGCCTCAGCTCGCTCCACAAAGTTGAAAAATATTTATCCCAACTCCTTCCCGAGCGCTTATTCCCTGTCATAGAATAATTTTAAAAATAGCATTTCGAAGTGGATCCGCAGCCAATTCAAGGACCAGAAGGACACCCAGGATTTTTTGGTGGCTGAGTATAAGAAATACAACAAAGGACAGAAGTAGGCCACGTCGTTCCCGCTTCTAGCGGCGGCCAGTAGTGATAGGAAGGCGCCGGTCTTTGCCGAAGGCTTTGGGGGTGATCTTCACGCCCGGCGGACCCTGCCGGCGTTTGTATTCATTAAGGTCCACCAATCGGGCGATGCGCTGGATTTCGGATTTGGAAAGTCCTGAAACTTTAATTTCTTCTATTGAACAATCCTCTTCGATATAACGCAACAAAACTGGATCAAGCAAATCATAGGGGGGTAACGAATCGGTATCCCTTTGGCCCGGTCTGAGTTCTGCCGAAGGTTCTTTGGTCAAAACATTTTGCGGGATAATTTCTTGTTCCCGGTTCAGCCAGCGGGCGAGTTTGTAAACCAGGATTTTGGGAACGTCTTTGATCACGGCGAATCCGCCTGCCATATCGCCATAAAGCGTACAATAACCCATACTGGTTTCACTTTTGTTGCCGGTGGTCAACACCATCCAGCCAAATTTGTTGGAAAGCGCCATCAACAGGTTGCCGCGAATGCGGGCCTGCAGGTTCTCTTCCGCCAGACCTGGCTCGGTGCTCCAGAACTTTTCTTTCAAAATGTACTCGTAAGCCTTCATGGCCGCCAGGATGTGAAAGGTGAAGGTTTTTATTTTCAGATTTTTCGCCAGTGCCAACGCGTCGTCGACGCTGCCTTTTGAGGAATGGGGGGACGGCATCAATACCCCGACCACTTGGTCGGGTCCCAGAGCGTCCACCGCTATCGCCGCGGTCAGGGATGAGTCGATGCCGCCACTCAACCCCAAGACCACTTTGGAGAATCCATTTTTTTTAATATAATCGCGCGTGCCCAGCACCAAAGCGGAATAGACTTCCTCCTCCTCCGATTTTTCCATGTATGCACATGGGGGCAGTGGGGCAACCTTTTTGACCTTCGACAACGAGGCAGGTGCTTTATAACTTTTGATCCCAGAAGCCTTCGGCTTGTTTACTTTTGCGGGCAGAGTAATATTGGCAAAAATGATTTCTTCTTCAAACGAGTTACCCTGGGCGATGATTTTTCCTTTAGCGTCAACGATAAGACTTTGGCCGTCAAACACCAATTCGTCTTGTCCCCCGACCAGGTTGACATAGGCGATCGGGCATTTATAATATTTTGCCCGTTTGATAATCATTTCTCTCCGTGCTTTACCCTTATGGTAGGGAGAGGAAGAGATGTTTAAAAGCAGGTCTACACCGCCTTTTTGGCACAAGGTTTTTCCCGGCCCGGATTCTTGCCAAATGTCTTCGCAGATGGTCAGTCCTATTTGCGCCCCCTTCAGGGAAAACCGCACGGGTTCCTCCCCCGCATTGAAATAGCGTTTTTCGTCAAACACTCCATAATTGGGCAGAAGCATTTTCCTGTACGTGGCGATATGTTTTCCGTCACACATCAGGGCGGCGGAGTTATAAAGATGTTTGCCTTTTTGCTCGGCGAACCCGATAACAGCTGTCAAACCGCGTGTAAAGGGAGCCAGTGTTTTTAAAGTTTCCCGGCAGTCTTTTATAAAACTTTTTTTGAACAATAAATCTTCCGGCGGGTAGCCCGTCAGCATCAACTCCGGGAACAGCACCACATCGGCGCCCATTTTACGCGCTTGGGCACAGGTCGACTTCACCCTTTCCGCGTTGGCCTTGAATCCGCCCACCAAGCTATTGACCTGTGCCAGCGCAAGGCGAAGGGGAATTTCCGGATAGGAAACGGTCCGGCCTTTCTTTGATCGCGGAGTTTTTTTTGTGACTTTTCCCATAAAAATAAAAATGCCGATGACAATTTCGGATACCTGTGGAGTATACTACATTCTAAAATGAACCCCTTGTTTTCCAATTTTAAGGCATGTTAGACGGTCTTAACGTGAATAATTATGAGCGAAGCTGAATCGAATTCTGTTGAAGAAAGCATCAAGCACTCCATCCGCAAGAACGGGTTTCCGCAAAAGATTGTCCGCCTTCCTTTCAAGCCCGTTTATGACGCCTGCAAAAGAAATGGAACCCCGCTGGCAGGCGTGCTGGACAGACTTCAGGAGCAACAGATTTTCGGCAAGATCATTGGCAACCATCTTGAGTTCCGCTCGCGGGAAAAAATCGATTTCAAACCTGCCAGCGCAGAATCCCCCGATGAGTTTTCCTGGACCGAGGGTTCCGCCAACAACCTGAAAGGGTTTCAGGAGGCTGCCAAGGACGCCTTGGGAAATATGACACCCGAACAAATGGCCGAAGCCGGCAAAATGGTCGAAAACATGAGTGCTGAAGAAAAATTAAACATGCTGAAAATGTTCAGCCAGCGCTTTGATTCCGGAAAATAAAAAACCAAAGGTAATAACCACACCATGTTGATATTTGCTAAAGATATAGGCCAAAGAGACCATCAACACGAATTAGAAGACAAACTCCCTGAATTGAAACAGTATATGGAATACCAGCGCAAACTGTTTCCCTACACAGTAGTGCGGGCAGGACTGGACCTTGCCTACAAGGAAATCGATGACATTATGAGTTTTATCGATAACGATTACCAGCCTCTGGAAGACTCTTCCCGGCGGGAATACCCGGCTGATGTCAAGCAATGGTATACCAACCGCTTTCCCTGGACGTCAGCCTTCCTGAAAATGGAGGACATGCATTTCACACTGGTTACGCTCGTCAAGGTGATGGATTCCTTTCGCACTCACGAATCGGCCAGCGCCTATCACTGGCCTGTGCTCTACGACTCCGTCCACAATATCATTCAGGTATACAACAGCTTGATTCGAGATGATCCCGGCAACTCCCGGGACATTCATTTGAGCAACGGGGTCGAAGTGAACTTTGATGACTTCATCAATAATTACTGGTTTGATCTGAATTTTATGGTTTTCTCTCAGGCCGATTACCCTCATGCACGGCATCAGGAAAGAAAAAATTCAATGGAAGAAAACATTAAAGAAGGCATGGCGGAAGGCATGGAACCTCTGGCCGCGCTAGAAAAACTGGACAGGCGGTTCAAACTTGATGAAGCCGCCCTCAAACTTCTCAGACGAGACCCGGTTGAAACCCGGTTCCTCGAATTAAAAAGCAATCCTAAAACCGGCAATAAATTTGACGGAATGGAGTATGTGGAGGACCCTCAACACGGCAGGTTGAGCATTATCGATGCGGAATATCTAATCAATTGCGGGCATGCCAGCGTCACACTGGACTCGTTGAGCAAAGGCTCTTAATACCCCTCTGCGGCATGCGTGATGCCCTCTTCATTAACCTTCATGCTCCAGTTATATCCTCTTCATTAATCTTCGTGCCCCGCATGGGGTAGAAAGGGTAAAGGCTGAGGGAAAATTTCACACTGGGCTACCTTTTGTTTGCCGCCCACTCCCATGGAAGGAAAAAGGCTCCACGCCTTCGGCGGTCGCTTAGCCTCACCGCCTCTTTGCCCCCACGGCTAGTAGTTGCTTATCGGCTCTCCGGCGGCGGAGCAAAACCAAGATAACCCGATTCACTCGTCTGGATGCGGCGCGGGTTTTTCAGGGGAATGGAGGCGGTTTCACCTACCTTTTTCTTGCCCAGTTTTTTCCTTTTAGCGGATCGTTGCCGGGAACGGGATTTTTTATCCGTGTTTTTTCTTTTAGCCACTTCCAGGTTGGTATTTTTCTCCCCTCCCCAGAAAGCCTGACTCACTTCCATTCCATCAAATTTTCCAGAGGTTCCTTCCGCCAACTCAACCAACTCAAAACTTTCACTGAAGACATCCATGGTAAAGGGCCCGTTGGGCGATCCGGCTATAAGGTCTACCGGTGTCTTGCCCTGAAAGTCAGGAGCCTTTAGATCGAAGATATCAAAAGTAGCCTGATTGATGCTACTGTCAACAAGCTGACCAAGGTTTTTTCCGGTGCCTAGTATTAGCTCGTTCCTGATGCTGCGACGAAGGAACTTACACGTTCCACCGGCAGCCACACAATTTTCTTTTCCTGTGATCCCCCTTTCAAAAGAAACCTGAACATCCCCGGCCGAATTGTTGATTGTGAAAACATCCAAGTCATCAAACTCGAAAATGTCGATGTCCCCAGATGTTGAATTTACAATATTCACAGATTTGACTTCCGTTTCAATGGCATTGGCTGAGCCGAATCCAGTCGCTACCTCAGCGACCAGTCGTCCGTTTTTCGCATCTATATCTAGAGCTGCACTAGCACCACTATCAAAGTCTGAAACCAACGTTATCGCATCCGCATCGACCACCCCGCCGTTGGTTGAAATCAGCGTTACCGCCGTATCAGAAGAGCTCGTGGTTTTAACCAGACCGAGGGTGATGTCTTCATCGGCAGAAAGGGCCAGGGTTCCGGAACCCGCGTCAAACACCGTTCCATCCACCATGGTCAAAGCTCCGCCCGACTCGTTTTCATCGCCATCGTTATCTGCATTGACGGTGATGTTTCCGGTGGTGGTGGTCAAATCGCCCGAGGCGGTAAAAATAATGTCATCGTCCGCAAGGAGGCTGATAGACCCACCGGCTGATCCCGCACCCGTCACATTCAGGGAATTGCCTCCGCCCACCATTATATCAAGGTTTCCGCCAACGGTGGACGTGGAAAGAGTCACCGCGCTATTACTGACTAACGTGGCGTTGCCAGTGGTCCCTGAAGTGTTCAAACTCACCGCGCCGGTGAACGAATTCGATGTATTGTCCAGAGTAATCGTCTGATTGGCAACATCCGTGGTGAAGCTGGATGTTCCCGCTATTGTCAAAACCCCCGTATCCGTGATTGCTCCCCCAGAGATAACGCTTAAATTTCCGCTAGACGTCACATTTCCGCCAAAACTCACCCCTCCTGTTCCTCCATCCAAAGTCAAATTAAGGGTGGTCAGGTTTGAAGAAATATTGATTGCATCTGCCGCGTTCACCGTCAGGCCCTGGAAAAAGGAGTCTGCGGTTTCAAAAGTAAACGAAGACCCGGAAGCCGTCGCGTTCAAAGTGAGTGCCCCAAACTGATCGCTATCGGTGGAGGACACTCCTTCAACAGTAATATTTCCATTCGTCCCATCACCGATGATGAGACTGCCGGCGGTAATACTCGCCAGTTCCGTTGAAGTCAAGCTTATCCCGCAGGTCCCTCCACAATTGGACGCGCCCAGTCCGATAGTGGATGTTGCTTGGGAAGCCAGAATCGTGGTGCCCGCGGTTCCACTGCTCAAGGTACCACTCAAGGCCAGATTTCCCGCCGTAATGGACAGGGCATTGTTCCCAGTACTCAATGCGGAAGCAACGGTGAAGGTTCCTGTACCGTCGTTATCGGTATCGGCATCTATTGTCGTGGCCCCTGCCGATGTGAAATTATCGTTGATGTTGATGCCATTAGTCGCACTGAGGGTTGTTGCCCCGGCCGCCGATATTCCCCCTGTGGTCGCATCCAAGGTGATGGAACCTGCAGATGAAGTGAGCAATACTCCTGAGGCCAGGGAAATGCTGTCATCCGAATCCACCGAGTTGTTGGAATCACCTTCCAGGATCAGGTTGCCTGCTGAGGTGATACTGCTGGCGATGTCCAATCCTTTGGCGGCGGACAACGTCAGGGCGCCTTGTCCAGTAATGGTTCCTCCACTTTGGCCGATGGTCAATTTTCCGAGGGAGCTTAAGCTACTGGAAATAGAAGAAAAGGTGATATCCGAATTCACCAGATTGAGGTCACCGTTCTTCGAGATATTGCCCAACTCGGTGTCATCGATATTCATCCCGAAGCCAGAACTGAAGCCGATGCCCAAAGAACCTCCGTCTGAAACATTAATGGTGGTGGAGCCCGTTCCACTATTTAAGGAGCCGGTCAGGGTTAAATCATTGGCTGTGATGGTCAGTGCGTTATTTCCCGTAGACAAGGTGCCTGAAGATATTGTGAAATCGCCTGAACCGTTGTTGTCGAGATCCGCATCCAGAGCCACGGCTCCCGTGGCCGTTAAACTGCTTCCCAGGGTGATTCCCGAATTGGCGGTCATGGTCACGGCTCCAACAGACGATAACGAATTGCTGACAGTTATGCTGCCATTGGAACTAAGCGTCAGCGCACCATTATTGGCAGTGATCGATCCTCCCGAGGCGCCCAGGATAATGTTTCCTCCGGACGAGGTGATATTCATACCGCTTGCAAGTGAGAGCGCACTGCCTCCCTGCAGGGTGATGTCTCCGGTTCCGGTTAAAGTGCTGTTGCTTAAAGTCAGGCCGCTTGCGGCAGTCATCGTCACAGCACCCAGAGCCGTCAAGCTATCCGTAACAGTAATGGAAGAACCGGTAGAAGTCAGGGTCACGTTACCCAGGCCGGAAATTCCTCCTGTTGTCGCATCCAGTGACAAGGCTCCTCCAGCGCTTAAATTAATGCCACCGGCCAAAGTCAATTTATCCGTGGAAGCCGATCCGCTATCGTCGGCATCCGCTTCGATAGTAAGAGATCCTGTTGTGCTGATTCCGCTGTTTAAGGTGACCCCACTGTTGGCGGAAAGCGAGATATCTCCGGCCCCGGTCAAGGCTCCGGTCAGGGTGATACTGGAGAGCGCGGTCAGAGTTAAAGCGCCTGCGGCGCTTATTCCGCCATTGGTGGCACTCAAAGAAATATCCCCTGCGCTGGTTAAAGTGATCCCGCTGACAAAGCTGATATTATCCACTGGATCGTTGGTATCAACACCGTTGTCGGAGTCCCCATCCAGAGCCAGGGATCCAACAGTAGTTGTCAGGTCGGAGTTGACCTCTATACCGTTTACCGCACTAGCTGTCAAAGCCGAAAACGAAGAGGCCGAACTTTCAAAAACAATTGCGCCATTCGAACCGGATAGATGCGCATCCACCTTTAACTCCACTCCATTCGCAAAACTGGTCGTGTCCTGGGTAAATCCATCAACATAGATATCCCCGTTGGTCGTACCCCCGATGATGAGCTTATTGCCCGTCATGTTGGCAAGGTCAGTGCTGCTGATTGTAATGTCACAAGACGAACCACAGAAACTAGTGCCAAGCCCTATTTTCCCACCGTCGAAATGAGTAATGTTAATATCTCCCGCGCCACTGCCCAGGTTTACGAATGAAAGAGTATCACTGCTCAACACAATGTCTCCGCCATTTGAAACCAGAGTTCCTAAATCTAAGTCTCCAGTAGCGTTGAAAATAATGTCTCCCCCATTAGTCGATAGGGTGGTATTGGATGCGAAAATGATGTCTCCATTCGTTACCGTGAAGGTGGCCGAATTTCCACTGCCTTGTTGCAGGTTGATATTGCTGGTGTTATTAAACTTAATAAGGTTGTTGGCCAAAAGCTGGATGTTGGTGGTGCTGGAGAGGCCCTCAAGAGTTCCCACAGAAATAGTGGCGGTGACAGCTCCACTGGCAGTAGCACCGGTTCCATCCTCGACAAAAATACTATCCGGATCAAGAAGAAGGGTACCGGTTTTTCCATTTGCCGCGGTGGTGTCCACCGATCCATCAAAATACAATTCTTCTTTTCCGGAAACCTCTACCAATCCACCATCGCCAAAATATTGGCCGCCCCGGCCTTTGACGATGCCATAAAATCGCATCCGCCTATCCGCCCAGAAGATCACCTTGCCGCCGTTGCCGCTGGTCACGGCATCAGCAAAGGTCTGAGTGTCAGATCCAACGTATACATCCGTCGCGTTGGGAACCGAACCCTGGCCTTGATAGTCACCACCAAAAAGGAGCGTTCCCCCACCTAGATCGCCCGAGACATCAATGATGCCATACCCATCAAAACTCAGCATTTCGCCAAGGACATGAACGGTTCCTCCCGTTTCGCCCTCACCGTAACCCGAGGCATCCAGTGTGCCGGTTACGCTGACTTCGCCAGCGTCTCCACCGGAGAGGATGATCTGTCCATTTTTTTCAACCACCGAACGCGCCTGGATGATGCCATCCATATTGATCACCCCGTCAACAATATTCTGAGCGGCATTGACATCCAATCGAACCAATCCGCCATCGGCAAAGATGCTTCCACTGTTGGAGACCAGCGAAGTTAACACCTGTCCATCCATTCCCGTTACCTGCCCCATCACCTGGCTCTCCACTCCCAGATTGATGAGCTGGTCGCCATACAAGTCAACCGTAAATGTTATTCCAGAAACCAGGCTCACCTTGCCTAAACGCGCAGTGATGATGCCCGAGTTCTGCACACCGGGTGCAACCAGGGCAACCAGTCCGCCTTCCGCCGCTGTAATACTGCCCTGGTTGACCACCGTTGCAGACAGGCTGGAAGGAATGCCGAAATTATAATTGCCATTCATAAAATCCGTATTAGAAATATCGCTGGTGGTCGCTATCAAGCCATGAACATCCACTTGCGCACTCGCACCAAAAAGAATTCCATTGGGGTTGATCAGCCAGAGATCACCGTTGGAAGTCAACTTGCCGAAAATATTTGAAGGATCATCTCCGGTTATCCGATTGAGCGTCACCCCACCCTGGGACAACTGGAAATCAACGTGTTCGGCGCTCTCAATGCTAAAGGTCTGCCAGTCGATGATGGCCTTTTCCGTAGTTTGATAAATGGTCATTAGCTGGGAAGAAGTCGAATCGATGGTGGCCGATCCAGCCTGGACCGTCCCGCCAGTAGGAAGGGCAAAGACTATGGAAGGAAAAATGCCAATCAGATAGGTTAAAAATGAAATCAGGAAAATGGAGACGTTACTCGGCTTTTTCGAAACTTGGAATACCCTCCTTCTGCGCCGGGCCACGGCCTGTGGCATCGCTCTCCACGCCTTCCCCGGTTGCTTCACCGTCACACTGCCAGCGGCGGATACGCCGGCTTGCGGGAATGCCCTCTGGTTCATTTTAAAAACGTTCATAAAAATTCCCTAAAACCTTGCTGATAGACTGAAAAAGAATCGCGAGTCTTTGTTACCCTCTGAAGACACTATCTGACTCAACGGTTTGTTCCATTCCAGGTAACCGGATATTTGGTCGGTCAAATTGAAACGGAGTCCGGCACCCAGCGAATAAAGATTCTGAGTCGAGGGAGTTGTGGCCGTGGAAACGCGGTTCCAAACCTTTCCAAAATCGAAAAAGGTATAGGCCTGCATATCCCTGAAGTATTTTTTCTTCGGCTGAAAGGCTTTTTGAAGTTCCAGCTTAAAGGCCAAACCCTGGTCTCCGGTAATTTCAGAAGAATCGTAAGCCCGAACATATCTTGCACCGCCCACACCAAATTCCTCGGAAGCCAAAAGTTTTTCAAACGAATACTGCCAGGACAAAGCTCCCAACAACATCCAGGAAGGCGCCAGTTGCTGAAGCCGGAGCATCTCTCCGAAAACCTTGGAAAAGTCACTGTGGCCTCCAGAACGAGTTAATTTTTCCGAACCTGATTCCGTCGAGTCAAAAATGTCAAAACCCTTGCTCAAATTGAAGCTGACCAGGTTCACCCCTCGATACTCATCTACAAAATCGTAGGACAGCCCCAGATTAACGATACGGAGGCGGTCTTCTGAATCCAGTTTTCCCAGAATTTCCGTTTCCGAGTCTCGATTTGTATAACTCACAAACCCATTCAGGTTTTCAGCCCTGGATCGGATAAATGGATGTGAAATTTTAAAGGTGAAGGTTTTACTTTCTCCCACTACATCAAAAATTTTGAGGAGGGAGCCGGGCTCGGATCCACTGAATGATGCGGAAAAAAACAGTTTAGTGCCTTCAGAAAATATGGGTTGTTCATAGAAGCCGCTGAAAAATCGCAATTCATCCGTGTTAGTGGTGACCACGCTCTGCAAGCCGATGCGCTCATAGTTTTTAAGAAGCGCATTGCCCGAAACCCCAGCGTTTATCTGGATAGGTCCGTTGAATTTAGTGCCCCGGTTATCCAAACCAAAATTTCCCTCATAGGCTTTATTACTTAGAATCAGGGTCATGTGGGTAGCTCCTGGTTGATCTTCAGAAGGAGTGAGAACCGACTTAACTGAAACCCCCGGCAAGTCATCCACCAAAAGCAAATATCTCTCAAGATCCTTGGATTTAAGGGGCCGGGATCTTAAAATCATTTTTCGATATTCATTGAGAAGCCTTCTCGGGCCGCGCACCTGACCCTGAATGGCAACCCGATCCACAAAACCCTCAATCACATTAATTTGAACCACACCCCCTTCAATTTTCTGGGGAGGCACCACCGCTTTGGAAAGGATGTACCCATCATTGCGGTACATATTGGTGATTTGCTGGGCAATGATATAAATCTCTTCGAGATTAATCCTCCGGTGCAAATACTTTCTGAATAGCCGCGAAAATTTTCGCTTGCCGTAAATCGTGGAGCCTTTAATAACCATTCTCTGGAGAAGAAAATTCACCTTCCTCATAGCGGCAGGAAAAACAGGTTTCAAGCTGTCCGGCTTAACCGGCACCCTTTGCGATTGCGGGAACTCCTGTTTTTTGAATCTCTCCTCAAACCGCTGGGGGGCGGCCTGCTTGTAGGTTTGGTCCCTTCCTTGAGGGGTAATTTGAGCGTAGGATAGTAATTCCATAGAACTCCACC
>Ga0207991_1002000_pt1 | contig 11796 bp, 10 predicted proteins | sample ETN07SmetaG_FD_185786 | JGI IMG/M metagenome (GOLD analysis project Ga0207991, IMG submission 185786) | Marine microbial and viral communities from oxygen minimum zone, Eastern Pacific Ocean - ETNP2014F14-07SV275 (SPAdes) (version 2) | ecosystem: Environmental > Aquatic > Marine > Oceanic ... | reverse complement strand
TAATAAACATATATAGGATATTAAAAAGTAAGAAAGCCCCTACTCTAGTACTTACATTTTATGTTATATCAATTCTATTTCTTTTCATAATCAATATAAATCTTCCTAAATCTGGGATTGTATACTTTGAAAATACTTTCATTATGGAAAAACCATCTTCAGGATCAAATCTCTACCAAATTGTAAAAAAAGGAGATAAATTAAAAATTATAGGAGAAGAGAGTGTTTGGTACAAAATAAAAATTAATGAAACAGAAAAATATATTAGAAAAAAAAATATAAAAATTATTAACTAATAATTTTTTAAAAGTGACTCTTGTTCATTTAAGATCTCTTTATATGCAAGTGTATCAGAAAGTTTAGGGAACCAATTCTTAATCAAATAAGCCAATTTACCTCTAAAAGTAAAAATTAAATTTCTTTTTTTATTTTTATATCCATCAAAAATTTTTATTGCACACTGCTCTGAAGTCATCATTTTTTTATTATCTCTTGATGTTTTTCCTTCTTTTGAACCATCATTTTTTAAAGTATTAATTCTAAAATTACTTTTAACATATCCTGGAGAAACAACCATTACATGAACTCCTTTATTTTTTAATTCTAATCTTAATGAATCAAAAAAACCTTGCATAGCATGTTTTGAAGCAACATATGCTGAACGTGTTGGAGTAGCTATAAACCCATTTAAAGAAGAAATAGCTATAATAGAACCATGACTTTTAATTAAGTGAGGAAGGGCATACTTTGCAGAATAAACAGATCCAAAAAAATTAATATTAAAAAGTTTTTCAAAAATACTTAATTCAACATATTCAAAAACTGAACGAATTGAAATTCCAGCATTACAAACTAAAACATCAATTTGTCCAAAATCATCAATAGCTTTTTTAATCATTCTATCTATATCTTTCTTATTGGATACATCATGACATATAAAACTGCATTTTACACCTCTAATTTTAATATTTGAACATACTTTTTTTAATCTTTCTTGATTTGTTCCACCAATTAATATATTAAATCCTTCTTGTGAAAATTTATAAGCTAAAGCCTCTCCAATTCCAGAAGAACCACCAGTAATTACCGCTACTTTATTTCTCATTATAAATATAAATTTATAAAAATAATCTATTTTTATATTAGTAAATAATAAATCCTATGAATGATGCCCGATATAATTAATGAATTAGGAGAAAATAGAGAAGACTATTTCAATGCCGGTTCACCTCCAATTTTTTCAACTTCCAATTTTTTATTTGATAAAATAGAAGATATGAGAGAAGCTATGGTTACTAGTAATGAAAAACCATTTTATACTAGAGGACATAACCCTACAACTAGAATATTAGAAAAAAAAATTGCAGCACTAGAAAATACTGAATCAGCAATTGCAGTAAGTAGTGGTATGGGAGCCGTAGCCATTGGAATGCTATCACAGTTAAAAAGTGGTGATCATTTAATTTGTATTAAAAAACCATATACTGGAACAGATAAATTAACTAATAAAATTCTTCCAAAATTTAATATAGAAACAACATTTATAGAGGGAAAAACTATTGATGAATTCAAAAATGCTATAAAAAATAATACAAAATTAATTTTTTTAGAAAGTCCAAATTCATGGACTTATGAAATGCAAGATTTAAAAAAAATAAGTGACTTAGCAAAAGAAAAAAATATTATAACTGCTATGGATAATAGCTATGCATCACCAATAAATTGTAACCCTAGTGATTGGGGAATTGATATTATAATTCACTCAGCAACAAAATACATTGGAGGTCATTCAAATGCAATGGGAGGAATCATATGTAGTTCAAAAAAAATAATAAATCAAATTTATGAATGTGAATACACATTACTTGGAAACATAATGTCACCATTTAATTCATGGATTTTTATTAATGGACTTAGAACACTAAAAGTAAGAATGAATCAAATTAGTAAATCAACTCCTAAAATTGTAAAATTTTTAGAAAATCATCCAAAAATCGAAAAAGTAATATATCCACATAGTAAAAATTTTGATCAAAAAGATCTTGTTAAAAAATACCTAAAAAATCCATGTGGACAATTTTCTATTCAATTAAAAAGTCAAAGTAAAAAAGAGATTGAATCTTTTTGTAATAAACTTCATCACTTTAAAATGGCTTGCTCTTGGGGTGGATATGAATCTTTAATTTTTCCAGAAATTGTCAGATATAACTCATCAAGTAAATATTATAATGACACAGAGTTTTTACCCATAAATTTTATTAGATTTTATATAGGATTAGAAGATGAAAAAATGCTTATAAATGATTTAAAAAAAGCCCTTAACTAAAAAACGATTTAAAATTTTGTTACAGCCCCTTTATATTCAGAAATAGTATATTTTATGTAATAAAAATAAATACCAGGGGACAAACCACTACCATCCCACTCAAAATTTCTATCATAAGATTTATAAACTTCTATCCCAGTCCTATCAAGAAAAGATATATACTCAAAATTATCATCACATGCATCAATAGGTAAATTTTGAGATGGATTCGTTAAATTTGATAAAACATAGGTATCATTAATACCATCATTATTTGGACTAAATGCATTAGGTGGTATAAAACCAAATTCATCTTTTTTTGGTTTTCTTAATAAAAATTTAATCACTTTTCTAGAAGTAGCAAAAAATGGACAACTGTTATCACTAACCTTAAACGTTAAATTATATCCTTTTGTAGAAAAGTCACTATTCAAAAATTCACATGTAGGATTCCATTTTAATTTACTTGTAACTTCACCTCTACCTAAGGCAGATTCAAAAGAAAATTCTCCAGGCAAGATATCAGAAATTAATTCTAATAAAATCATATCATTATCCTCATCAATAGCATTAATATCAATCTCAAATGGCATATTAACTATAATTTCTTCCTCACTAGCATTTGTAATTTGGGGTTTACTGTTTTCATCTAAATTAATATTAATAATAAGCTGTATAGTATCTGCATTTACCTCTTGACAAAAATCAATATCTTCTGTTATAAAATTAATTTTATATTGATCTATTCCATCATAGGGAAAATTAATACACTCAAAATCAATGGCAAATGATCCATCAACATGACCTATTGCTGGACCATTTGAAGTAAAAGATGCATTTATGTCCACAAGATTAAAATCGACACCAATAGCTGATAAAGTTAATGTATCATTATCTAAATCATCAGCATCAAATTCTAAAGAATATGTCCCTGATAAATTAGTTTCTATTTCAATAATAGAAAAATTAGGCCTATTATTTACAGAATCGGTAATTGGCTTATCTGCTACTAGATCTGGCCCTGAATTAAGAGGCAACTCAACTGTTAAATCATAATAAATAGTATCTTGATTTAATATAAGACATGTATCTAAATCATCAAGTACTATTCCCAAGAGGAAATTTGTATTATCACTATAATCAAACTGCCTACAATTGGTATCAAATAATAATTGACTAGAAATTGTACCTGCACCACTTTCAGATGCTATAAAAGAAATTCCATAATCCTCTATATCATATCCAGGTTTTTCAGGAATAGTAAAATAGTTTATAGTTAAACTGTCAAAATCTGGATCTACACCATTTATAGTAGTTGCATATTGTGAATTCCACGGTATAGTAACTTTGTTAGTATCAAGTTGATTAACAAAATAAGGATCTTTATTAGTAGGAGGCTCAACTATAATTGTTATTCTTACAGTATCTCTTTGTGGTAATGGACATGCATCATCGGCAGCAATAAGATCTATTATAAAAGGTTCATTTTGAATATATGGACAATCAGAAACACAAACTTCAACCTTTAATGTATCACCAGCTGCATTAATTGAACCTTCACTAAATGAAAATATATCGGATAAATCACTCCCTTCTTTTCCAAAATTAACACCTTCTGCAGTCAAAGTAACATTAGTACCTGCATCATCAGTAACAAATAAATCAAAACATTTAGGAACAGAAGCAACAAAAAATATTGTATCGTCTTCATTATAAAATCCTTTTTCACCTGGAACTTTAACCAATGCTTCTGGGGGATCAGGTGGATTACACCCATCTACTACAAGCATCTGAAAATCTCTCCTTGCCTGACCAATTTTTATTCCATTACGATATTCATCTGCTGTAACAGAAAAAACATATAAACCAACTTGAGATGGTGTAACAGTAATAAAACCATCGCTTGAAATAGATAGAGGTGGATTTCCTGGAACCATATTATTTACAGTATATCCAGGCTTAAAATCTACTATAGGATGAGGTGGAGGAGTCGGATCAGGAAGAGCACTAATACCAGCATCATTGGGTTGATGATCATCCAAAGGTGCCGCCAAAGAATAAACTATTGAATCACCATCATCATCAGTTCCAGCAAAATCAATATAAAATAACTGGTTAATACAAGCATAATCACTTAATGGAGGAAAAAGTTTTGGTGAAGAATTAATAAATGGCTGATTATTTATATCTACTATAGGTGGAAAATGAAGTTCATATGTCATCCCATTCCATCCAGGATTAACAAGATTATCTGTTGACCAATTTCTACAACACCTCTCCCAAACAATAACGTAACCATCAGGATCATTAAAAATCGTAGGGTCTAATGTTACTTCATGAGAATAAGTGATTCTAAGAGTACACAAAAAGCCAAGAGCACAATCAGGGTTAGTATAAGGAACAAATTCTTGAGCAGTTATAAACATAGTTCCATCTTGCATTGGAGCACCATCTGATTTTCTAAATATTCTATACAAAACCCAAGTGTCAGGTCCAGGATTTGCAGTCTGAGCACAATCAAAATATTGAATTAAACTAACCTGATACTTAAATTCACCAGGATTACCAATATGTATCATTTCAATTTCACCACCCACAATATGATTTGCTAAAAGACTACTTGGAAAAAAGAAAATACATAAAAAAAGTATTTTAAAATACCACATTTTTTAAATTTGTTATAAATATAAATTAAGTTTTATAGGTTATGGAAAAAAATTCAAATGATTTAAACGAAAAAAATATTGGAATAATTACATCAGACTTTGTAAAAGTTTCAGAAAATTTAAAATTAGCATGTTCTAAAATTATAAGTAATAATTTTTCTAACTATCCTATAATAATTATGTCTAAAGAATCTGTTTCTATAGGAACTCTTTTTATAGATATAGGAGAATTAATGAATAATTCTTGGAAATACTATGCAACCTATCTAGAAGTACTAATTGAAAAAAAAATAATACACCAAATCAAAAAATTTAAGAAAAAATATAAAAATTCAGATGAATTTTGTTGTCTACTAGTTCTATTAAATAACAATTCGAAGATAATTTTTATTCCTTATCCAGAAGATTAAACTAAATTTGAATTATTAACAGAAAAAACTAATATGGAAACTATAAAAAATTTCAATCTCAATGAATATAATTTTATTCTAATTAAATCTTTAGAAATAATATTTGGAATAATCTTTTTATTCATTGGTCTATGGATTATTAAAAAATTTATAAAAGGACTCGATAGACTGATGACTAAAAGGAATATTGATCCTTCTCTAATTCCATTTCTTAAATCACTGCTTAGTATTGTTCTACAAGTTTCACTAGTTATTTCAGTACTATCTATGATAGGAGTTGAAATGACATCATTTATTGCTATTTTAGGTGCTGCAGGATTAGCTGTTGGTTTAGCTTTAAAGGATACACTCCAAAACTTTGCTGCCGGTGTAATGATATTATTTTTTAAACCATATAGAGTGGGTGATTGGATCGAATTTGAAGGATTATCAGGAAGTGTTAAAGAAATTCAAATATTTAATACTATTCTAACCACTATAGAAAATAAGAGAGTTATCATTCCAAATGGAGTACTTCAAAGCAATTCAATAACAAATTTTTCTGCTGAAGATAAAAGAAGAATTGAATGGATATTTTCTATATCATATGGTGATAATTATGATGTGGCAAAAAATTTGTTGTTACAATGGATAAAAGAAGATTCTAGAATTTTAGAAGATGAAAAACCTACCATAATACTTTATGAACTAGCAGATAGTTCGGTAAATATAAGGGTTAGGGTATGGGTAAAAAAAGCTAATTTTAAACCTGTAAAATTCGATTTTAATGAAAAAGTATACAAAGAATTTCCTCAAAATGGACTAAGTATACCATTCCCTCAAATGGATGTAAATATTAATAAATAATCAATTCTATGAAAATATTATTTCCTTTTCTACTTAGTTTATTATTTATCAATGTTAACTGTACTTCCCAAACAAAAAATATAGAAGAAGAAAAATGGAAAAAAAAATTAAGTAATGAACAATATCATATTCTAAGAGAAAAAGGAACTGAAAGAGCATTTACTGGAAAATATTGGAATAATAAAAAAGAAGGTGAATACAATTGTGCAGCTTGTGGACAAAAACTTTTTATTTCTAACACTAAATTTAACTCTGGAACAGGATGGCCATGTTTTTACGATGTTGTAGATGATAAGTATATTAATTTCATGGAAGATAATAGGTTTGGTATGCAACGAACTGAAATAATTTGTTCTAATTGCAAAAGTCATCTTGGACATATTTTTAATGATGGACCAAACCCTACTGGTTTAAGGTATTGTATTAATTCAGCTTCACTTAATTTTATAGACAATAACAAAAAATGAAAAATCTATTATTTGTTGATTTAGGAGATATGATAAAATCCATTTTAAGATATATAATATCAAAAAATGTTCAAGATATTTTAGGTCGTTATTTTGTTATTTAGAAATGAATATTTTTAAATAAGATAAATGGATATAAAAACTCAAAAATTAGAAAGTACTTTCAATAGTATACTAGAAAACCATCCAAAAATAAAAAATACTACTTCAAAAGAAAGAATAATAAAACTTAGAAAACTTAAAAAAAATATATTTCTATATAGAGATGAAATAAAAAAAGCGCTATTTAAAGATTTTAAAAAAAGTTCTAGTGATGTAGATCTTACTGAAATTTTTCCTGTTATTTCTGAAATAAAACATAATATAAGACACTTAAATAAATGGATGAAAGATGAAATAGTACCTACTCCATTAACACTACTAGGTTCTAAATCCTATATAAAACACGAGCCTAAAGGTATTATCCTAATTATGACTCCATGGAATTTTCCAATTAATTTAACTTTTGTATCAATAATTAATGCAATATCAGCTGGAAATTCTATAATAATTAAACCATCAGAAATATCAGAAAAAACTTCTATAATTATTAAAAAAATTGTGGCTAATACATTTGATAAAAATGAAATAAAAGTAATTTTAGGAGGGACTAAAACAGCTCAGAAATTATTAAAACTAAAATTTAATCATATACTTTTTATAGGTTCACCTTCCATTGGAAAAATTGTAATGCAAGAAGCAGCAAAAAATTTAGCTTCCGTAACTCTTGAACTTGGTGGTAAATCACCAACTATTATTGATGAAAAATGTAATATAAATAAAGCTGCAAAAAGAATTGCATGGTCAAAATTTTTAAATAATGGACAAGTTTGTATAGCTCCTGATTATCTATTTGTTCATAACAAAATAAAAGAAAAATTTATAAAACAATTAATTTTATCAATCAAAGATCTTTATTCAAATGATCCTATTAAATCTGATGATTATTGTAGAATAGTTAATAAAAAACACTTCAATAGATTAATAAATTTACTAGAAGATGCAAAACAACTAGGTTCAAACATTATATATGGTGGTAATATAAATGAAAAAGAAAATTTTATAGAACCAACTCTTCTCGATAATATAAGTGAAAAATCAAAAATGTATAAAGAAGAAATTTTTGGTCCCTTACTTCCAATTTTTGATTTTAATAAAATTGAAGAGGTTATAGAGTTTATAAATAAAAATGAAAAACCACTAGCATTATATATATTTAGCAAAAACAATAATAATATAAAAGCTATAATTAATAATACATCTTCTGGAGGTGTTTGCATAAACCATAGTACACTACATTATTCAAATAATAATTTACCATTTGGTGGAATTAATAATAGTGGTACTGGAAGATGTCATGGTATTTATGGATTTCATGAATTATCTAATAAAAAAAGTATTCTTAAACAAGTCCTACCATCTAGTCCTACAGATTTCTTATTTCCACCATACAATAACTTTAAAAATAAACTAATTGAATTTACTATCAAATGGCTCTAAAGAGTATCTCTGATTTTTCTATCTGAATCCCTTTTCTTTATAGTCTCTCTTTTATCGTATTCTTTTTTTCCTTTACCTAAACCTAACTCAACTTTAGCAAAACCCCTTTTATTAACAAAAAGTTTAGTTGGTATTATAGATAATTTTTTTTCAAAAACTTTTTTTTTAATTTGACGAATTTCATTCTTATTCAATAATAATTTTCTATCTCTTAAAGGATCATGATTATTTATATTTCCATGTAAATATTCAGAAATTTGCATTCCTTTTACTATAATATTATCATTTTCTATAGAACAAAAAGAATTAGAAAGATTAACTGCTGATTCTCTAATCGATTTAATTTCTGTTCCTAATAACATTATACCAGCTATATACTTATCTGTAATTTGATAATTAAAAAATGCTTTTCTATTCTTAATTAAGATATCTGATTTTTTCACATTTAAAATTTTAACCTTGGATTGGGAACAATATCATAACTTGAAAATTGGTTATCCAAAAACATATAATTAGCATAATTTGCAATCATTGCGGCATTGTCAGTACAATGTTCAATTTTAGGAAAGTAAAAATTCCACTTTAATTCTTTTGAATAATTTTTAATAGTTTTTCTCAAAAGAGAATTAGCAGCAACACCACCAGAAATAGAAATTTCTGAAATGTTGTACTTTTCTGAAGCAATAATAATTTTTTCTATTAACATATCAACTAAACTTTTTTGTATAGATGAAGCTATATCTTCTAAATTTTCATTAACAAAATTTTTATTTTTTTTAATTTGAGTATCAATAAAATATAAAAATGATGTTTTAATTCCGCTAAATGAAAAATCTAAATTTGGAACTTTTGTCTTTCCAAACGTATATTTCAATGGATTACCATTTTTAGCTAATTTATCTAATAATGGTCCTCCTGGATAGTCTAACCCAAGAATTTTAGCTGATTTATCAAAAGCTTCTCCAACAGCATCATCTCTAGTTTCACCAATTATTTTCATATTTAAATAATCTTCTACTAAAATAATTTGAGTATGTCCACCACTTACTAACAAAGATAAGTATGGAAATTTAACTTTAAGATTATCAATTAAATGTGATAATGCATGAGCTTTTAAATGGTTTACTGCTATTATTGGAACATTTAATGCATATGCCATAGACTTACAAAATGAGGAACCAACCAATAATGAACCCAATAAACCAGGACCATTTGTAAATGCAATTGCATCTAAATAATTTTTATCAATTTTTGCTTTTTTAAGAGCTTTATCTACAGTTAAAACAATACTTTTTTGATGAGCTCTTGAAGCAATTTCAGGAACAACACCACCAAACTTAGCATGAACCAATTGTGAAGATATTACATTGCTCTTAATTATTCCATCAATAATTACTGAGGCAGATGTATCATCACATGAAGACTCGATCGCTAAAATGGTAATTGACATAAAAAATATATTTAAGCAAAAATATATATACTTTTGCCAATGTAAGTGGTCTTATCGCTTCATATTTTGAAGAGGAAAGTCCGGACAATGAAGAGCATTGTACTTCCTAACCGGAAGGTCTCTTAGGAGAACAGATAGTGCAACAGAAAATAAACCGCCATTTGGCAAGGGTGAAAAGGTGAGGTAAGAGCTCACCGGTCAAATAGTGATATTTGATGCTTTGTAAACCTTATGAATTGAAAGATCAAGCAATTCGAAAGCATTTATGCATATAGTTGCTCGCTATAATTCGAATGGGTGGATTGATTGAGCTTAATAGTAATATTAAGTCTAGATAAATGATAAGAGTCTGAATTTCAGACACAGAATCCGGCTTACAAGCTTACAACTTTTTTTGTAAATGTATCTTCATTGAAAGTAGATTCTATATTATTATCAACTGAAGAATATGTAGGACACAGTTTTCTATCGCAAGATGAAAAAACAATTATTAAAAATATTATTAACCTTTTCACTTATATATATCTTATGCGAAGATACGAAACTTTATTAATTTAATATTAAAGAAGTATTATTATAGATATGTCTAAAACTTATAATAGTCTAATTAAAGAGAAGAGTCCTTATCTTCTTCAACATTCAACAAATCCAGTAAATTGGGAAAAATGGTCAGAAAAAACTCTATTAAAAGCAAAAAAAGAAGATAAATTAATCATTTTAAGTATTGGCTATTCTACATGTCATTGGTGTCATGTAATGGAAAAAGAATCCTTTGAAAATATTAAAATAGCTGAAATAATGAATAAAAATTTTATATGTATTAAAGTAGATAGAGAAGAAAGACCTGACATTGATAGTATCTATATGGATGCTATTCAAAGTATGGGGATTCAAGGAGGTTGGCCATTAAATTTATTTCTAACACCAAATAAAAAACCTTTTTACGGTGGTACTTATTTTAATAAAGAATCTTGGTTTAAAATTTTAATTAATATAATTGAAGCATACAGAAAACATAGAGATAAAATTATTAAATCATCAAATAATTTTTCAAAAGACTTAAATAGGACACACGATGATAAATATTCTACTAAGAATAAGTTTACAATAAGTACTTTAATCAATGAAATAAAAATAAAATTTGATTATGAAGAAGGTGGAATAAATAAATCACCAAAATTTCCTATGCCTAACCTATGGAAATCATTATTATTTTATTCTTTAGAAAACAAAAACAAAGAAATATATTCTCATGTTATAATAACAATAGATAAAATATCAGAAGGTGGAATTTATGATCAAATTGAAGGAGGTTTTTCAAGATATTCTGTAGATGAAAAATGGATTATTCCTCACTTTGAAAAAATGCTATATGATAATGGTCAGCTTCTTGATTTATATGCTGACATATTTAAAATTACAAAAAATGAAAAATATCTTCACATAATCAATAACACAATTAATTGGCTTAAAAATAATATGACTGATAAATCTGGAGGTTTTTATTCAGCTATTGATGCAGATTCTGAAAAAGAAGAAGGTAAATATTACATTTGGAAATATCATGAAATTGAAAAAATATTAGGCAATTTAACTACAAAAGCATGTAAAGTATTTAAAATAACAAAAGAAGGAAACTGGAATAACCATAATATTCTATTAAGAGATTACAAACAAAAAATAGACAGTAAAAAATTTAATAAAATAATAAAAAAACTTCTTTTAGAAAGAAATAAAAGAATCAAGCCATTAATTGATAATAAAATAATTGCATCCTGGAATGCAATAACTTTAATAGGATTATTGAACTGTTATCAAGCTACAAATGATAAAAAAATACTTGAATTAGCTTCTAAAAATGCAAAATTTATTAAAGATAAATTAATAACTAAATCAAAAATAACTAGGATATATAAAAATGAAATTAGTGGTTTTCTTGACGATTATGCATATGTAATTAAATCCTTTATAAAATATTTTGAAACAACTCAAAATTTTACATACTTAAATAAGGCTAGAGAATTAATGGAAGAAACAATAAAAAATTTTTATTGTTCAAAAAATAAACTCTTCTATTATACAAGCAATACGAGTGAAAAATTAATTTCTAGAA
>Ga0207991_1001998_pt1 | contig 11803 bp, 6 predicted proteins | sample ETN07SmetaG_FD_185786 | JGI IMG/M metagenome (GOLD analysis project Ga0207991, IMG submission 185786) | Marine microbial and viral communities from oxygen minimum zone, Eastern Pacific Ocean - ETNP2014F14-07SV275 (SPAdes) (version 2) | ecosystem: Environmental > Aquatic > Marine > Oceanic ... | reverse complement strand
TCCGGCAGCCCATAACCATCCATAAACAGTATCACCAAACCACAACGCCTTTACAGGAATAATCTTTGCATCAGGAGCTACACCAGTAATGGAAAATTTCTTAGTATTGTTATAGATATCATAAGTTTCAATTCCTCGTGAAGTAATAGATGCTGTAGTAGATGTACCATGTCCCACAAAATCAGTCATCAAGCCAAAAAATTTACCGTCAGGATCTAATGTGGGAAGTAATGTTCCATTGACTGCTCTTAGAGTATCATCAATAGTTGCAGTTTTGTTTTGCATAACTCCATAAACATCTAAGACTTGTGCGCCAATAGTTCCTGCACTAAAATCATTTTTTCCGTCATTGTTTGAATCATATACAAGAAACTCTTTTCCACTTCCCAGTACAATTGGTTTTTCATCAGTAAAATCAAAATCATAATTTGGTTCTTGACCTTTTTCCAGATCAAATCTAGTATAATCTTCCCATGAAGTACTCAGATCAGGTATGATCGTGTCATAAACTCCGGAAATGAAAGAGTCAACTACAAGTACAGGTACTGCTTGTATTCGCGCTAGAGGTCCTTCCAGTGCACCTTGATAAATTACACCAAGGTGGTATACTCCACTTTTTGATTTGATGTAATTTCTGCTATCTTGGCCAATTTTCATATCTTCAGATAGGGTTCCGTTAAAAATTATTGAAGAACCTAGTTGTGGAAAAAATGAATTGTAGATAGAAATTTCAGTGCCCTTGCCTCCTTGGGATATATCTAGAAAAACTCCTTGTTTTGTTACATATGTTGAAGATGTCAGAGCAGGAGGAATAGGTTTACTGTAATTTCTGATAAGTTGATCTTTATCAATAAATGCAAAGAAGGTTGCATTTGTTAGAATAATTCCTTGACCGTCAGGATCAAGCATTATGGGGTGATTTTTGTCATCTCTGGCTAGAGAATGTTGAATGTCTGGATTGGAAAAATCAACTCCTGTATCTATAATTGCAATTGTTGTTCCATTTCCAGTAACACCATAATTTTTTTGTGCAATATCAGAACGAGATATTTGGGCAATACGTGATGCGTCAATTAGATCTTTGTCAGTGGAATGAAAATCTAATTTAAAATCTTCAATCACATTATAACCTTGAGAGATTAAACTTGATGCACTGTTTTCTGAAAGTGTTGCAACATAAAAAAATCCACTATCAGAACGAATTCCATACGAGTAATAATTATTAAAAGAATCAGAATTTTGTGAGTTTGTTCCAAAAATTAGATATCGTTTAAAATTATTCTCAGTAAAAAAGTCAGAATCAATTTTGATTATACCTGAATTAAATTCAATTTGTTTTGGTATGCTTTCTTCAAAGATCATATCTCCGGAAGTAAATGCGTAAGAACTTGTCAATACAATTGAAAGAAGTGCAATTGAAAAGAAGATAGCCACTTTGGGCATTAGTTAATTTTCTTTTCTAGCATTATTATCTTCTTCGCGCAAGAATTGTAATTTGTAATGCTACAATGAGTCCAATGGATGCAATAATTGGTAACATCAATGCATTGAGTTGGGAGGAAGCTTCACTGATGAATTTTACAGAAGTAGAGATGGTTCCAATATTTTCATCTATTTGATTACTTGCATGTTCTAGAGTCGTATCAAATCCTGAGATTTCAGATTTTAGTGTATCAAGCTCACCTGATGTCGCATCTAGAATTGTGTTTAGTTTAATTATTTGATTAGAAATTCCAGCAAGATCTTGACTTAGAACGTTAGTTGCAGCAGAGCCATGAGATGTTGTTCCTTGACTAAAAGCAACAACATGAAAGACATGTGTTCCTTTCTCCTTTGGAGTAAAATCAACAAAATACAATCCTTGGTGTAAGGTCTTAAATGAGTCAGACAGAGAAATAGAAAGGCCAGATGGTAAATGGACATGAGTGGTTCCCAGTAATTCAGTAGGGTTATTTCCAATTAAAAGACCATCACTTGTTGTTTGTACAAAAACTTGAAACGATTGATTTATCGCAGCAGTTTCAGGAGCAAATACCAATGTACTAACATGTCTCTCAACAGGTACATCAATCAAGTCAGTTGTTGATGTAAACTTTACATCGATTTTTTTAGAGATTCCATCTTGTTCGGTACTAATTATCTCAACTGAATATGTCCCATATGGAAAATTTGTGGAAGGTTCTGGCCAAGTTAATAAATTATGATTGAAAGAGCCATCAGGGTTTGTAATAATTTGATCAAACTTTGCAATTGTTTCATCAGGAGCAAAAAGTCGCATAATCAGATTTTCTTCAGGCAGCCCCTTGCCATAAATTTGTAAATTATGTTCAGTGGAATAGACTTTGCTGTTTGTAAATAACTCTAGTTCTGAAAATGAATTGGGGGTGTTTACAAGTAGAAAAATAATCAATATAGAAAATAAAATTTGAGATTTCATTTTAGTTAATTATTAGTCTTCTCCTAGATATTACTTCTGGAAAAATCGTTCATAACTATCGTTAAGTTGGATTCAAAAAAAAGAAAAAAGGGATAATTAGAACTAGTTGTTTTAACTTACACTTATGGTTGTACTAACTGGTGGTGATAATGCCGTTGGATTATCAATTGATTCCCAAACGAATGCAGTAGCAGTGTATGTTCCTGCGTTAGTTGGAATCCATGATAAAGCTGGGCTGAATGATTGACCACTTGAAAGTTGACCTGTAATCCATGCGAGTGAGACTGTAACACCGTTACCATCCTGAATCTGTACCAAGTATGCAAATGCTTGCTCTTTGTCCTGACCATTAGCTAAGTCAGCACTGATTTGCACCTGTTGATCAACGGAAACAGCATTTAAGCTATTACCGAATGCGTCAACTGTTCTCAAGTTAGCAGCTGGTGCTCTCTCGAGAGGTGGCACAATAGTACCGATTAGTGTAGTGGCAGAGACATCAAGTTCGTCTGCAGTTGTGTATGGATCAGGTAGTGTATTGTCCTCATATTCTGAGGTGACAGTGTCACCTTCTGCAACTCTAAGTCTGTGACCAGATGATTCGTTAGTAGTTGTAAAGAATACAGTACCTTCGAATATTCCGGTTGCTTCGTTAGTTTCAGTTACAGTGAGGGAAATACCTCCGGCATCGGAGTCAGACCACGTATTGACGTTAAAGTTGTCAACTGCTTCTGGATTTAAGTTCATGTCTGGATCAATTATTCTTACAACACCTGTTCCGCTAGCTGGATAACTTGCTTCAAGCCACTGGACTTCACCAATATTCCATCTAATCAATGCTGAGCCGACTACAGTTGCATCCTCTGAGTATTCAAAGGAGACAGTGAGTCCGTCATCACTACTAGTTTCTAGGAAACCATTGGTTGGACCAGAATCATCGCTTGATGTAGCTACGCCTGGTCTAACTGCAGTGCCATCACCATTGGAATCATGGGAGAATCCTGTAAGGATTATCTCACCAGTGAATATACCTGTATCAGTTCCTGTTTCAACGAGACTGTATCGATCTGTATTGTATCCACGAGTTGAGACTTTTACTGCGTCATCACTCGTATCTCCAATAGTATCAACAAGTTGTCCGTCGAAGTTGTGATCAGGGGCTACAATAGTAATGTATACTTTGTCAGTCCATGTGTAGACTTTTTGGTCAAGTTCGACAGTTGCACCAAAGTTTGAGGTGAAAACTGTTACGCCCATGTTCTCTTTCTCTTGTCCGACATACTTAGCGCCAGATGGTCCCCAATCAGTATATTCGAGTGAAATTTCTTCGCCTCTCTCTAGTTTATCACTAGCAAGAGATTCAGGAATTTCGATGACAATCTGGAAGATTCCAGTAGAGTCACCTGTTTCTCTAAATGCTGAAGGTTCTGGATCGAAGGCTGCATCTTCGCCACCAAGGTCACCCATGGCAACGGTTGCTGCATCAGAGCTCCACTCGATTACATCGAGATCATAAGTCTCTGCGCCGTCATTCTCCAAGTCCCAGTCTGGTTCGATGATAGTAAGTATCATATCGCTACCGATAATGTATACAGATTTGTCTGACTGTAGCACACCATTTCGAAGATCGAAGGTTGCTGAATCAGTTACTGTATTTGCATTACCAGATGCATCGACAGAGTCAGTATACTCTACAGTGAGAATATCACCTTGGAGTATACAGAAGTATTTGCCACTTGCATTAGTTGCGTCAGCATTTGCTGTTGTCTTGAATCTATCGCCAACATCACTTCCACTAGCATCTAAGCCAGTGTATGTAGAAGTGACAGGACAAGTTGAAGACTCTGGACCGTCAGTATATCTGATTGTGAAGTCAAGTTCAAAGATACCAGTATCACCTGCTACCTCTGTAATTGAGCCCATAGTTCTAGCTCCATAAGAGCCATCAGTACCAACTACAATTCCTTTAGTAGTTGATGCTGCTGCGCCACCTGCATATGCAAGAGTAAGCTCATCAGTACCTCTAGATATAGAGATCTTGATTGGGCCTACTGATTGACCTGCTCTGTCCGTCTGCATCTTATCTTCACCGACTGCTGATAAATCAAGATCAGGGTCGCTGATTCTAACGTGTATAGTCACGTCACCAGCTGTTGTCCTGATTTGTTCAGCAGCAGTATCAATCACACTGGTAATACCAGATGCGTGTACTGGGAAGATAGAGAAGGAGTTTGGAGTTTTACCAGATGTAATAGCTGCAAAGTCAGAATGGAGTCCCCATGGAACTGGATAGACGGTTCTGTCAAGTGAGATAGAACCAGTATTGGCTCTAACACCTGCACCATCGCCTACCTCAATTGATGAACCAGAGGCATCTCTATGGTCAACATAGTTTACTTCAATGTCAGTACCTGTTGTAGATGCAGATTCACCGGTTTGACAATAGACTGCTGGAACTTGGAATGTACCTACAAAGATACCACTGTCACCAGCGGATTCTGTTAAGGTAAATCCTGCATTCTGCAAGTCTACATCATAACTGGCTGTTGGAATTTCTGAATCATTACAGTCAGTTGCATCGGCTCCACCTATGGAACCATCTGCATCACCATCACGTGTCCATTCAGTATCATTGAATGTAACAGTTACAAGTTTGGTATCAGAATCTCCGATCCAACCTTTTGTTGCAACTCCAGTATAAACATCAATGAGACTAGAGTCTACATTGAGATCCATATCAGTTAATGTGATAGTTACAGTGTCTGCAATCTTGTATGTATCCATATCTAAATCTACAGAGCCACTATGTGAAGGGGCATCTTGTTGATCTGCGATCTGTGTACTAACACCATCAGCACCTAAGTCAAGGAAGTTGACTCGAGGTCCATCTTCGTCAGTTAGAGTACTGTGAACAATGATTACAATCTCATTAGAGATTGGTACAACACCAGCATAGGAGGTTGCATCATCTACATTGAGCTGGTTGAGCATAATGTAGTCAATAAGACCTTCAAATGTTGATGTATTGTCACCTGTTTCTTCTAATTCGAGACGATAGATTGCGTTATTTACGGAATCACCAAAGCTGAAGAAGTCAACAACAAATGGATCGTTTGCAGCAATTGCACCAGTTGCAGTAAATGATACTAAGATAGTATCACCTTCTACAATTGATCCGCCTGCGGCAACCATTACACATTCTGTCATTCCATTATTGGAACCTAGAGTGGTAATAGTAGATCCTGCTGAATCTTTCAATGTACAAACAACGTCACCAGATGAATCGGTAACTGCGACTACAGTTTCAGTTGTGCTGAGTAGTGATCTAACATCATAGTTGAGATAGATACTATCAGTATCTGTCACTCCTGCAAATGTTCTCAATTGAGCTACAGTAGTATCAGTTAAGATATCTATTGTACCTGAAGGTGAAGCATTTGCAGAGTCCATTCTTGCGATTTGACTGAAACTATCGATAGTAGTTGCGGTTCCTTCAACGGTTGTTGAAGCACCCAAAACTTTTGGACTACCAATTTGTAATGAAGGAACTAATTTTACAGTAGAGCTATTAAGATCGAGATCTTCATTAGATCTAGTGTTCAAGTTCAAGTCTTCATCAACTAATGTAACAGTAATTGATTCACCAGAGTTCCATTCATCTCCTATAGATGTTTCATCTAAGTCGAGAGTAGCAAAGAAGTGGCCTACAACAACAGATTGTGATGTACCGTCATAAGCCATAGTGCCTGTAGTACCCCTTGGGGCATCACTTGCAATTTGAATTATAGAGTCATCAGAAGCATCTGAGCTGTTAAAGTATGAAGTGTTTGTACCACTTTCAAACCAACCGGTTTGTGTAGCTGTTGGATTGGTATCAGCGTTTGAGCCATCAATTTCTAACACACTGTTTGTGGTTAGTGTGAATAGACCATTGCCGTCAAATCCTGTATCTGCCAGTGTTGGTGTAGTTGCACCTGTTGTTCTATAGTGACCTTCTCCATCATCGTTATCAAAGAACCAAACATCTTCAGATGTTGGATCAATGTTAAGTTGAGGATCACCAATTCCGACATGAAGTTGTGCACTTTGTGGTGCAAGAGTTCTGTCAATATCGAATTGGGTTATTCCAGCTGTACTACCAAATGCCAAGTCAACTGATTCATCAGGACCTGCTTTTTGATATGTTACAGTTGTAGTATCAGTGAGGTCGTATAGTTGAACAAATGGCCATGTGTCTTGGAATAATCCATTACCACCAGCATCAACTGCTCCACCAGTACTGAGGTTACCTGCGGCAACTTCATTTAATGGTACTGGGCTGAGGAGAACATTTCCTAATTGATTTATTGTATTTGTTGATGTTGTTGCCATTGTTAGGTATAGTGTTTCACTGGATAGGAATGTACCTTTCTTAACTGAAAGTAGAGTTAGTTCTCCTGTATCTGTAAATCCATCTGATTGACCATCAGTAAATAGTGCAGTTGCATATGCGCCACTGGTTCCGCCACGAATTACAATATTCTTTGCGGTTGTCCAGCTTGTACTGTCACCTGCGATAATATTCTCAATATCGCCGACAACAAGTGGGCTGCCTACGGAACTATCTACTAGAGCAGTAGCAACAAAAGCATCAGTAGAGTAAAATCCCTGTGTTGAGGATAATGCTTTACCAATTGTTGATGCGGATACTGCTTGTGTGAATAGTGAATCAAACTCAAATCCTGTTCCATCTGCTGCTGCAACCATAGTTGTGTCAGCAAAGTATGCATACCATGAACCATCAGCGCCTTGAGCCATCAGGACATCAAGTCCATTTACTTTGACTACTGGGGCACCGCTGTTCTGGTCTACTCTGTTAATGGCAGGATCAGTGACTACAATTTCAACTATTTGAGCACCGCCAAAGGCGTTGTCGAATGTAGCGTTTTCTGCGGAGACATATAATGTATCGTTGTGGTCTGCCATTGCAACAGGCATCATACCTGGAGCTGCAATGACCATACCGCCAACTAGCATTATTGTCATTAGTGTAAGACTAGTTATTTTACGTCCTAATTCGTTTTTCATGTTATTGATTTTTTTCAATAAAATTAGTATATAACACTAATGGACGATTCATTCACAAATGGGATAATTTTGTAATTATTTCATGCCTGAGATCGATATACTGTAATTATTCTATTATGGGTTGTAAATTTTACATGTTTTAGAATAATTTTTGGGCTTTGAAGAGTTTCAGTACATAAACAATTGAATACATGATTACTATTTCAAAATATATGATAATCTTATTTTTACACATAAATCAAGCACATCAATAATAAATTCAACGTGTTAGAACAAAGTCAATTTTCTAAAATTTCATTGACTGTGTTTGTTTTCTCAATTCTCATATCAGGAATTAGTCTTGTATCAGTCGTATTTCCGGCATTAATTTCAGAAACAGTCTCAATTAGTGAATTAGAAAAAATTGGAATCCCTCAGCATGAGGAGGATCCGTACCAAACTGGTCCACTGGCAGGATTGTTGATTTTGATTAATGGAATAATATTTGGTATGTACTTTTTAAAAAACAAATTTCCTGAAAAAATTTCTAGACCATTTAAAAAAGTAATATCTTTTCAAGTATCGACTAAAGTCACCATTCTAATAATTATTATTATTTTATCAATTTACACAATTGCAACAATACCGGAATTTGAGATAAAAGAAGAATTTGATGATTTTGTTTTAATGGAAAAAAGATTAAATGAATCAATTAGAGATAATAGATTCACAATTGAAGATGCAATTAGCAGAAATCCAAACTATTCATTAGCAGAACCACATGTAAAATATTCATTATTATTAATATCAGAAAAAATATTTGGGGACTTTAGAATAATTGCATTTTTTGCAAGCATATCATTATTATTATTAACATATTTAATTACTGAAACAATTACAAAAAATAGATTTGCAGGATTAATTTCTTTAATGTTAGTTATACAAAGTAATGTATTTTTGTCATTTGATACATCTGCAGTTTATTCAAATTTTTGGATTTTATTTTATCTTTTGTCATTGTATTTAGTGATTAAAGTTTGGTTTGCATCACCCATTATTTTTGGAGTATCAATTTTTTGTAAAATGTTGACTGCAGTATTTGCTCCAATGTCAATATTTTTTATTTTTAACTCAGATATTCCAAAGAATCAAAAAATAATTTTGATTAGTAGTATAGTAGTTTTGTTAGTTGTGGGAGGGATGATATTTTTAGGAACTCAAGCATCAGATAAATTAACACCATTTGAGACAGACAGATTTTGGGAAGGCTTTACATCATTTGCGTTTCAGATGAGATTAGATCCCATTACAATTTTATTTTTAATTCCATTAATTTTTGGTTTATTTTTATCATCAAAAAAAAATAAACATGCAAACAGCATATCCATATTAATTGCAGGCATTTTACTTAGTGGACCATTATTAGCTGGTATGACAGACCAGACAAATCAGCCATATAGATTCATGTCAATTATAGTATTTTTTGCAGTAGGTGTAGGGATATTATTTCCAAAAATTAAACAGATCTAGCAAAAATCCAGATTACTTTAATTGTATCACCAGGCAATACTCTTAAACCATCATGAGGCAATCTTAAAACTACAACTTGTTCATCATTTACATTCTGTACCAAATTAGTACTTGCGTACATTAATGGAAAATCAAAATTAAGAGTATTTTCACGAGTAATTACTTGAAAAATATTTCCATTTTTTTGATATATCGGATTATCTTTACGTGTAGATTCATGCTCTAGCATTTCATTTAGAAAAGGAACATCAACATCAGTTACTCTATCTGATTGCAAGTATCCTAATAGATTTCCATCAGAATCCTTGTGAATAATTTGGACAAATATGTATGGGGCATCTGCAAAAGCTGTGGGTATGACAAATATAGATAGAATCATCATAGTAAAGATAAAAAATTTCATCTAGATTTTGATAACTTGTAGTAATATATTAAATTCGCCATATCATTCAGATAAGAATTGCTCTAGTCCATTTTTTAGGGAAATTTTTGGGGCAAAGCCCAGATTGGTTTTTGCAAGAGTTATATCAGCAGCACTGTACAATATATCTCCGGGTCTTGAGGGCTTGTGAAGTATTTGAATTTCTTTGTTGGATAGAGTAATCATAATTTTTGCCAAATCAGAGATACTAGTACTAGTGCCGCTTGCAATGTTGTATGTAGAATTTTTAGATGATTTCATGCAAAGTATTATTGCATCTGTAACATCATCTATATGGACAAAGTCCCGAACTGCACTGCCATCGCCGTATATGGTTAATGGGAAATTATTATTCATTCTTTCTTTGAATTGTGTTATCACTCCGGCATATTCCGGGGATTGTCCATGTCCGTACACATTGAACAGTCTCAGAACTGTCGCACAAATTTTGTTTGTTAAAGTGGAATCATTAATTTTTTTTTCCATCTCCAGCTTGCTTGTGCCATAAGGAGATGATGGTAGTGTGGGGCTTTTCTCATCAAAAATTATTTTTGCAGAAAAGTTTTGGTATACTGCTGCAGTGGATGCCGCAATAATTGTTGTAATCTTATCTTCTAAACATGCATCTAACACATTTTGTGTTCCATGTACGTTAGTATCAAAAGTAGACTTTGGATGAATTATGGAATTAGGTACGCTGATCTTGGCAGCGAGATGAATCACAATATCATGATTCTTCATAGCAGAAACAAGACTAGAGTAGTGAGTAATATCACCTGGAATTATTGTTACTTTATGTTTAAATGTGGATGTAAAATGCTCTTGTGAGGAATTCTCAAAGTTATCATAAACTGTCACATCATAATTTTGTAATAATAGTTTTTTACATAAATGAATTCCGATAAATCCAGCACCTCCAGTAATGAAGACTTTCATGAGATGATGTGATAGAGAGGTGGTTTAAAGTGTACTAGAATTTAGTTTCTGTCTCTAATCAGATTAGCCATCGAGAATAAAATAATTGCAGTGACCGATAAAATTGCCCCAAATAGCAACAAAATAACTGCACCTAACAGCGAGCCATAAAATATTATTTGATCATTAAGATATGCATCTAGAAATAATATACTACAAACAAGTCCAGCAATGATTGACACTAATCCTGGAATGCCATAAAATTTGATTGGGTGTCTAATTGAGACATACTTTATGGTATTCATCAATACAGATATTCCATGAGGCATTGGATTTTGCTCTGAGGTATCACCATCATATGATGTGGTGATTGGGACTTCGGCTAGCGACAATCCCTTGTTTGATATTTTCAGTAGGATTTCAGTGGATACTGCCATTCCCTGTTCTGTTGGATGTATGGCATTAATGGCAGATTTTGAATATGCTCGAAATCCTGATTGAGCGTCGCTTACTTTAAAGTCTGCCCCAAAATTTGCAGCAGATGTAATAATTTTAATTCCGCGCTTTCGATATCCAGGAGTATCAGTATTATTATCTAGAAATCTTGATCCCAAGACAACATCAACACTATGTTGTGATATGGTATCTAATAGAATGGGGATCTGGTTTGGATCATGTTGTCCATCGCCATCCAGTGTAATCATAACATCTGCGTTTTGCATCCTACAATAGTCAAATAAAGTGGTGATTGCAGCGCCATACCCTTGATTTTTTTTGTGGGAGATAACTTCTGCACCGGCTAGCTTTGCATTATTCAGAGTCTTATCAGTAGAGCCATCATCACAGACTATTACTTTATCGACAAATTTTTTTGCAGATTTTACTAAATCAGATATTGTGTCTTCCTCGTTATATGCTGGAATGCATGCAAATTTCATCATACCAATACAGAAAAACTGCCTTTATGTAAATAGTTATTTTTTGAAATTTAGTCAGATTAGAGCACAGATTATAGTTTGATTTTAGAGCGCTCACCCAGAAGTAACTGATGCTTTCCCTCTGAGTGCTCAATTTCAGAGCCATGAGAAATTATGCTATTTGATAGTTGAATTTTTGTATTAATCTTACAGTTTTTCATTATAATGGAATTTTCAATGTTACAGTCTTTTAGCTCAGAGTTATCGCCCACACTAACATATGGTCCCAACCTTACAGAAGGTCCAATCTTGCAGTTTTCTCCAATTATTACAGGACCTGTGATAAAAGAGTCCCTTGAAATTTCAGTTCCTTTTCCAATTACTATATTATCTTGAATTTTTGAATCATCATCTACTAGAAATTGGTTCTCAGTGCCGATTGAATCTAGTACTAGCTTGTTTGCATGAATGATATCTTCTGGTGTTCCAGTATCCTTCCACCAGCCAGTTACAGTGTCATGATTCACTATTCCATCAGAT
>Ga0207991_1001997_pt1 | contig 11805 bp, 12 predicted proteins | sample ETN07SmetaG_FD_185786 | JGI IMG/M metagenome (GOLD analysis project Ga0207991, IMG submission 185786) | Marine microbial and viral communities from oxygen minimum zone, Eastern Pacific Ocean - ETNP2014F14-07SV275 (SPAdes) (version 2) | ecosystem: Environmental > Aquatic > Marine > Oceanic ... | reverse complement strand
TCCGCCTCAAGAAGAAGCCGGCTTAGGCGAAATGTAAAAATTGTATTAACATTGTATATATTGATTAGACTAAACGATTAAATATATTTTGGCCATTTTGGCCAAAAACCTACCTTTATACCCGCCTTTTAAGTAAGACATCTTAAATATTATTACAAACTCTTTCGCGGTTTGAAGAGGAGAATTCGGATGTCAAAACAAAAACTTGAACAGCAAATTGAGGATCAATCTGGTGAACTTAGTAAAAAAGATGAAATGAATGAATTAAAATCTACTTTTCAGGAATCCTTTAATATTATGAGTAAAGAAATAGCAAAAGATATGACTGGAGCTTTAACAAAAGTTGATCAAAAAGTAGGAAACTTTAATCAACAAGTAGAATTATTAAACAAAAGCCAAGAGGGCATAACTAAGATTTTAGCAGGAGTTAAAAAATATGGAACACTTGCCGAGTTTTCTTTAGATGCTCTAATAAAAGATTTATTACCTGCCTCACAATTCATGACAAATGTTAAGATGAAAGAGGATACAAGTGAAAATGTTGAATTTGCCATTAAACTTCAGGGCGATGTTTTAGTTCCTGTAGACTCACATTTTCCAGTAGAAAAATTTAAAGCGATTACAGATGCTTATGATGCGGATGATAAAAAAGCAGTTGCAGATGCTAGAACAAAGTTGGCTACTGTATTTAAAGCTAAAGCTAAAAGTGTTAATGAAAAATATATCGTTCCACCAAAAACTACAGATTTTGGAATAGTATATGCTCCAACTGAAAGTTTATATAAAGAACTAACTGAATATCAAGATCCTAGTACTAAAGAATTATTAATCCAAGAATTAATGAAAAAATATAAAATTGTAATCATGGGTCCAAATACTCTTTCAGCTTACTTGCAATCTTTACATATGGGCTTTCAGTCGCTAAAAGTTCAAAAAGGCGCCACAGAAATTTATAATCATTTAAAAACAATAAGCACAAGATTTTCAAAACATTTTGATAATGTTCTTGTTCTTAGAAAAAAATTAGAAGAAGCCATGGGTGTTGTTGATACTTTTGGAAAAGATGCAAGATCAATCACAAGAACTTTAGAAAATATAAAAGATCCCGAACAAGTTGAAATAGCTGCCAAAACTGAGAATGTAGAAAAATTTGTTGACCGCTCAAAACAAGCTAAAAATTAATTTCTTTTTTTCCTCAATACCGATTATAAGAAACTCAATGCAGTGGAATAATAAATTTTCTTATCCAAAATCTGTAAGATCAATGATTAATGGGTCAAGACATTATTCAATTGATGGATCACGTCTACCAAGTGTAACTTCTATTTTGTCTGCTACTAAGTCTGAAGAAGATAAAGCAAGTATAGCCGCATGGCAAAAAAGAGTAGGCTATAAAGAAGCTGAAAGAATTAAAAATGATGCCGCAAATCGCGGTAGTTCAATGCATTCTTTTTTAGAAAAATATTTATTAGGTCAATTAAATGCAGAATTACTAGAAGAAGATAATAAAGCTAAAAAAATGGCTGATGAAATTATTGAAAATGGAATAAAAAATAAGTTATCAGAAGTTTGGGGTGCAGAAGCAACTTTATATTATCCAAACAAATATGCGGGAACTGCTGACTGTATTGGTGTTTATGAAGGAAAAGAAACAATTATAGATTTTAAACAAAGTAATAAACCTAAAAAAGAGTCTTATATTGAAGATTATTTTATTCAATTAGGAGCTTATTCCCTGGCTCATAATTTAATTTATAACTCAAGGATAAACCAAGGTGTAGTTTTGCTTTGCACTGTGGACAATTTGTTTCAAGACTTTAAAATTGAAGGAGATAAACTAACTAAATATCAAAATAAATTTTTAGAAAAAGTCGATCAATTTTATCAACAAAGAAATACTAATTAATATGAACTTAGCAATTTGGGACATAGAATCTAGCAGTGCTAGCACATCTTGGGGAAGCATTATTGAAATTGGTGGAATTTTAGTTGATAAAAATTTTAAAGAAATAGATCGCTTTAATTTAAGATGTAGATTGCCAGAAGGCGAGATACCTCAAGCAATGGCCTTAATAGTTAATAAAACTAGCGTTGATTTATTAACAAAAGGAAATCTAAGTCATTATCAAATGTTAAATGAGGTTGAAAAAATTTTTAAAAAATGGAGCCCAGCTATATTTTTAGGTTGGTCAAATATTGGTTTTGATGATGAGATGATCCGTAATGAATTCTTTAGAGGTATTCGGTATCCTTATATTACAAATGCAGCACCCAATAAAAGACATGATGGCTTAAATATAGCAAGAGGAGCCTATGCTGTTGATAACAGTGTTTTTAAAACAGAAATTAATAAAAAAGGCAATGCTGTTATGAAGCTTGAGTCTTTAGCAAGAAATAATGGATTTGAATCTTCGGGAGCTCACTCAGCTATATTTGATGCAGAGCTTGTTTTAAAAGTTTTAGGATTAATAAAAAAAAATCAACCACAAACATGGGAATCTTTTTTAAGAACAGGCAATAGATCTGATACTGAAACTATTATAAAAAAAGAAAGTATCTTTACAATAAATGAATATTTTTATGGAAAGTCTAGATTGTATCTTTGTGCCCCCTTGCATCCAAAATATTGTATTCATCCAGTTTATCAGTGGGGACAAGCTGTTGATTTAAGAGTTGATGTTGAATCTTTATTAAATCTTTCAATTTCAGAATTAAAAATTGAAATGAAAAAATCACCTAAATTTTTAAGAACTATTAGATCTAATAAAGCTCCAATTATTCTTGATGAGAGTTATGGTATGAATGTTGAGCCATATAACGCTATTGATCCATCGATTATTAAAAAGCGAGCAGAACTTGTAAGAACTAATGAAAAATTCTCTCAAAATATTCTTACAGTTTTAAGGGATATAGCTGAAGAAAAAAGACAAATAGAATCTCAAGAAGATGTTTTAGCTGAGGAAAGTATTTATAAAAAATTTACAGGACCAAAAGATACTGCACTTTTCCCAAAATGGCATGCAGCTTCTTGGCAAGATAAACTTACAATGCTTGATAAATTTGAGGATGAAAGATTAATAAGCTTTGGTAAAAAAATTATTTACCAAGAATCTCCCGAAACCCTTCCAAAAGAAATGTTAAAAAAAATCAAAAGAGAAATAGCTAAAAGGATTTTAAGTGAAAAAAAAGAAAAATGGTGGACATGTAAGGAATTTTATAACGAATGTGATAATTTGAGAGACAAATACACTAATGAAAAAGATGAAGAAAAATTAAAATTTTTAGATAAAATTAATGATTTTGTGATGTCTGTGGAAAAAAAATATGAAAATGTATAGTAACTTGAGCAAAATAATTGTTTATTTTTTTAAAAAAGACAATTTTATTAGTTGAATAATATTGATTAAATATCTATATAGAAAATTATTATGGCAACAGTAAATGTAACTGACGAAAATTTTGATACAGAAGTTTTAAAATCCGATAAACCTATATTAGTTGATTTTTGGGCAGAATGGTGTGGACCATGCAAACAAATAGGCCCAACTTTAGAAGAAATTTCAAACGAAATGTCTAATGAAATAACTATAGCAAAACATAATATTGATAATGAACCTAATACTCCAACCAAGTATGGTGTAAGAGGAATACCAACGATGTTACTGTTTAAAGGTGGCGAGTTAAAAGCAACTAAGGTTGGCACTACTACTAAATCAAACATTGTTTCTTGGATAAAAGAAAATATTTAATTTAAGTTTAAAACTTCTCCAGCAAGATACAAAGAACCAGCAATCAATATTACTTGATTAGAGGAACTTGAATTAAGCATAATTGATTCCTTAATACCTTTAGATGTATTTATTTTTGATATGTGGTTTTGAATTTTTAATTTAAATTCTTCTTTTGATATTGCTCCGTCTTGATTGGGAATATCTATTAAAGTTAATGATTTAATTTTGCCTTTAAAAGCATTTACATATTTTTGGTGGTCTTTATCTTTCATCATTCCAAGAATTAAATGAACATCTTCATTTAAAGTTTCTATCCATTTAACCAATGAATTAGCAGCATTTATATTATGTCCTCCATCAACAATTAGTCTATTATTTTTTGCATATTCTTTTAATTTTCCATGCTTAATTTCTTGCAATCTTCCTTTTAAATTAATATTTGTAATTGCTTTTTTTATATCTTCATCCTTAACATTGAATAAAGTTCTAGCGGTCATTATTGCAGTGCTGATATTATCTAGTTGATGTTCTCCTAAAACATTAAGTTGAGGTAAAATCAAACTTCCTTTTGCATCTTCATATTGAATAAAATTATTCTCTGCACGTAGATAATTAAAATCTTTGCCATAAAAATATTTATTAGAATCATTCTTTTTTAAAGCGTCCTCAATTCTTTTTGTAATTTCTTTATTTTCTTGTTTATTTACAAAGATATTTGAATTCAATAATTTTACAGTTTTTTCATGAATAATGCCTTCAATAGTTTTATTTTTTATCCATTGGAGATGATCTATATTTATTGAGCCAATCATAGAACATAAATTTTTTTTAAATACATTGGTTGCATCAAATTGATGAAATAAACCAGCTTCAATAATAGATATATTATCACTATATTGTTCACAGTATTTTAAGTATGCGCAAGTAAGGGCTTCAAAAATTGTTAGTTGAGCAGAATCATTAGTTTTTTCAACTTCGATAAGCAAATCAACTAAGTTTGCTTCATTAATTTCTTTGTCATTGTATATAAATCTTTCTGTGTAGTTTTGAAGATGAGGAGATAAATACAGGTTACATTTATATCCAGCTTGATTAAGAATAGATTGAAGGCTTTTTATTGAAGAAAATTTTCCATTTGTGCCACAGACAGTAATAACATTTTTTAATTTATCTTGTGGATTTCCAAGTTTTTTTAGAAGATTAAAAGTTCTATTTAAAGAAAGATCAATTTTTTTAGGATGCTTCTTTTCTAATCGGTTCAGTATTTTCTGTAATTTCATTAGATATCTCTGAAATTATATCAGAATTTTTCTTTAACAATATTGATAAAAGTGATCCTATTTTTTCTTGTAAATCTTTTCTTTGAACAATTAGATCAACAAATCCACATTCTTGAACATATTCAGAACGTTGAAAGTTTTCTGGTAAATCTTCTTTAACTGTAGCTTGGATGACTCTGCGTCCGGCAAAGGCTACAAGGCAACCAGGTTCAGCTATATGAATATCTCCTAGCATTGCAAATGATGCTGTTATGCCTCCTGCGGTTGGGTCAGTAAAACAAATTAGATAAGGAAGATTATTTTTTTTTAGTTCATTAACAGCTAAAGTTGTTCTTGTCATCTGAGCTAGAGCAATAGGACTTTCATGCATTCTTTGTCCGCCGCCGCAAGGAAAAAAAACAAAAGGATTTTGGTTATTTATCGCATGTTGAACTCCATATATAATTGCTTCTCCTTCAGCACATCCAATGCTGCCACCTATAAAATCAAAATTAATTGCTCCAGCGGTAATATTTATTCCATTAACTTGACCTCTTACTATCATTGCAGCACATTCTTGATTAGTTTTTTTTCTAGCGTCTCTTAATCTATCGATATATTTTTTTGAGTCTTCCCAATCCAATGGATCTTCTTGTGGTATAGGAGTTTTTAATATTTCATAATTATTCTTTCCAAAAAAAATATCAAATCTCTGTCTGCAACTAATTCGGTGATGTTTACCACATGAATTGCATACCCAAAGGTTACCTTCTAAGTCTTTTTTTAAAATTGGCCCTTTACAACAAGATGTCCAGTCACTATTTGCAATATCTTCCTTTGAAGGTCTTTCTTTTAATACTCTTTTTATTTTTTCACCAATATGAAGAACTTTTTTTATCCAATTCATGATATTTTATTTTTTAATTTTAATACCATTTTATTTACATTTGTGACAGGATTTTGGCGATTATTCAAAGATTTAGAGATTTCTTTGCATATTGCACTTCCTACAACTAATCCATCAGCTTTTTTTAATGACGCTATGGTTTCACTAGTAATTCCAAAGCCAATTACTATATTTTTAAGCTTATTTATCTGTTTAATCTTATTATAATTTTTTAATATTTCCTTTGAGGATACTTTAAGTTTGCCTCCAGTGGTTGATAACATGCTGATATAATAAATCATATCGTGAGAATCTTTTACGATTCTTTTCATTCTATACCTAGATGTGGTGGGGGAGACAAGTTGAATAAAATTAATAAAATTCTTTTTACATTTTTGTGAAAAGTTTTTATTTTCTGGCCACGGGAGATCAACAACAATTAATCCATCTACTTTAGCTTCTTTACATTTTTTTATAAACTGGTTTTTTCCATACTGAATAATAGTATTATAATATCCCATTAAAATAACAGGTTTAGCATTTTTAGTTTTTTTAAATTTTTTTACTATTTCAAATGTATCTTTAACTTTTATACCGTTTTTTATTGCTCTGTATGTACTATCTTGAATTTGTTTTCCATCGCCAGTATTGCAATTGTGTCCAACTCCAACCTCACAAATATCCGCATGTTTTGAAACAGATTTTAAGATTTCAAAGGATTTTTTTTTGTTAGGATCTCCCGAAACTATATATGTTAGAAGGGCAGGCCTATGCTCTCGTTTACATTTTTTAAATGCCAATGCTATATTTGAAAATCTCATATGTTATGTCCTAATCTTTCTTTTATAATTTTCATATCTTTTTTAGCATCACCACAGCTATCAACTACAATAATAGTATTTTTGTTTAATTTTGGTGCAATTTTTATAGCTTCTGCAAAAGCATGTGAAGGTTCCATAGATGGCTTAACTTTTTCTAATCTTGAGACCAATTTAAAAGCTTCTAAAGCTTCTTCGTCAGTTGCTGAAGTATATCTAGCTCTTTTTGAATCTTTCAATAAACAATGCAATGGAGAAACACCAGGGTAGTCTAAGCCCGCACTTATAGACTCCGTTTCTTCAATTTGTCCTTCAGAATCTTGAATAACATATTGTAATGCTCCATGTAAAACTCCAATCTTTGCTCCATATGTTAATGGTGCAGCATGTTTTTTACTGTTTTTTGGCCCACCAGCTTCTACTCCAATAAGTTCAACTTGGTTTCTATCATAATCCATAAATTCATTCCAAAAACCCATAGCTGAAGATCCGCCGCCAACACAATTAATTAATTTTAATTTTTTTGGAACTTTTCCAAATTCTTTTTTAATTTGTAGCATAAGTTCTCTAGAAATTTGTGCAGTGCTCCAAGCACAAATTTTTATAAATATATTAGGACCAACTGTTGAACCGACACACATATGCGCTGTATCACAATTCGAAACCCAATATCTCATGCATTCACTTACTGCATCTACAAGCGTTTTACTTCCGGAATCAACAGGAACGATTTCAGCGCCATTTTTTCGCATAGCTCGGCAGTTAACTGCTTGTCGTTCAATATCTTTAGTTCCCATAAATATTTTGCATTTAAGGCCAAATTTCTTAGCTGCCATACTCAACATTTTTCCAGCATAACCAGCACCAGTATCTCCAATTATGTATTTTTTTTTAGCTTTTTTGCATATTAAAGCATGAACTGTAGCATTATAGATTTTGTGTGCTCCTCCATTTGCTTTCGAGACTTGCTTGCACCAAATTTCAGCCCCACCAAGATGTTTTGTTAAATTTTTTAGCTTAAAGAAAGGAGTTGGGACTCCAATATAATTTTTAAAGTAATAATCTCTTTCTTTTATGAATTTTTTATCATTACGAAGTTTTTTGAACAATATAGTCAAATCTTCAACAGGCTTTTTCAGGGTTTCTGGTATGTAATTACCTCCAAATTTTTTCCCATACAAATAGTTTTTATCGTGCTGATCTATTAAAGGTATTTTTTTTTTAATTTTCATTATTAAGTTTTTTTAAACTATTTAAAAAATTTTTTATTTTTATAATATCTTTTACTTTATTTGTTTCCAATGCTCCAGAAACATCAACAATATCAGCTAATTTTAAAATTTTTTTAAGTTTGTCAATATTAATATTGCCAGCAATCATTTTGGTAATGTTATTAGGAACTGAACGGATCCAATTGAAATTCCAATCTAAACTATACTCTAAACCAGAACTGTCCCATAAAATAATGTCAGCAACATCTTGAAACTGTTTATAATTTAAAACATCTTTCTCATTCTTTACTTGAATTGTGGCAATTATTTTTTTATTAAATTTAGATTTAATATTTGAGATTAAATTACTATTATAGTTTCCGTATATCTGAAAATAATCAATATTTAATTTTGAAAATTTTTCTAACTCGTCTTCATTAGGGCTAACTAAGACTGCAACATATTTGGTATTTAGTTTTTCAATTTTTGTTAATTCTTTTGCCTTTTCAAATTCAATAAATCTATGGCTTTTTGGATAATTTAAAATAAATCCACAAAAATCAGCACCGTATTTTATGCTAGTCTGCACCTGTTCAGCAGTTGAAAGACCGCAGATTTTTACCTTCATTAAGTTATTTTAGTAATTTAATTAATTTTTGTATATTTTTTTTAATGTTGCCTTGTGTAATGCTTCTGCCCATTACAACTGAAGTTGCGCCATTATCAAAAGCTTTGTTTGGAGTCATGACACGTTTTTGGTCTTTAACTTTATCTCCAATTAATCTTATACCTGGAGTTATAATTTCCATTTTTTTAGAAATTTTTTTAACTATTTTTACTTCATGTCCTGAACAAACTACTCCATCTAAGCCAGCTGCTTTTGCTAACTTTGTTTGCTTTGCCACCAAATAGTTAATTGATTTTGTATGTCCTATTTTTTTTAAAGATTCATCAGAAAGACTTGTTAAGACAGTCACACCTAGTATTTTCAAATTTTTATTTATTTTTCTTGCTGTTTTTTTTACTGTCTTTAACATTTTGTAACCACCATTAATATGAACAGTAAGATATTTTACATTTTTTAAATCTTTTAAGGAAGCAATAGCAGCAGAACATGTATTTGGAATATCGTTAAGCTTTAAATCTAAAAATATTACTTTATTTTTATTAATTTTTGATAAAAAAGATCTTCCTGATTTTGAATAAAAAAATTCTAATCCAAATTTATATCCAATCTTTAATTTTTTGGTTTTGGTTTCTTTAATTATCTTTCTAATTTGGTTTAAATTTGTTGTATCACAAGCTACAAAAATATTTTTATTCATCAGTATTTATTTTTTGAAAAAGCTTTTTACTCATTTTAAAATGAATTGTTTTTTTTTCAGGAGTTTCAAGTTCTTTTCCAGTTTTTGGATTTCTGGACAATCTAGCTTTTTGTATATGAGTTGACCAAGTTCCGAAGTTTCTTAATTCAACATTTTCTCCTTTGTGAAGAGCAAGTTTAATTTCATTAAGTACAATATTTAAAAAATTTTCTAAGTCTTTCTTTAAGAAATTAGGATAATTATCTGATATTTGTTTTAAGAGCTTTGATTTTACAACAGCCAATTTAGTCTATTTTTTTTCTTTTTTTTTTTTTTTTTTTTCTAATTTATCTGATAAAGACGAAAATGGAAGGTTTTTACCTGAAAGTGGTGAGGTAAATTTTGAAACTGCTTCCTTATTTTTTAATTCTTCTAATAATTTTATACTTAATGATATCTTTCTTTTATCTATATCTAATTCTGCAATTGCTGCATCAATACGTTCTGAACCAACAAATCTTGAGGGCCGGGCATCAGCTGAATTTATAGCGATTTGGGATTTTTTTATAACAAATTCTAATTCACAGCCTTCCGGTTTTACTAAAAGACCTTTATTATCAGAACTCATCACTCTAACAGTTATTGCGTCATTTATTTTTTTATTTTTGAACCAATCAAAAGGATCTGGTTTTGTTTGACGTAATCCAACTCTAATTTTTTGCTGATCTTTTTTAATTTCTAAAACTTTAACTTTAAGTTTATCGCCTTTTTTATAATTTTTTAATTCTGCCTCAGGGTTATCCGAATAAGAAAGATCGTTACAGTGAAGAAAAGCATCAATTTCTAAATTATCTATTTTTAAATATAACGCATATTCGTTTATCATATTTACTACGCCTTCAACTTCACTTCCTATTGGATATTTTTTTTCCATTGTTTCGTATGGGTTTTCTATTGTTAAGCGATGCGAAATAGAAACTCTTCTTTTTTCTTTATCAATTTCAGTAATTATGCATTGGATTTCATCTCCAATTTTAAAAAGTTTTTTTGCTGAAGTATTTTTCTTAGACCAGCTTAGCTCACTAGAATGTAGCAAAGTAGAAAGTCCAGGTTCTAATTCACAGAAAGCACCAAAATCCATTATTTTAACAACTTTTACTTTGTATGGTTCGTTTAATTTATAGTTAGAAATATGATCGAACGGATCGGGAGAAAGTTGTTTTATACTGCAACCAACTTGTAATTTTTCTTTATCAACTGTAATGACTAATAAATCGTGTTTTTCACCAATATTAAAAATTTCGTCAGGGTGGTTTATTCTTGAGTAACTTATTTCCTGTAAATGGACTAGAACATCCAATTCTGAATTTACATCAAAAAAGCACCCAAAACTTGAATAACCTTTAACTACAGCATTTTTTATTACATCTCCAACTTTGTATTTTTCAACTATTTTTGCTTTATCTTCTTTTTTGCTAGAAGAAATTATTTGTCTTCTGGAAACGCAAGCATTTCCTCTAACCTTATCTAATTTAATCAATGCAAACTTTTGTGGTTCATTCATTAAGTGAGAAATATCTTTTAAAGGTTTATCTGAAATTTGGGAACCAGGACAAAACATCAGTGATCCAGTTTCAAGATGTTCAACTATAACTCCACCTTTACATTTTGATGTAATTTTACCCGTTATTGGTTCATTTTTTTCATAAGCTTTTTCAAGTTGAAACCAACCTTTAATTTTTTCTGCCTTTGTAGCCGAAACTACAACTTCTCCATTTTTATCTTCTATTCTTTCAAGTAAAACCGAAATTTTTTCACCAACCTTAATGTTTTCATAAAGTTTTATATTTTTAATTTCATTGATATCTAAAACTGGCTCTGATTTGAGACCTTCAATAAACAAAAACACAAATTTGTCTGTAATTTTGGCAACCTTGCCCTCTACAATTTTACCTTCTTCAATTTTATTTTTTGATAATTGACCATTTAGTAATTTCTCAAATTCTTTTGACGCGGGAGTTTGTAGTTCTTTATAAATTTCCATTAATTATTAGTTTTTTATCAATTATTTTTTTAATTTTTAAAAAGCATGCTCTTTTAGATAAATTTGTAGTATTAATCAAGATTGAATCTTTTGTTTTTTTTAGAGGTGATATTTTTCTATTATAGTCACTTTTATCACGTTTTTTAATACTTTTAAGCACCTCATTGTAGTGTATTTTTTGATTGAGTCTTTTTAATTCTAAAAACCTTCTTTTTGCTCTTGTAGTTGTATTTGCTGATATAAAAAATTTAAATTCAGCGTCGGGGACAATTTTGTATGTTATATCTCGTCCATCTAAGCAAGATCCATTATATTTTTTTGGAGGATGATAAGCGCACTTAATTTGAAAATTATGGACCAAATTTCGAATTTGTTTGTCTTTTGCTATTATCGAGGCCACCATTCCAACTTTATTAGATAATAAATTTTTTTTTTGCAAATCATTTATTTTTAAATTTTTGATTTTTTTTTTAACATAAGAATAGTTAAATTTTTTAGAATTCTTTATTTTATAAAGTCCTAATAAACGATAAATTTTTCCAGTATCTAAAA
>Ga0207991_1001983_pt1 | contig 11848 bp, 9 predicted proteins | sample ETN07SmetaG_FD_185786 | JGI IMG/M metagenome (GOLD analysis project Ga0207991, IMG submission 185786) | Marine microbial and viral communities from oxygen minimum zone, Eastern Pacific Ocean - ETNP2014F14-07SV275 (SPAdes) (version 2) | ecosystem: Environmental > Aquatic > Marine > Oceanic ... | reverse complement strand
CACATCCAACGCGTCCTGGAAGGCACCAGCCTCCTCATCAGAACTCTCCGGGCCGAACACCGTCACCGACGTACCAGCCAGGCTGGCCGCCTCGGCAGCCGGCGCGGCAGTGGTCGCCGGTGCCGTGGTCGCTACCTGCGCAGCGGTGGTGGCAGGTGCGGTCGCACCTTCGTCATCACTTCCGCAAGCGGAAGCGATGAGGGTCAACGTCAATACGGCGCTGAGGATTGGTACCAGTCTGCTCTTCACTGTTCTCCCTCCAAGGGGTGCTCCGACAGTTGGACAACCGCCACTCTGACGCCCGCAGACCCGGGAGGGGCCTGTAATCCGCATGGCTGGAAGCACGAATGTAAACGTTTTCAGAAAAAAGGTTTACAGGAACCCACCCCGTGTGTCAAACCAGCTCCCGTTGGTTCAACCGTCCGGGGGCGACGTCGAGGTCCGCAGGATCAACTCTGTTGGAACCTCGACATGGCGCACTGACCCACCGGCGAGTGCCTCCAGCAGCAACTCCCCGGCCAGGGCACCCAACTCGACCACATCCTGTCGGACGGTCGTGAGGCCGACCAACTCGCTCTGGTCGTGGTCGTCCACGCCGACGACCGAGAGGCCCCCAGGCACCCGGATCCCCAGGTCCTGGGCAGCCAGCATCACGCCGAAGGCCTGTTCGTCCGACATGGCGAAGATCGCCGTGGGTCGATCCGGGCGGTCCAGCAGGGTTCTGCCAGCGACCCGTGCCTCGTCAGAGGTGCTGTTGGCAGCTATCTCCAGGCCGGGATCGACCGGTAGGCCACCGTCCTCATGGGACTTCAGGTAGCCCTGTCGGCGCATCGGTGGAACGACGAAGTTCATGGCATTGTCCATCACCATTCCCAACAGGCCTATCCGACGGTGCCCGAGGGAGATGAGGTGGTCCACGGCGCGACGGGCTGCAGTCACGTTGTCGATCGTCACCGACGGGAACCCGTCGTACCTGTACCCGACAGTCACCAATCGAAAACCGTCGGCGACCGCCTCCTCCGCCTCTTCGGGGATAAGGGCTACGTCGACGAGGATGGCGGCGTCACAGCGGCGGCCCCCCGGTGCGTTCATGTAGAGGAAGCGACTCCTGTGGTCCGCATCGGGGATTCCCGAGAGCAGGAAGTCGTAACCAGCGGCCAGGAGCTTGCGTTCTATGCCACCCACGATCTTGGCAAAGAACCACGTCGCTGGGTCTGGAACGCCGACGGCGATCGTCTTGGTAGATCCCGCTGCCAGGCGTGCCGCAGCCGGGTGCGGCTGGTACCTGAGCTCAGCTGCAACTGCCAGAACTCGTTCCCGGGTTGCCTCGGCCACGTTCGGGAGTCCGCGGATCGCCCTGCTCACGGTCGCCACCGATACGCCGGCCCCTGTTGCCACGTCCTCGATACCCGCCCTGGTTCGAACGGCCGGGCTACGTCTGGATTCGTCGGTCATGACACGGAGTCTGGCATCTACAGACAATTCTCAAGCGCTCGAACCTGGTCAGGCCAACTCGGAGGCTGCAGCCGAAGAGTCTCTGCTCTGCTGCCAACACGGCTATCGCCAGATTGCGGCACCATGACCCGGCAACTCGACATTCCCATCAACCACGACAACACCATTAGTTCCGAAGACGAGCTCCGCCTGCCCCACGTCCTGCACGGTCAGCGCTTCAGGGGAGGTGTTTGCGGCGACGCTGATCGGGCCACGGCGGTAGTGGACCACCGGGCCCCCGCCACCGTCCTCCCAATGGACGTCTTCGCTGGTCAGCGGGCCGATTTCCTTCTTTGCACCCAACAGTGCCCGGTAGAGGTCGTGCCACGATCCGTTCTCCCTTGTCTGGACCTCAACGGTCTCAGCGTCGTCTCTGGCACTGCTCGACAACCAGGGAGTGCCCTCGGTGAAACCGTTCTGGCTGCCCGGGTACCAGGGCATCGGAGTGCGGCACCCATCGCGGCCGGCGGCAACATCTCCGGCCGGGCCGACCGGATCCAACTTGGCGGAGACTGGAACGCTGCCGTCTACGAGGCCCAACTCCTCACCCTGGTAGAGGACGGGTACGCCCGGCAGGCATGAGAACAACACGTTCAGGGCGAGGGTCCTGACGCGTCCGAGGTCACCACCTCCGAGGCGTGTTGGTGACCTCGGCATGTCATGGCTGCTGGTTGCCCAGAGGAGTCGATCTCCCAACAGGTCGACTGGTCGGACCAGCGCCTTCCGTATCTGCTTGACGTCCCATTCGATATGCATCGGTTCGAACCAGAAGCCCCCGTGGAGACCGTCGCCGGGAACCAGCGTCGCCAACCCCTCCGGTTCGAGGGTGTAGGTCTCACCCATCAGCCAGGCTCCGTATTCATCGACAATCGCCCGCCACCGACGGAAGATCTCGAGGCTCTCGGGCTGGAACACGTCGTAGAGGTGCTCAAAGGCATCCCACTGCTCCCACCTGGTGCCCGCCGGATCCCAGACACCCACCTCGGGGTTCGATCGGAGGCAGGCATCCTTCACCAGACCGCCGGCCACGTCGACCCTGAAGCCATCGACACCGCGGTCCAGCCAGAAGCGGATGATCCTGTCGAACTCCTCGTGCACCACCGGGTTCCGCCAGTTCAGGTCGGGCTGTTCGGGCAGGAACAGATGCAGGTAGTACTGCCCCGAAGCCTCGTCGAGTGTCCATGCCGGGCCCCCGAAGTAGCCGACCCAGTTGTTGGGTGGTCCTCCGTCGGCTGCCGGGTCCCTCCAGATGTAGTGGTCCCGAAATGGCCCGTCCGGGTCAGACAGCGCTGCTCGGAACCAGGCGTGCTGGTGGCTGGTGTGGTTTGGTACAACGTCGATCACGACGCGCATGGACCGTTCGTGAGCAGCGTCAACAAGGCCGTCAAGGTCGCCTATGGAGCCGAATCCTGGGTCGACACCACAGAAGTCGGCCACGTCATACCCCCAGTCGGCCATCGGCGATGGGTAGAAGGGCGTCACCCAGATGAAGTCGATGCCCAGGTCTGACAGGTAGTCAAGTTTGTCGGTGATGCCGGCAAGGTCACCAATTCCGTCACCGTCGGAGTCGGCGAATGACCTGATGTAGATCTCGTATCCGGTGCAGCCGTGCCACCACGGTCTGGTCCCCGAATCCGTCTCGGCCACAGAGTGGCTACTCACTGCTTGTTGCATCATCGGTTCCTGGCGGTCGGGTGGGTCCAAACGTGACGTGGACGAACCATATATGAAAACGCTTACAACGACCAGTCCCGGATTCGACACCCGGTAGTCGATGTTTGAGACTCGGTCGCTCCCCTCGATCGGAGACAGCGTGAGCCTCGACGACTTCCCCAGGACCCCCCTGCTGTTCGGTCCGTCCCCGATCCACCCGTTACGCCTCCTCAGCGAGGCGCTCGGTGGCCGGGTGGAGGTCTGGGTCAGGCGCGGGGACTGCAACTCGGGCATCGCCTTCGGCGGCAACAAGGTCCGCAAGCTGGAGCACCTGGTCGCCGACGCCCCTCAGCAGGGGTGCGACACCCTGGAGTCGATAGGCGGGGTCCAGTCCAACCCCACCAGGTAGGTGATAGGCGTGGCCCGCTACCTGGGCCTCGGTGCCGTCACCGTCCAGGAGGACCGGGTCGACTGGCCCGAGTCGGCCCATGACAAGGTCGGCAACATCCAACTCACGCGGATACTGGGCGGCGGTATCCGCACGGATCCCGCAGGACTCGACATCGGCATCCGGGACAGTTGGAGGCGAGCCCTGGAATCGATCGAAGCGGCGGGCGCAAAGCCCTATGCGATCCCCGCGGGGCATCCGACCACCCGCTCGGCGGCATGGGACTCGCCAACTGGGTCCGGGAGGGGCCACCTGGAATGTCAGCCGCCACCGACCACCCGTACCCGTCCGGCTACCGGGTCCACCTCGACCACGTCGCCGTCGGTGATCAGCCGCATGGCATCGGCTGCCCCTACGACAGCCGGTATGCCGAGTTCCCTGGACAGCACCGCGGCGTGAGACATGGGTCCGCCCTCGGCGGTCACGAGCCCGCCGACGAGCGTCAGGACCATGTTGTACGCCGGTGAGGTGGTGCGGGTGACCAGGATCTCGCCGGGTTCCAGGCGGTCGAAGGCCTCCTCGGCGTTCTCCGCCACCCGGGCCACGCCGGTGATCGGCATGGTGCCGATCCCCGTGCCGGTCAGCGACGGGCGGTCGGTCGACGGCCCGTCGACGTCGCCCATGCCGAGTTCGGCGATCACGGTCAGGACCAGCGACACGGTCGTGGCCAGCGGTGCCGGGAGGGCGTCAAGCGGTGGCTGTGCCTCTGGCCGGCCGAGAGACGCCGGTGGATCCAGGGTCTTCTGATGGGCCCGTTCCCCGGCACGTGCTGCCAGGTCGCCGGCACCGGGATCGGGCGCTCCGGATATGACCGCCGGCAGCTCGTGGCGGTCCAACTCGAACACGTGGGAGGGATCCTCCAGGCGACCCGACGCGGCCAGGCGACGGCCAGCCTCCAGCATCGCCAGGCGCAGCAGCCCACAGGGCCATTCGGCGGTGATCGGACCGTTGTCGTCCCGCAGGTCCATGGCCCCGCGGGCATCGGAGAGCAGGTCGTCGAACCGGGAGCGGTCCACGTCCGGAACCCGTGAGCGGAGCTCGGTGGCGGCCCTGTCCGCAGCCCCGGGATCCGGGCCTGTGGGCCTGGCGTTCAGGATGCTGGCCAGGATCACATCGGGTGCCTCTCCCAGCGTCGGAGAATCCAGGTCGTAGCCGGCGTAGAGCACCGATGAGCGGTGGCGCAGGTAGGCGTGCAGCTCCTCGGCCACTCGTGGCGAGGCGGCGGTGACATCCTCCAGGCTCGTCGGCGCCACACCCGTTTCGGCGAGAGCGGCCCTGATCCGGGCGAGTGCTTCACGCGGTTCGACGGTCGAGGGCGATGCTCCGGCCAGCGCCGTGAGCAGTTCCGTGCTCGCCAGGCCCCAATCGGCGCCGGCCAGCAGCAGCAGGCCGATGGGCCCGAGGTCGTAGCCGTGCAGCCGGAAGTGCTCCTCGAACGTGGAGCGGACATGGGCGAGGATCCCACTCACGTGGTCGGCCAGACCCTGATCCTCCAGCGTTCCCAGGTCGACGTCCTGGAAGGCCAGGTTGCGCGCTATCAGGTCAGGCCGGATCGTGGAATGCCATTCGGCGATCACCCCGGGCGCCGGCGACTGCTCGAGGGTCCGACGGGCGGCCCGGGTGCGACGACGGAACTCCGGGTGCAGTCGGGAGGCGACCTTCAACAGCACGGTGGGGGGAGCCTTGGCCGACGGCCGATCGGCCCTGATGAGGGGCCGTAGCCGCGTGTACATGAAACCCTCCACGAACGCCACGGACAACGTCTCGGCCGGGATTCCCAGCAGCGGCCACTGCTTCCGGTAGGCGGACCCGACCGCAGCGGGCAGCAGCCACCGCATGATCGGCGTGGTGCCACCCGTGAAGTGCGACCGGTCCAACTGCCAGTGCCCAGGCCCGGGCGCCACGAACTCCGTGTCCATTCTCTGCATCCCCCCTGCCACACGAACCCTACGCGGCAGGGCCGGATGCATCCGGACGTACCATCGTCGGCCTATGCGACGTCCCGTGCTGCCGGCTCCAGTGAGGGTGCTCGTCCCGGCGCTGGCGCTCGCCCTGGCATCGACCGCCTGCGGTGGCTCCGACGAGGTCGCCGAGCCGACCACCACGACCATCGTGGACCTGTTCGGCGATACGTCCACGACCACCACCATCGGACGCCTCGCCGTCCCAGGGTGGACCTCCACCGAGCTTCCCGACCTATGGGAGGACGTCGACGAATGCGTGGAACTCACGGAGGTCGGGGCTGAGCCGCTCCCGACCGAGGGGCCCCGGACCGTCATCGTGGAGTCGGGCGACTCCCTCGGGAAGATAGCGAAGCGCTTCGATCGCACGGTCGACCAGTTCATGCGTGCCAACGGGATCAGTGATCCGAACCTGCTGAGGATCGGCCAGGTCCTCGTCGTCCCCCGGCGGCAGGCGGCAGCCGAGGTCGAGGCCACCGACGGTCCCACCATCCTCGTGGAGCCCGTCTACTGCGAGATCGACACCGGCGTTCCGGCGTTCGGACCCGGTGGCGTCCAGATCGGCGGCCCGGGGATGATCGAGGTGTTCGCCGACTGGAAGCGGATCGAAGGTCCCCGCGAGGCCCCCAGGGTCAACGGTCGGCTCCGGGGCCTGATGATCGCCTCGGTACGCACCTTCGTCGACGACGTGGTCCCGCTGATCGAACGACACGGCTACCCCTGCCGGGACGCCACGAACAACCGGTGCGTGTGGATGCAGCACCGCTGGGAGGTCCTGCTGGCCACCGACGACCACCTCAGCGTGCGTGACACGGTGCGTCGCCTGCTGCCCGGTGCTTCAGCCGTCCAGGCCGAGGTGAGGGCGGAGACGTTCGACCTCTCCACCGGCCTTCCGATACACGTCAAGGAGCTCTTCGACCTGGAGACCGAGTGGCTTGAGGCACTGTCCACCGCCGCTGTGGGACGCCTCGCCGACCAGCCGTGGACCGACGAGCGGCGTGTGGAGGGTGCCGGCCCGGAGGTGGAGAACTTCAGCCGGTTCAACCTCACGCCCGGCGGCCTGGTGCTGGCATTCGCGCCGGGGAGCATCGGCGGATCGGGTAGCCACACCGTCTCCATCACCATCCCGTACCGGATCCTGGACGGCTACTGGCAGCCCGGTGGCCCGGTCTCGCTCCTGGACTGATCCGAGTCGCCCACCCGGGCCCTCCTAGGCTCGGTGCATGGACCTGCAAGAAGCCATGCGCACCACCTTCGCCTGCCGGGAGTTCACCGACGATCCGGTCCCGGACGAGGTGCTCCACCGCATTCTCGACGTCGCCCGGTTCGCCCCTTCAGGTGGCAACCGCCAGGGAGGCCACGTGGTGGTGGTACGCGACCGGGAGGTACGCCAACGGCTGGGCGAGCTCTGCGGCCCGACGCTGCGCCTGTACGCAGCCCAGGTCGCTGCCGGCGAGTCGCCGTTCAACACGGTGGTGCCGTCGGCCGTGGACGTGGCGACGGCGCTCGACACACCGACCGACCGGTTCGCCCTCTTCGAGCACCTGGGTGACGTCCCCGTGGCTCTCGTCGTCAGTGTGGACCTGGCCGTGGTGGCATCCATGGACAAGGACCTCGACCGGGTCGGCCTGGTAACCGGTGCATCGATCTACCCCTTCGTCTGGAACATCCTGCTGGCAGCGCGTGCCGAAGGCCTGGGCGGCGTGGTCACAACGGCCGTCGTACCGGCCGAGGCAGAGGTCCAGCATCTTCTGGACCTTCCCGACACGCACGCCGTGGCGGCGCTAATTCCGCTCGGGGTGCCGGTCAGGCAGCTCACCCGCCTGAAGCGCCAGCCGGTGGAGGACTTCACGACGGTGGACAGCTTCGACGGCCCGCCGCTGGCCGGCCCGGCCGTGAACGAAGCCTGAGCGACCTTCCATGCGTCTAGGACTGACCCTCCACCTGACCGACAGGTCCATCGACATCCGCGAGCTGGCCGTCGAGGCCGAGCAGCGGGGCTTCTCATCCATCTGGATCCCGGAGCACACCCACATTCCGACCAGCCGGGCCACCCCGCCACCGGGCGGCGGCAGCGAGTTGGACGACGAGTATCCCCGTTCCCCCGATCCCTGGGTCTCCCTCGCTGCTGCGGCAGCCGTCACCGACCGGATCCGCCTGGGTAGCGGTGTGGCGCTCGTGGCCCAGCACGACCCGATCGTCCTGGCCAAGGTCGTCGCCAGCGTGGACGCCCTCTCGGCGGGGCGGGTGGACATGGGGGTCGGCTACGGCTGGAACCGGGAGGAGATGGCCCACCACGGCGTGGAGTACTCCACCCGTCGGGCCCGCGTACGCGAGCACGTCCTGGCCATGAAGGCCCTGTGGACCGACGAGGAGGCTGAGTTCCACGGCGACTTCGTGGACTTCTCGCCGAGCTGGTCGTGGCCGAAGCCGGTCCAGCAGCCGGGTCCGCCGGTGTTCGTGGGTGGGTCCGGTGGCCCACGCCTCATGGACCACGTGGCGGAGTTCGCCGACGGTTGGCTGCCCATCGGCGGAGCCGGGATCCGGCGGGCGCTGGACGAACTCCGGTCCGCCTGCGACCGCCACCAGCGCGATCCCGAGGACGTGGCGATCATTCCGTTCGGCACGCTTCCCGACGAGGGCAAGCTGGCCTACTACTCCGACCTCGGCATCAGCGAAGCGGTCCTGAGGCTTCCGTCGGCCGGTCGCGACGAGGTGCTTCCCGTCCTCGACGACTTCACGCGGTTCCTCGGCTGATTCCTCCGGTGGCTACCGTCGGTCGTACCCCGACCGGGGTGGACCAGAGGGAGCACGGCATGGCGCACGATCTGATAATCCGCGGCGGGACCGTCGTCGACGGCACCGGCGCTCCTCCCCGGACCGCCGACGTGGTCATCGACGGTGACCGCATAGTCGAGGTCGGGCGCTCCGAGGGCTCGGCACGGCGCGAGATCGACGCCGATGGGCTGGTCGTGACCCCCGGCTTCGTCGACATCCACACCCACCTGGACGCCCAGCTGGCCTGGGACCCGATCGGCAGCTCCGCCTGCTGGCACGGTGTCACCTCCGTGGTGCTCGGCAACTGCGGCGTCACGTTCGCTCCGGTCGCACCGGGGGGCCGCCAGGCCCTGGCCGAGATGATGGAGTCCGTCGAGGACATCCCGGCGGCGAGCATCCTGCAGGGCCTGTCCTGGAACTGGGAGTCCTACGGCGACTACCTGGACGAGCTGGATGGGCTCCCCAAGGGTCTGAACGTGGGTGGAATGGTCGGGCACTGCGCGGTCCGCCTGGCGGCCATGGGTGAACGCGGGATGGACGAGACGCCAAGCGGGGCCGAGGACATCGCCACGATGGTCCGCATGGTCGACGAGGCCCTTGCCGCCGGAGCACTGGGCTTCTCGACCTCGCGCACCCTTCTCCACCACGTCCCGGACGGTCGCAACGTGCCGGGTACCTTCGCCGCCCCGGACGAGCTGCTGGCGTTTGCCGACGTGCTGCGGGCCCGGGGCGGGATCTTCGAGGCGGCACCCGCCTACCTGAGGGTCGAGGGAGGGTCCGGCGATCCAGCGGCCGACGAGGTCGCCATGTACGGCGACATCAGCCGGGCCGGTGACTGCGACGTGTCGATCGCCCTCACCCAGGTGGATTCGATTCCCGACCTGCACATCAGGGTCCTGGCCGCGGTCGAGGCGGAGAACGCCAACGGCGCCAGGATCCGCCCCCAGACCACGTCCCGCCAGGTTGGCGTCCTCCTGGGCCTCACCGGGCACACCCCGTTCGACCAGTTGGATGCCTGGCGGGACCTGGGGGAGCTGCCGTTGGCCGGACGGGTCGCCAGGCTGTCCGATCCGACGTGGCGCACCGTGCTGGTTGCCCAGGCCGAGCAGGCCATGGCCAAGGGACGGATCGACTGGAGCGGCGTGTTCCCCCTTCCCGACTCACCGGTCTCCCACGACTTCGGGCCCCGCGACAGCGTGGCCGCCATCGCTACGCAGCGGGGCGTGACGGTCGCCGAGGCGTTCGTGGACCTGGCCTGTGAGATGGGCGGACGGCGGGTCTTCAACTGGCCGATCCTGAACCAGGACCTGGACGCGGTGCTGGCGATGCTGGAGCGTGACTACGTGACCCTGGGGCTGGCCGATGCCGGCGCCCATGCCACCCAGATCATGGATGCCAGCCAGCCCACCTTCTTCCTCACCCACTGGGTCAGGGACCGTGGTGCCTTCACCCTCGAGGAGGCCGTTCGACGCCTCACCTCGGACACCGCCGACCTGTTCGGGGTGAAGGGGCGGGGGAGGCTCGAGGCGGGCGCCTTCGCCGACGTGAACCTGATCGACATGGATGGATTGGCCCTCGGGTACCCGGAGATGGTCGCCGACTTCCCGGGTGGTGCCTCCCGGTGGACGCAGGACGCCGCCGGCTACCAGCACACCGTGGTGAACGGCGAGGTGTTCATGGAGTCGGGGGAGCACACGGGCGTGCTGGCCGGCCAGATGATCAGGCTCTGAGGCCCGCCTTGCCGAAGCCGGACGACAGGTCGGCCCCCGTCCTGGTCGACTTCGGGTTGGGGCCGTACGTCCACGGCGTTCCCAGCCGACGATTCCCCGTCTACACCCGTGGCAACGCCGGCGAGGTCTACCCGCAGCCCGTGTTCCCGTTGTCGGCGGGCCTGGCGACGGCCTTCGGTGGGGATCCGGCCCGCGAGGTGCTGTCGGCCACCGGGATGCTGACAGCCGCCGAGTGCGACGAGGCAGGCGACGTGTTCATGGGGGTGTTCGGTGGGTACATGTACCTGAACCTCTCCGTGCCGCGGGTGCTGGCCATCCGCACGCCCGGTACGACGCCGCTGGAGGCCGACGCCACCTTCCTGGGATCCGAGGCCCTGGCCCCGCCCCACGTGGCGAACCGTGCTGACCGGAACCTGCTGGCGACGCTGCGCGGGCTCAGGTACGGGTGGAGGATCCTTGCGGCGACTGACCTACCCGACCTGGACGCCGGGATCCTGGAGGTGGACCGGTGGCGGGCCACTCTGCCCGACGTGGCTACGGCCACCGACGAGGAGCTGGCCGCAGCGGCAGTCGACGCGCTTCCCATGTTGAGCAGGCTCTTCACCGTCCACCTGGTCATCACCGGTGGCGCTGGCATCGGGATGGACGTCCTGCGCCAACTCTGCCGGCGCCGCCTGGGTGACCCTTCAAAGGCGTTGGCGCTCCTGGGTGGGCTGGGCGGGGTGGACTCCGCCGACCCGTCCTTCGCCCTGTGGGACCTCAGCCGCCTGGTGCGGTCCGACCCACGACTCGGGGCGCTGTTCGACGACGGGGTACCCGGCCTGGTCGAGCGGTTGGCTGCCGCCACCGGCACCGAGGCATTCCTCTCGGCCTTCGGGGCATTCCTGGCGAGGCACGGGCCCCGGGGGCCCAACGAGTGGGAGATGGCCTGTGAGGTGTGGGGTACCGACCCGTCGCTTCCGCTGGCGATCATCGAGCGCATGCGCCACGCCGGCGACGACCACGATCCGAACATCCGCGCGGCGGCCCGCGGCGCAGAGCGCGAGGTGGCAACCAGCGACGTGCGTCGCCGGATCCGGTCCGGAGACCGGTGGCTGTTCGACCGGGCGCTGCGGTGCGCCGTGCTGAACACCCGGGGGCGGGAGCGTTGCAAGACGCTCCTGGTGGGGGCGATCCATGATGGGCGTCTGCGGATGCGGGAGCTGGGGCGGCGGCTCGCCGTCCGGACGGACGACGGGCTACCGGACGACCTCTGGTACGTGACCCTCGACGAGTTCGCCGACTACCGGCGGGATCCCGGGGCGTTCGCCAGGGTGGTCGCCGAGCGTCGGGCTGTCCGCGACCGGCTCCTGGAGCTGGAGCCGCCGTTCACCTTCGACGGCGTGCTGCCGCCGGTGGACACCTGGCGGCGACGCGACGCCCCGGCCGGTCCGACAGTTGCGGTCGGATCGGTCCTGACGGGACTGGCCGGCTGCCCTGGTGTCGTACGGGGTCGGGCCCGGATCGTCCTCGACCCGTCCGATCCTGGAGACCTGGGACCCGGTGACGTCCTGGTGGCACCCCTCACCGATCCCAGCTGGACACCGCTGTTCGTGCCCGTCGAGGCCGTGGTGGTGGACGTCGGAGGCCAGATGAGCCACGCAGTGATCGTGTCGCGCGAGCTCGGCCTGCCGTGCATCGTGGCCGTCACCGGTGCCACGACGTCCATTCCGGACGGGGCACTGGTCGAGGTGGACGGAGCCGCGGGAACCGTGACCGTGGTGGAGGGCCCCGATCCGACCAGA
>Ga0207991_1001978_pt1 | contig 11856 bp, 10 predicted proteins | sample ETN07SmetaG_FD_185786 | JGI IMG/M metagenome (GOLD analysis project Ga0207991, IMG submission 185786) | Marine microbial and viral communities from oxygen minimum zone, Eastern Pacific Ocean - ETNP2014F14-07SV275 (SPAdes) (version 2) | ecosystem: Environmental > Aquatic > Marine > Oceanic ... | reverse complement strand
GTTGCCAATACCCAAGCTAGACCCCAATAGGCAACCTTGGCTGTGGAAACTCGATCTCTTGAGTAGGCTTTGTTGGTTTTGATTTCTGTGTTTGTTTTGTTCATCTATCTGGTTCCCTTGTCATAATGTAATGTTTACTTTACCAAAAACTAAACATATTTTGCAATATAGTCAAGTATACTTTACAAAATAATTAGTAAACTTGATATACTTCTTATATAAGACAAAAAATTATTTACGGATTCACTCTGTCCTTAAAAAAGATTTCTCTTTGGTTCCCTGTTCCGAAATTTGATAAAATTTGGCTGCCCGCCAACCGCCATAGATTTCACCGAGATAAACAAACCCTGCTGCAATTCCAAAAAGAGGTCCCGAAATAGGACGTTCATTCTTAATGGCATTATAGGCCGAATTCCCAACCAAATACATCATCCACATGCCCATAATCCCATCCAAAACCCGACCTGCATATATCCGGCCCGACCCGGGAAGAATTACTGACATTAATCCAGCTAGTAAAGGAGATTTCTCTGAGTGTAGGTTTAGTGGTTGAATCACCGGATCAACCAATCGCCCGTCGGGATCATGAAAAGGGCGTCTCAATTTTAAATGATAATGAAATGCAAACGGGCTGCACCGAGTGATTCGTTCGGAAGCCATGGCTCCACCGCGAATGAGGCCAAACCTTTTAACTGCTTCCGCACCATAATTGGAACAACTGGGATAGAATTGGCAATTGAATAAATTGGTGTTGTATGAAATACGTTGCCAGCCAGCGATGGGTAATAAACCGAATTTTTTACAAATAGAAAGTTCGGATGATGCCAAAAGTGAATCGGCTGGATATTTTATTTGTCCGATTAATGAAGACAGAAATAAGATAATGAAGATACTTTTCATATGAAAAATTAATTAAAAATCTGGTAATCCTGAACCCATACCTTTTATAGATTTTACCCATGGAAAATACAATGGATACGATTTTTTCGAACCCGGTATATTTAGCCATTGCGGGAGTCCTTGCAATTATTTTGGTTTATGCCATTATTAAAAAGATTATTAAACTGGTTTTTACTATTGGTGTTCTGCTTGTACTCTATGTTGTTTATTTGAATTATACAGGTCAAGAAGTACCGCAGAATTTAGATGAGCTCAAAAAATCTGTTTCGAATAGTGTAAATAAAGTTAAAGACGTTGCCGCAGAATCGATGGAAGAGGCGAAAGAATCCACCAAGAAGATTGTAGAAAAAAAGGTGACTGAAAAGGTGAATGAAGTTTTCGGAGATTGATTATACTAATGCGAGAAGCCGTTCCTTGAGCCTGTCAAAAGGTCGGCGATAAAGCAATCTCCCAACTTTATGAAAGACTTATAACATTACCACGGTTTCTTCATTTCGACATGCTCAATGATCGAAACCTTGCGATGACATTTAAATAGAAATCCCAGTGGATTCTTCCGGAGATACTTCAGGGAATCCCAGCCCTGCAACCATTCCAAATACCATCATAAAAAGTAATATAATTCCTACTAAATAAAGGGTAGCAGAAAGAAAAAAGAATTTCTGGATTTTTTCTAATGCATCAGAAAACCCTTGGTCACTTTCATGGATGAAAGCATATCGAAGATGAGAAGACGCACCTGTTAATTGTAATCCCATATAGATCAGAATTCCAGCCATAATCAAAGATGGGATTATTATTGAACCAGCTCCCTTATTTCCAAAAAGCAATGGTATCGCAAATAAGCCATTAAAGGACCCTAACACAATATTTATGATTCCCAAAATTTTGGACCACCGAGATAAATTAAATAAAGTTTCTTTCCCGGATTCATCTAAATGAAACTGTAATGATTTAAACATAGCTCATCCGTATTTAAAGTAAATTACTCGCCAATTCTGCCAGTTCGCTCCGCTCACCTTTTTCTAAATTTATGTGGGCAAAAACATCCTCTCCTTTCATTCGGCTGATGAGATAAGTAAGACCATTTGATCGTTTATCCAGGTAGGGATGATCGATTTGGTGAATATCACCGGTGAAAATAACTTTTGTTCCCTCGCCCGCTCGGGTGATAACTGTTTTTACTTCATGAGGGGTCAAATTTTGAGCCTCATCTACAATAAAGTATGCCTTTTGTAAACTGCGCCCACGGATATAAGCCAAGGGTGTAATTAATAATTTATCATGTTCTAGCATTTCATTGATCCCAATAGATCTTTTATCATTGGACTTGAATTGGTGTCGAATCACGGACAGGTTATCAAACAAGGGTTGCATATATGGATCCAATTTGGATTGGATATCTCCGGGAAGGAATCCTAGATCTCGATTGCTTAAAGGAACAATAGGCCGTGCCAAAAATATTTGGCGATAATCAGATCGTTTTTCTAATGCGGCAGCCAATGCTAATAAAGTTTTGCCTGTTCCTGCTTTTCCGGAAAGTGTGACCAAATGAATACGGTTATCCAATAGCATATGTAAGGCAAAAGATTGTTCTGCATTTCGGGGTGTAATGCCATAGGCTGTGGGTTTATCTACACGGACAATCTTTTTTTCAAACGGATCATAAGCTACCAAAACTGATTTCTGTCCATTCCTTAAAATGAAATTCTCGTTTGCCAGAGGGTCCTTGATGGCAGTAATACCTTCAATTTCTACACCATAAGATGCATAAATATTATCAATCTCTTCTGATAGGACATCCTCAATAAGACGACTACCTGCATAAACTTCCCGCATATCATCAACTGCATCCGTGGTATAATCTTCCGCAATCAGCCCAAGAGATCTGGATTTAAGTCTCATATTCGTATCCTTGGTTACAAGGATTACATCTCTTCCGGGGTTGTCTATATGAAGTTTATATGCACAATTGATAATGCGATGGTCTGGGCAATCATCTTGAAAAGATACTTCCACATCCGGATGCCAATTATGGTTTACAACAACTTTGACCTTGCCGTCACTTTCTTTTAACTCACCATCTTCAGACCCAGTAGATAGATCATCGAGACTCCTTAGAAAATCTCGGGCATTAAAATGAATTTGTTCATTTCCACGCTTGAATTGATCCAATTCTTCAAGGACAGAAATAGGAATGACCACTTCGTTATCTTCGAAATGTTGGATGCAGGTGGCATCATGAAGGATCACATTGGTATCAAGGACAAATATCTTGGCTTGGTCTTTTGACATTGATCAATTTGGCTGTTGTTTAGTTTAAAGGATATGATGTAAGATTTAATCAGGCAGATTGAATTTAGCCGTTGAGACAAACCGTATCAAGACCAAGAGTGAAAACTTATGTTTAAAAATGACCTTTTAGAAAATAAGACAATCATCATTACCGGTGGCGGCAGTGGGTTAGGAAAATCCATGGCTACGCGATTTGGCGAACTGGGTGCGAATTTAGTACTCACCAGTCGCAGGCAAGAGGTACTGGATGAAGCAGCTCGTGAGATCAATAACCAGACCGGGAGTGAGATCTTAACCGTTGCCACAGATATTCGCCATTCTGATCAAGTCGGAGACATGGTTCAACAGGCAGTGGATAAGTTTGGGAAAATCGATGGACTCTTAAATAATGCTGCAGGGAACTTTATTTCTCCCACCGAAAAATTATCTGAAAATGCATTCCGTACTATTCTTGATATTGTGTTGGTGGGGACTTTCAATTGTACTCAGGCTGCAGGGAAAGTAATGCGTGATTCCGGGGGAGGTGTAATTTTGAATATTGTTACAACTTATGCGTTCACCGGTTCTGGATATGTAGTGCCCTCTGCTTGTGCCAAGGCAGGTGTATTGGCCATGACCCGCTCACTCGCTGTGGAATGGGCAAAATATGGGATCCGATCCAACGCCATCGCACCGGGACCCTTTCCTACAAAAGGCGCTTGGAAACGGTTGGTACCGCCGGGACTCAACATCGAGAAAAAAATGATCGAACGGGTTCCCCTAAAACGATTTGGTGAGCATGAAGAGTTGGCAAACCTAGCATCTTATCTCATGGCAGATGAATCAGGATATATGAATGGAGAAGTGGTTACTATGGATGGTGGTGAATGGCTAAAAGGCGCAGGTCAATTCAATTCACTAGAAAAAATTCCTAATCTTGCCTGGAAAGCAATGGATTATGCTAGAAAAAAGAAAAAGTAATCTTAGGGTATAAATTCAAACATAGAATCAAGAATCTGATAAAGGACTAAACTATATAAAAATGCCAGTATAAAAAGAATGGCTGGTGTAACCCTGAACTGTATTCGGAATTTGCTATGTTTTTTCTTATGATTATAAAATTCGATTAAGCCATCCAGAGTCGCTTTGCTGAAATAGACCCCAATAAGAAATACGGCAAGTAGAATGCCATGGTCGAGGGCAGAAAGAGAATTGATCCAATGTCCTAAACTCATAAAATTTTCTTTAAAATCAATTTAAATTCAGCCAAAATCATGGCGGTAGCTCCCCAAACTATTTCATTCCCCAGATCAAAATAGGGAATGTTCACTGGGAATCCACGCAGTGTATCTTTTTTAGTTTTTTGTGTCTCATCTAAAACGAAATCTTTCACCGAAGCAGAAAATATTCGTTCTACTTCTTTATCATGGATGGATGTCATTGGCTCCGATTCAATCCAACCGATGAATGGAAACATTTCAAATCCTGATACGGGAATATAAAAAGAAGAAAGCGATCCTATAAGGTGAATATTATTTTTTTCCACCCCAATCTCCTCATGAGTCTCTCTCAAAGCTGCATCATTCAATGATTCTCCCTTTTCCACAACGCCACCCGGAAGGGAGATCTGCCCTTTATGGTGATCTACCGTATCCGTCCGTTTTGTCAGATAAAAATGCCAATCATTATTTTTTGGAAATAATAGGATGAGAACAGATGCCGGGATTCCTTTTTTATTAAAATTAATTTTCGGAAAAGGAATCCGAGGTGTTACCATCATAGTCTCATGGGCGTTTCTTCCGGGCATTGACTCAGAAAGACGTTTGGATAATTTTTTAATAAATAAGGAATTCACAAGATTAAAAATTATCCCTTTTTAGATTGATGTACCCGAAGTTTCCTACCGTCATTATGAAGAAATATAAACATATCATTTGGGATTGGAATGGGACTCTATTAGATGACCGATGGCTGTGTGTTGAGGCAATTAATCAATCTTTGGACAAACGAAATATGCCGACCCTTTCTGAATCCCAGTATAAAGAAATATTCTGTTTTCCAGTCAAAGATTATTATAAAAAAGTGGGATTTACTTTTGATCAAGAACCGTTTCATGTAGCCGGCGATGAATTTGTCGCCTATTATGGCAATCAATTTAATCGGGTGGATCTCCACGATGAAGCAATACCTGTTTTAAATAAAATAAAAGCAAGCGGACGATCTCAATCTGTCCTGTCCGCAGGAAAACAGGAATTCCTGAATGACTGGATTCAAGAACACAATTTGTCAGATTATTTTATAAAAGTGTTAGGGATTGATAACCAATATGCTACGGGGAAAACAGCTCTTGGTCTGGCCTGGATGGATGAATTGGACTTTGATTCCCATGACGTCGTGATGGTAGGTGATACCATCCATGACAGCGAAGTTGCGGATGCCATGGGCATTGATTGTGTGTTGGTAGAAAATGGCCACGTAAGTCGGGAACGATTAGAAACAACGGGAAGAAAAGTGCTCTCTAACTTAAGTGAATTTTTAAAAATAATAAATTAGTGTGTGAGTAAAATGAAATATTCACTATATATCTTGGGGTTCATTATGGCTGTAAATGCTCAGGATTTAAAAACGGTTAGAGATGAAAAGAATGATACGGATATGTTGGTGGGTATCGGAAGGCGATCAGATATTACGGCAGGTGAATATGCCGAATGGTACACAAACGAATATGATGGATATCAAGGCGATGAAGGAATAATATCTGCTTCAAAAGATTTTTTAGATCAGATAAAGATTGAAACATTTCTAGGAACTTGGTGCGATGACAGTCAAAAAGAAGTTCCTCGGCTTTATAAAATATTAGATCAAATGCAATTTCCCGCTGAGGAGATGGATCTAATCATGGTTGACCGGGATAAAAAAAGCGGACAGGGCCTGGAAGAAGGAAAAAATATTCATCATGTCCCCACAATAATTATTTATAAAAATGGTGATGAAGTTGGTCGAATTGTCGAATCGCCCATTGAATCTCTAGAAGAAGACATTTTTAATATTTTAATTGGGGCACCCCTTGAACATAATTATCTTGATTGGGAGGAAGAAGGGAAGGATTAATAGGCCAAATCTGCGATGAGCAAAACATCAAAAATGTCAATCTTGCTATCGCCATTCACATCCGCTGCCAGAAATGCTTCTGGTGAAAAATCAATAAATTCCAATATATAGTTCGTACAAAATATTATGTCCACCACTGTGACCGAACCATCCCCGTTTACATCACCCAGATCCTGCTGTTCGGCATCTTCGGATAAAACCACCACTGTGATTATCTCCGTATCTGTTTCGTCATTAAGGCCGGTGACAGTGAGTGAAACTTCATAGATTCCGGGATCAAAGAAATGGAAAGTTGGATGTTGCTGATACACATTTATTTCATCTAAGAATACCCAGTGCCAGTTCCCGACAGGTCCTTTTGAATCATCATAAAAATGGATCTTCCCAGGGGCAATTATAGTTGGATTTGCAGCTCGTGGAATCGAAGTTAATGAATGGAGTTCTCCGATAATTGTATTTTCCATTTGAATGCCAGCCATGGCTACGGGTGTTTCCGTAGCATAAACCTGTATGTATTTAAAATTGTTTGGATGCATAATGGAAATGGGGAAACCATCGAAAGATTTAAGACTATCCCATTCAATCAAACCAACATCATCAAACCACGATCGGGACTGACCTGAGTTGGGAACATCAGTATTCATCCGAATATTAAAAAATTTTGCATCTTCATGACTTGGTACATTTCCCCAATAGGGAAGCCAATCTTTTGTACCTTGAACAGAATCACCCATGGATGCAGTAAATAGACTTTCACCAGATCTTCCCTGAGAGAGACGAACCTCTAAAGTGACATTTTCCCCATTATCTGTTTTGATATATCCATGAATTGTGTGATCAAATTCATTTTTAAATGGCATCCTATTTTCGAGATTGGTTATTATATTATCAGGAGAATCTTCATTTCGAAACTGGGTAGCGGCGATTCCGCCTCGTCGAAATATTGAATCCTGAAGAAACTCATTATCACTATTAAAATTCCATAGACTACTGCCTTCATCTTCAAAGTTTTTCATCCAGATTAATTCACGACCTAATCTGTAATGGGTGATATACTGGAAACCGCCCAATATTGTTGATAAACTTCCTGCATCAGGAATGGGTAATGGATTTGATTCAAAATATGTTTCGCCATTTATTTCTGTCTCTTCCCAAATAGGATCCCAAATGGAATAATCCAAATATTGGCTAATGAGAGATAAAGTATCCATTATAACTTTTGCTCTTTGTGTCTCGTTGTTTACATGAACGTATGTATCCAATTCCCGAGATCTCATTGCAATATTGTCCAAGATAAAATTCCCCAGTTCACCTGTTGCTGGGCGGGTTATATAGTCATCAATAAAGACGGGTGTGATTGAATAATCCGTGAACCCGGATTCGTTTGCTTCAGCATTTAGGATCATACTTGGGAATGTTTCTGCGTAACTCAGATCAAAAATGAAATTTCCCAAAGAATGAGCAATCATTTTTCCGTTATAGATCTCCACACCCTGTATAATATGGGGATGATGAACGATAACAGCATCTGCCCCCTCATCGATGGCGAATTGACGGATTGCTCGGTCCCACATTTGAGGGCGATCTAACCTAGGTGAATAATCTTCTTCTTCAATTCCAAACATTGGGTCTGAGATAAAACCGACCTCACTGGCAGGATTAATTCGCATTGTTTCGTATCCATCTGGAGGTTCAAAAGAATCATAATTATCACCAGGCGAATAAGAATATTCACTGCCTGCATGCATCTCAACAATTACAAGGTCGGACACATCTCGTACAGATTGAATCTGTTGTTTAAGGTAATACGGCGTCATGTAAGCAAACCCGGGCTTATTTTCCCCGGCTTGAAGATAAGGTTGATAATTATTATATTGACCAGTTCGGTCGGATGATGAGATAAATGCAATCGTTTGTCCCTTAACGGATTTAAAAGCTGGAAGATAAGCCTCATAACTATTCATCCCCGCTCCGGAATGAAGAATCCCCACCTCATTTAAAATATTTTGGGTTTGAATCATGGATGGTTCCATATAATCCATAATATGGTTATTGGCCAATGAAACGACATCAATTCCTCCATAGATCAGACCGGCTATGTTTTCAGGTGCACTTCGAAAAACAATACTTTTGGTAGGGTGAGGAGTCCCTTGATTCGATAAACAGTTTTCCAGATTGGCGACTGTAATGTCTGCTGCTAAACCAAGAATCTCATACGTGGGTTCAAAGAGCGCGTATATTCCTTGAGTTTGTATGATGCCGCCCGTTTGTTCAAAAGTACGCCCCATCATAATATCACCTACAAAATTCATTGTAAGTGGAAATGAACTTTCTCCCTCATCAATGCCAATAATGACGGTCTCCCAATCTTGGAGGCCAGTTTCGTCAGTCACGGTAAGGATCACAGTATAATCATGATCGTCTTCTAGGATATAATCATGGGATGGATTAGGGGTATTAGAAGTTGCACCATCTCCAAATTCCCATGTATAGTTAAAATAATATGAATCGGTATCTATAATCGTAGAAGTAAAAGAGACTGAAATCATTTCCTGGTTATTTTCTATACGGGTATCTCCGAGCGAATAATCAATTGAAACAAATGGAGCAATGGGTAGATCAGGAGTGAGATCCCGGACGAAACTAAAGTGAATACTTCCTGGTGATTGAGTGGTATCATCTTGATCATTGATGAATTGAATTTCGGTGAGGGTTGTTAGTGAATCAAACCATGCAACCCAATCATCTCCAATAGGGAATTCATAGGACGTCCATTCACCAATAGATTGGGTCCCTTGGTAAACAGGGATCCAATCTTCAATATCTAAGCCCTGTGTCCCAGCTAATGAATAACGAATTACATTAATCCCATCTGAAAAGCCAATAGCTTGAATTTCTGAAATGCTGTCAATTCGAGCATATACATGAAAAACTGATCCTGTATCTGGGTAAATAGGGTCGATTTGAACTGACTTCCAAGTATTCCCAAAAAGAACAAATGTTGGGCTTGTCCCGGGCCATGTATCTTCAAGGTCAATCATATAACTATTATTGTCGATATCCTCGTCGGATATACTCGTAGGTGAGAAATTAGTTTCACTATAATATAATAGTGTGTCAGCTGGGCTATGCCCGGGCAGTCTGTTTGAAACAGTTGTGGACCATGAACCCGCATTCCCAGCATAATCCACAGCCCTAATCCTAAATTGCCAATTATCGTCATGGTTATATCCGGAAATTGTTTGATTGTCGCGTCTCATATTTTGGAGATTTGAATAATCATTTAAATCTAAAACTGGGGAATTCATGGAAACGGAATCCAAATCAACTTGGATCTCATAAGATTTAAAATTGGTATCTTCAACAGGTGTCCATATAAGATATACAAGATCATTCCCAGCAGAATTATAGGCCATCAAAAAAGGGATCGAATCCGGTGGAGTAATATCTAAATATGTTTCCCAATGATTTATATAACTTTCTACCGATTGAATAAATGGGTGATAATATTCTCTAATTATTGAAAAATTATGGATTCCAGTAGGGTAAAGACCCTCAGAATAAACGGTTTCATCAGATATGTTTGAGCTATCAAATAACATTGGTTTTTCATCCATTTCAATATGAACCCAAGGTTCATAGACAGACCCTCCATTAATTTGAGATTGAAGATCTACCATTTGAATTCCATTGGAAGGTCCTCTTAACTCAGTTGCTTTGACAATGGAAAATTCTTCAGTCCCATTATCATAAACCATTTCATCATCATAATAAACTTCATAATACTCGGTGATATGCAATGGATCCGGATTCCCAAACTGGTCTGCCGAAATAGGATATTCAGCGGTGAAATTGACAATATCAAAATGATCGTTTGCGATATCTCTTATGGGTTTATTTGTTAATTGGTTTTGTGCACCCGCTGCAATGATTACAGATTTCCGGGTTGAATGACTTTCATTATCAAAACTGTGCATAGCAAAAACCAAAGGCCAGTGTGGGTTTTCTCCAATTAATGGCTCAGTTATGCTTTCTTGGAATTTCTGAAATACAGTATGTTCGTTTCGGGAAGGGTCCGATAAAGATTTATTATTTGAATAAGAACCCACCTCGTTCCAGGCGACCTCTCTCCCTGCTCCATTTATCATAAAACCAAATGCATCCAACTCCAGGTATAAATCCATTGCAATATAGGGTGCTATAAAATCATCACAGGGGTGGGGGACTTGGATCAAAACTTGTTCCCGACTGGCGCCCGGTTGAATGATAAATAATCCCCAGCCATTAATAAAACTACCCAATACATCATCTTCAGGAATTGTAGGCTGATTCAGATCAATAAATGATGTATCTAATTTTTCACGCAAGATATGATATGATCGGGTTAAGGATGTGTCTTGAAAAATAACCAATTCATAGTGAAATGATTCAAGTGAATCAGTCAATAAAGAATCCACCAAAGTTGTGTCGCCTGAAATAAACGGATAAAAAATCTGTTTCCAATAATCCAATGTGGGAGATCCTTCCGGTAGAAGTCTATGGCTCCCGAAACCATTTGATTGAATATCCATCCAAAATGGACCATAGTCATTATACCCATCCGAAGCTATGCCTTCAGGGACATGACTCACCCAATTATCATAGGCACTCCCGGGCGCATTTCCCCCAAAGAATTCGCGTAAATCACCCGATTCATGGATTATATCGGCCCGAGTTGAACACATCAATAATAGAGTTAGGAGTATATTTTTCATGCGGAATTGTATGGAAATGTACTAGAAATCAAGAATAACTTCAAATTGTCCTAATTGATTATATTGAATGTCTAAAATAAATAGAAGAGAATTTCTCCGGCAAAGTTTACTTGCCACGGCCGGAATAACATTTTTTTCATGTGAAGATGACCCGCCCACAGAACCATGGGATGATTCGCCAGGTGCTCTTCAGGGAATAAGGTCACCCACTAAAATTGTTATTATAGGTGCTGGATTATCTGGATTAGTAGCAGGATTTGAACTGAAAAGAGCAGGTCATGACGTTACAATACTTGAGGCAAGAGATAGAGTGGGAGGTCGAGTTCTTACATTAAGGGATCCATTCAGTGATGGTCTAATTGCTGAGGCCGGTGCTGCCAGGATTCCCTATAATCACGATCTTACACTGGGCTACGCAGACTATTTTGGATTAAAGATTGATTCGTTTTATCCGGATGAAGGGTTGTATGCAGACTATAGTGGCGGAGTCCGGACATTAATACCGCCAGAAGAATTTTTAGAGGATCAACCTTGGGCGGGGTCAGTCCTACATAGTGAGTATAGTAAAATCATTGGAGGATCAGATCTATTGCCAAAAGCATTCAGTGAATCGCTCCTAGAACAAATCTATTTTAAGAATCCTGTCAAATCCATCGAGCAAAACGAGAGTTATGTCAACGTTAAAGTTATGGATGGAACCGAGTTCCCTGCGAAAAAAGTTTTATGTACAGTGCCGATCCCGGTCTTAAAAAATATCACTTTTAATCCACCCCTTTCTCCAGAAAAGATAGCCGCAATATCTGGTGGCTATGACTAT
>Ga0207991_1001974_pt1 | contig 11872 bp, 14 predicted proteins | sample ETN07SmetaG_FD_185786 | JGI IMG/M metagenome (GOLD analysis project Ga0207991, IMG submission 185786) | Marine microbial and viral communities from oxygen minimum zone, Eastern Pacific Ocean - ETNP2014F14-07SV275 (SPAdes) (version 2) | ecosystem: Environmental > Aquatic > Marine > Oceanic ... | reverse complement strand
TACAAACATAAAAAAAATAAATTTGTTTTAAAAAAAGCAAAAAAAGTATTTGGTTATTCAATTTTATATCTGTTTCTGATTTTTGTATTGTTTTTAATAGATAATCTAATTTAAATATTGCGGCCCAAAGAAATTGGGGTAGAATTATAAAATAACTCGCAAAATGAAATATATAAGCACAAGAAACGGATCGAAAGAATTCAATTTTACAGAAGTTTTTATTAAAGGACTTGCTGATGATGGGGGTCTATTTATACCAAAAACTATACCAGCAATTTCCGAACAAGATCTGTTAAGCTTAAGAAAGTTAAACTATAAAGATTTAGCGAAAGAAATTATTTTTCTATTTTGTGGCGAAACAATTAGAAAAGATGAATTATCAAATATTGTAGAAAAATCATATTCCAAATTTAATGAAAAAAATGTTGTCAAAATAACTGATATTGGAGAAAATAAAATTCTGGAATTATATCATGGACCAACTCTTTCATTTAAAGATATTGCAATGCAGTTCATAGGTCATTTGTATGATCATCATCTAAAAAATTTAAAAAAAAAAATTAATGTTGTAGTTGCAACTTCAGGAGATACTGGATCTGCAGCAATTGATGCTATTAAAGGTAAAGATAAAATGAATATCTTTGTACTTCATCCGAATAATAAAGTTTCTTCAGTACAACGAAAATTAATGACAACAGTTGAAGATAAAAATGTATTTAATATTGCAATAGATGGAAATTTTGATGATTGTCAAAGCCTAGTAAAATCTATGTTTGCAGATAATAAATTTTCTAATTCTATTGATATGTCAGGTGTGAACTCAATAAATTGGGCACGTATTGTTGCACAAACTGTTTATTATTTTTTTAGTTACTTTCAAGCATGTCAAATAAATGAAAAAATAAATTTTTCTGTACCCACAGGAAACTTTGGTGATGTTTATGCGGGCTATCTATCAAAAAAAATGGGACTTCCAATTGATAAATTAATAGTTGCTACAAATCAAAATGACATTTTACACAGAGCAATATCAAAAGGACAGTATAAAGCTCATTCAGTTGTAGAAACTTTAAGTCCCAGTATGGACATACAAGTAGCAAGTAATTTTGAAAGGTTAATCTATGATATTAATGACCAAAATACAGACAAAACAAGTAAAATCATGCAAAGCATTAAAAACGAAAAGAAATATTTAATTGAAGAAAAAGAATTATTAAAAATTAAGAAAGATTTTGTTTCAGAAACAATATCAGAACAGGAATTATTATCTTGTTTAAAAAAAGTTTATGAGAATTATAAAATTATTATTGATCCCCATACTGCTGTAGGTTTAGGAGCTTTAGAAAAAATTAATTTAGCTGGTAAAAGCGTTGTACTGTCCACAGCTCACCCATGTAAATTTTCAGAAGCAATAAAAAAAGCTATTAATATTAAATCTGAGCTACCAGATAATTTAAATTATATTTTAAGTAAAAAGGAAAACTTTATTGTAATGAATAATGATATTGAGGAAGTTAAAAAATATATTTTAAATAAATTAATTTAAATTTGCTGCCTTTTTGGCTAAGGTATCCACTTCTTCATTAATGGGATCGCCCGCATGGCCTTTTACCCACAACCATTCAATTTTATGCTTTTTTGAAACTTTATTTAATTCAATCCATAATTCTAAATTTTTAACTTTTTGTTTAGATGAAGTTTTCCAATTATTTTTTGACCATTTTTCAATCCATTCAGTTATTCCCAACTGCACATATTTAGAGTCAGTATAAACTTGCACCTCTTGTCCAGTGGGTATTTTTTTTAAAGCCTCTATTGCTGCCATCAGTTCCATTTGATTATTTGTGGTATTTTTTTTATTACCTGTAATTGTTATTTTTTCATTGTTCATAAATATTATCGCCGCCCATCCACCATTTCCAGGATTTTCAATACAAGAACCATCAGTATAAATTTTGATCATTTAATTATAGTAGTCTTTAAAATTTATATACTTGTTGTGAAACTTAAGTTTTTGAATATATTCATGCGGATTTTTAATTTTAATTATCGCGTTTTTTGGAGTATTTAAATAATCGTAAGTTCTTGTTAATAAATATCTCAGTGCAGCTCCTCTACATAATACATTGAGAGAATTTTTTTCTTCTTTAGACAACTTTCTTAGGCTGGAATATCCTTTAATTAGATTTATTGATTTTTTTTTATTAAATATAAATTTTCTATTTTTTTTATCAAAGCATAAAGCATTAATACAAATAGCAATTTCATAAATTAAAAAATCATTAGATGAGAAATAAAAGTCTATATATCCATAAAATTTGTTATTTTTGAAAAATATATTATCGATAAATAAGTCTCCGTGAATAATTCCACTAGAAAGCTTTCTTGGCCATTTTTTTTTTATATCTTTAAGACTAGTTCTCATTAAGTCATTTAAATTCACATCAATTTTTTTACATCTATTTCCAATCTTATTTAGTAGTTTGGGCCAAGAATTAAGAGACATTGAATTTTTTCTGTAAAGTTTAATTTTCTTTGAAGCGATATGAAGTTTGGCTACATTTCTTCCGATTTCATAGCAGTCATTTATTTTTAATTTATTTTTTTCTTTTCCTTCAACAAAAGAGACAATAGAAGCAGGTTTATTTTTAATATTGACTAAATAGCTTCCTGTTTTGCTTTTTTGAGGTTTTGGACAATTAATATTATGATCATTCAATTTATCCATAAGAGACATAAAAAAAGGCAGATCTTTTTTTTGAACTCTTTTTTCAAAAATTGTCAAAATATATTTTTTGTTTTTTGTCCTAATAAGATAATTAGTGTTTTCAATGCCTTTTTTGATACCTTTAAAAGAAGTTATTTTTCCTAAATTGAACTTTCTCTCAATAGACACTAAGTCTTTTTTCGAAATTTTAGTATATATGGCCATTTAATTTAACTTCCCTGGAGTTTTAAATACTATGTTTTCTTTAATAATTTCTACTTCTTTAATCTCAACATCAACTTTTTTTTTAATTTGATCAATAAAATTTTTTACTAACACTTCTGGGGCTGATGCTCCAGACGAAATCCCTATTGTAGAACAATTAATAATTTTCTCAATTGGCACTTTGCTTTCTGAAAAAATAAGTTCTGAATGTTTGCAACCTGCTTGTTGTGCAACTTCAACTAATCTTAAAGAGTTAGAGGAATTTTTACTACCAATAATAAAAAACATTTCACAGTCATTTGCTATTTTTTTTACCGCAGCTTGACGATTAGTCGTAGCATAGCAAATATCTTCTTTTGCTGGCTCTTTTATTTTCGGATATTTATTTTTTAAGGCATTCACTATATTTTTCGTATCACCAACCGAAAGTGTAGTTTGTGTTACATAAGCAATTTTTTTGTCATTTTTTTTAACGTAATTATTTACATCTTCTACAGTTTCAATCAGATCAATTGAACCTTTGGGAAGTTGACCCATAGTGCCTATTACCTCAGGATGATTAAGATGCCCAATTAACAAAATATGGTAATTATTTTTATATAAATTTTCAGCTTCTTTATGAACTTTCGTTACAAGTGGACAAGTAGCATCAATATATTCCATGTTAAGGTTTTTAGCTTTTTCAGGCACCGATTTAGGTACACCATGTGCTGAGAATATTACAGGTCTAGTTTTATCTTTTACTTCTTCTAGTTTTTCTACAAAAATTGCTCCAATTTTTTTTAAATTATCAACTACATATTTGTTATGAACAATTTCATGTCTGACATAAACAGGAGCACCAAACTTATTTATACTTTTTTTTACAATTTCAATAGCTCTGTCAACACCAGCACAAAATCCTCTAGGAGCTGCAAGCAAAATTTTTAGCTTTTTATTTTTCATTCTTTATTCTTTCTAAAATAAGGAATTAAAAAAACTATGCAGGCTATTAAGAAAACAACACTTCCAAACATTCCCCAAAAGTTACCAATACTTGAAATTATGAAACCTACTGCGGAAACAATAAATAACATCCAGCCTAAAATATTTATTTTATTATTATTCATTTTTTCTGAAATCTACAATTATTTTTAAAGAATTGTAAGTTTAATGTTGATTAATTTAGAAATTGATTTTTTTTAATGCTAATTTTGATTCTTCTAATTTTTTTTCAAAAAGATTATCCAATTTGGATTTGTCAATTGAATTAGAAATTAATTTTTTTACAGAAGCTACAGCCAATCTAATTGAATTATTTTTAATTTCTTTTAGTGCGGTTTCTTTCATTTGAGAAATTTTATTTTTTGTTAGGTTTTTTTTAATTTCTGAGGATTTATGAAATTTATCATTCATCTCGATGATTAAATTTTCACTTTCTTTTTTTGCTTCATCTATAATTTTTTTACTTTCATTTTGAGCACTTTCTAATTTAATTTGTGATTTATCCAAAAGTATTTTAGCCTCTGTTCTTAGTTTTTCACTTTCATCAATTTCATTTTTTATGTTTGAAATTAGATTATTTAGAATTGCATTTACTTTTTGAGGGACTTTTAAGTAAATTAAACCAGCGAAGAAGAGTACAAAAGAAATTCCCACCCAAAAAGTAGCGTCAATTATCATAATGCCTCTTTTCATTTTTTTTTGAAATATCTTCGACTATTGCAGAAATATTGCTGTTATTAACTTCAACTCCAATAATTTGTTTAATTAAATCTGCAGAAGTTTCTATTGCAATTTTATTTATTTTCTCAGGTGATTTATTTTTAAGATCTAATATTTCGGTCTCAGCTTTTTTGATTTCTTCATCTATTTCTTTTTTTAGGCTTTCTTTTTTAGTATTTATATCTTTTAAAATTTTTTTTCGATCTTGATTAAATATATCTTTAGACTCAATTTTAGCTTCATTAATTATATTTTCGTAATCTTTTATTTTTTGATCACTCTCTTTTCTTTGTTTTTCTGCAGCACCTATGTTTTCTACTATTTGTGATTTTCTTGTTTCCAAATTATTACTTATTTTTGGAAGAATAAAATTGGCAAGTAATACATATAAAGTTCCAAATACTAAAGTAAGCCAGAAAATTTGAGAGATCCAAAACTCAGGGTTTAATTGAGGCATGCCTCCTTCTGAGGCAAAAGCTTCCTTATAAAAAAGGAAGCTAAATAAAATTAGATAAAAAGTAATTCTATTTGCCATCAGTATTAAAATGCAAATAATATAATTAATGCAATAACTAAACCAAATAAACCTGTTGCTTCTGCTAAAGCAAAGCCTAAAAGTAAATTTGGAAATTGTTTTTGAGCAGCAGATGGATTTCTCATTGCTCCAGAAAGGTAATTACCAAAAATAATACCAATTCCAACACCTGCGCCTGCAAGAGCTATAGCTGCTAAGCCTGCTCCTATCATTTTTGCTGCTTCTAGTTCCATTATGTCCTCCTTTGTTTTTAATGGTGTAAATTTAATGCATCATTTAAATAGATGCAGGTTAAAATTGCAAAAACATAAGCTTGAAGAAAAGCAACTAATATCTCCAAACCAGTTAAAGCAACTAAAAAACTCAGTGGAAGCCAACCACCAACTATTCCGAGGCTTATGACAAAGCCACCGAAAACTTTCATCATGGTATGACCCGCCATCATGTTAGCAAAAAGCCTAACTGACAAACTAATAGGTCTACTTAAATAAGAAATAATTTCTATTATAACTATAAGTGGCATTAAAACCAAAGGCACACCACTTGGTACAAATAATTTTAAATAACTAATACCATGTTTGATAAATCCAATAATAGTAACTCCTATAAAAATAAATGACGCCAAAACAAAAGTTACAATAATATGGCTAGTTACGGTAAATGAGTATGGTATCATACCAAACATGTTACAAAATAAAACAAACATAAAGAGAGAAAAAATAAATGCAAAATAAGGTTTAGCCTTACTGCCCGCGGTATCACTAATCATTTTTGATACAAAACCATAACTAAGTTCTGCAAGCAATTGAATTTTATTTGGTATTAAAGAATTTTTTTTGGTTCCAATATTAAATAAAATTAATATAGTCAAAGAGCTAATGACCATAAATAAGCTTGAGTTTGTGAAAGATATATCAATTTCACCTAGTTTAATTTCAGGTCCAATTCTATAAACATTGAATTGGTGCATTGGATTTGTTGCCATTTTTTATTCTTTACTTTGCATATTTTTTGCAGATCTGACTACATTAAGAATTCCCGCAACCGCTCCTACAAAAAAAAATATTAATATTAACCATGGCTTAGTACCAAACCAATTGTCTAAAATAAACCCAATAATTGTCCCAACAACGACTGCTGCCACCAGTTCTGTGCTCATTTTAAAGGCAATTCCTAAATTTGATGAAGAAGACTGTTTAGAAATATTGGATTTTTTAAATATCTTATTTTTTGCAATCTCTAAGCGAGTTTTGAATTGATCTTTTGACATTCAAATCTAGGCTACCATACTTTCTGCTTTTTGAAGATCAACAGCAACTAGTTGGCTAATGCCTTTTTCTGGCATGGTTACACCATACAGTCTGTCCATTTTAGACATTGTTAAGGCATGATGAGTAACAATAACAAAACGAGTACTCGTAATTTTTGTTAATTCATCTAATAAATTACAAAATCTTGTAACATTTGCATCATCTAAAGGTGCGTCTACCTCATCAAGCACACAAATTGGAGAAGGGTTAGTTAAGAAAACTGCAAAGATTAAAGATAAAGCCGTCAAAGCTTGTTCGCCACCAGAAAGTAAAGTTATGGATTGTAATCTTTTACCAGGTGGACTAACTAATAATTCTAAGCCAGCCTCAAGTGGGTCATCAGAATCTACTAATTCAAGTTTAGCATTTCCACCATTAAATAGTTTTGTATAGACTTCGTTAAACTTGCGATTAACTTTTTCAAAAGCATCCAATAGTTTTATTCTTCCTTTTTTATTAAGTTCATTAATACTTTCTTTTAGTTTAATTATAGCTGAAACTAGGTCTTGTCGGTCTTGTTCCATTGTTTTGATTTCTGTTTCATATTTATTAGTTTCTTCATCTGCTCTTAAATTTACAGAGCCAAGTTTTTCCCTCTCCCTCTTTCTTGCATCTAAAAGTTCTTCTTGCTCAATAGTATCAGGTAGATTTTCCATTTTTTTTAGGTCTGAAAATTCTAGAATATTATTTTCATTTAAGTTTAATTCGGTCTGTATTCTTTCTAATAAATCATTTCTTCTTTGTTTTAATCCACTTATAGTTGCGGATGAACTAGCTCTTCTTTCTCTAATTTGGATCATTTTTTCTTGAGTAGAAGATAAATCAGAACGTAAAGAATTTATTTTTTTATCAATTTCATTAATAGTAGTTTCATCTTCTTGTTTTTCTATTTCAGATGTTCTTAAACTTTCTGAAATTTGACCTTTTTTTTCTGCTTGTGTTTGAGGTTCAGTTTCAAGTTTATTGAGTTTCTCAGACAATTTATTTTTTCTAGCATTTAATTCAGTAACCATTTTTTCTGAATTTGTTAGCAGGTTAATCCAACTCTCAATTTCAGTTTCTATTGTTTTAATTCTTTCATTTCTTTTAATTGATTCATTTTTAATTGATTGGTTTTTACTAAAGCTGTTTGCATAGTCTTCTTGAAATTTTTTAATATTTTCGTTTTTTGAAATTATTTCTTTAATTTTATTTTTATTTTCACTGTTTTCAAATGAGTTAATTATATCATCTAAATTAGCGTTAGAAGTTTCTAAAATATTGGCTACGTCATCTAATTTTTGTTCTTTCAAGTAATTTTTTGCATAATTTAATTGACTTTTTATTTCGTTAAGTTTTGAGATATTTTTTTCAAAATTTTCACCACCAAATATATTAATAATTTTTTCAACTGATTTTTGTTCTTCATTTAATTTTTCAACAGCCTTTGCTAGGTCTTCATCTGATTTTTTTTCTGTCTCATAGTATTTAGAATCAATTTCTATTAGTTCATTTTTTTCTTCTCTAAGTCTTTTTTCATTAGACTTGGCGTCAATAATAATGCTTTTTTCACGATCTATGTCTTCTTCTATAGTTTTGAGAGAATTTTTAATATTTTCAATTTCTTTTTTTGTTCTGTCGCTTTCTTCATCTAAACTCTTTAGTTCCAAATTTAATCTTTGAAGTTTTGATAAATTTTCAATGTTTTTTTCCCTTAAAGGGTTGACTTTTGTAGTTTCATTTTTAATTAAATTTTCTATGTTATTAATTTGCATATTAAACCCACCAACCTCATCTTCAGCCTCACTATTAATTTCATTCTCTAATTTCATTTCATGATCAATATCTTTTAATCTTAAATAATATAGGCCAGCTTCAATTTTCTTAATTTCTTCTGAGATAACCTTATATTTTGTAGCCTCTTCGGCTTGTTTTTGAAGATTAGCTAATTGTTTTTCTTGCTGTCTTCTTAATTCGTCTGCTCTTTTCAGGTTATTTTCTGTAGCATCTAATCTTAATTCTGCTTCGTGTCTTCTGACATGTAAGCCGGCGATTCCAGCAGCTTCTTCTAAAACAGCTCTACGATCTACTGGTTTTGCTGTTACAAGAGCTCCTATACGTCCTTGACTAATTAATGATGGCGAGTGTGCGCCCGTAGATAGATCTGCAAAAAACATTTGAGCATCTTTAGCTCTCACTTCTTTATTATTAATATAAAACTTTGAACCTTTGTCCTTTTCTATTTTTCTTCTTATCTCTATATGATCTAGATTATTATATTGGTTTGGCCCATCTTTGTCTTGGTTGCTTAGTGCAATTAAAACTTCAGCAATATTTTTTGAAGGTTTGTTAGAAGTTCCTGAAAAAATTACATCTTCCATACCAGAACCCCTCATACTTTTTGCGGACGTTTCTCCCATACACCATCTAAGAGCTTCAACTATGTTTGATTTGCCACAACCGTTTGGTCCAACTATTCCAGTAAGACCATCTTCTATAAGAAAATCAGTTTTTTCAGCAAATGATTTAAAACCATTAAGTTGAATTTTTTTAAACTCCATTCAAAACTTATATCAGTTTTTCAATAGTTTTTTTTAAATTTTTAAAGTTTAAGGTTTTATCAAACTTTTTGTTGTTAATTATTATCGTAGGAGTAGCATTTAGTTTGTATTTTTTTACAGCTTCGATTCGATCATTTAAGATGTAATCCTCAATACTTTTATTATTTATGCATTTATCAAAATCAACGTCAATATTTTCATCTTTAAGAAGTTTTTTTAGATTTTCATTTGCGTTTTCAACTGTTTCACCTTTTACCCATTTTTTTTGATTTGAAAATAAAAAATGAAGAAGATCAGATTTGCCATCGTTTTTACATTGGGCAATTTTTGAAGCGTTCAACGCCGCCATGTCTAAAGGGAAGTGTCTAAATTCTATTTTAACTAACCCAGTATCAATAAATTCTTTTTTTAAATCAGGATACACATTTTTGTGAAAAGCAGCACAGTGATCACATGTTAGGGATTCATAAACAATAATAGTTACTTTTGCGTCTATGTTTCCTTCATAAATTTGGTTTATAGTTTCAGCATTTAGTTTTTGTCCAAAAGATAGTATTAGGATAAATAATATAAAGGATAGTTTTTTCATTTTTTTGAAAATAATTTGCTTAATTCAAGTAATGATTTTTTAATCTTATCATTTTTAATATCAATAAGTTTTTCTTTATATTTGTTATTTACCACATCGTTTTCTTTTATTTTGGGTCTTTTAAATTTAGTTTGAGCATCATCAAAGCTTACTAATTTTAATTTTTCCACAACTGTATACCCAAAGTAGCTATTCATTTTGTCCATTATTTGTTTTTTTGAGTATTCAATATCTACTTCGTGACCTCTTTTAACCATTATAAGCAACGTACTAACACCAAATTTGTTAGAATTTTTAAATGATTTTGGATAAGATATTTTAAAAAGGTCATCTCCGACCAAATATTTCCAGTTATTTAAAGTTTCTGAAAATATATGGCCTTTCTTTTTAATTATTTTTTTAATATTTTTAGGCAAAGTGTCTTTAAAAGATCTTAAGCCTTGAATGGTTTTATATCTCTGCTTAGTATTATTTTTAAAATACATATGAATAATCCAACAATAACAAATAAAATTCTTTATTGGTACGATAATAACAAAAGATCCCTCCCTTGGAGAAAAAAAAACTCACAAATAAAAAGAGAGTATTACACATTAGTAAGTGAATTTATGTTACAGCAAACTCAAGTTTCTACTGTAATTCCATATTTTAAAAAATTTATAAAAAATATTCCTAACCTAGAGTCTCTAGCCAATATAAATGAAAAAAAATTATTAAAATATTGGGAAGGTCTTGGATATTATTCAAGAGTAAGAAATTTAAAAAAGACGGCAAAAATAATAGTTAGCAAATATAAAAAAAAACTACCTAATACTTTAGAGGAATTAAAAACTCTTCCAGGCATAGGAGACTATACAGCAAGTGCAATATTATCTATTGCTTTTAACAAGCCATTCATTCCGTTAGATGGAAACGTTGAAAGAATTATTAAAAGAATTTTCAATTTAAAATCTGAAAAAGAAATTAGTAAAGAAAATATTATTAAAAAAAAAAAATTTTTAGGAATATCAAATAGATCAAGTGATTACGCTCAGGCTTTAATGGAATTAGGGGCTCTTGTTTGTAAACCCAAAAATCCACTTTGTACAAAATGTCCATTAATTAAAAATTGTAAATCTTATAAAAAACAAGATTTTGAAATTTCTGTTAAAAGTAAAAAAAAAATTGATAAATTTTTTATAATTAAAGTTTTTAAAAGAGGTAATAAAATTTTATTAATTAAAAATACTAAATTTAAATTTTTAAAAAATTTCAAAATATTTCCAATGGAAGAAATTAAAAAACCTCAAAATTTAAATAATTCATTAAATTTAAAAATGTCTAATATGAATATGAATATAAATATTAAAAGGATAAAAGAATTTTCCAATATTTCAAATGGCTCATGGATTGATCAAAGAAAGTTTAATCAATATACTTTGCCAACATTTACTAAGAAAATTTTTGCTTCATTCAATAAAAGTCTATGAAAAAAATTGCTATAATCGGTGCTGGAATTTCAGGTTTATCTTTTGCTAACTTATTAATGCAAGACTCTAATTACGATATTACTATCTATGAAAAGAATAACTTTATCAATTTAGAAAAAGGTTACGGAATACAACTTTCCGCAAATAGTGTTAAGCTACTTAATAAAATTGGTTTTCAAAATATAGATCAACTAAATAAATTTAATCCAAATAAAATAGATTTTTATTCCTTACAAAAAAAACAAAAAATATGTGATTTAAATATTTCAGAATTTAATACTGATAATGCCAAGTATACAACTCTACAAAGATCTACTTTAATTGAGTTTTTAAAAGAAAAAATTCCATCCAACCTAATTCAGTATAATAAAAAAATTAAACAAGTTGATAATAAAAATGAGACTGTAATGTTGACTTTTGAAAACAATTCGTCGGCTGAATATGATTACTTAGTTATTTCTGATGGTGTTTTTTCACCCGCTAAATCACTAGTAGCAAATAAGCAAATAGAACCTAAATACTTTAATTCTATTGCGGTGAGAGGAACTATAAATAGAAAAAACTTTGAAAATATTAATTACAATAATATTTCATTATTTTTAGGGTCTAATTTTCATTCAGTCGTGTACCCAGTGGATAAAAATAGTGAATTTAATTTTATTGGTATATTGCGAAAAAATCTTACTAATAGCCAATTACAAAATTATTCATTATTCAGTGAGAATAGTTTTATATTTTCAATTTTGAGTGAATTATCAGATCAAATTGATCAAAACATTGTAGAAAATATCAA